>SXGQ01316435.1_pt1 | contig 10314 bp, 10 predicted proteins | sample 3178371 | NCBI WGS metagenome assembly SXGQ01 (sample SAMN11356859, study PRJNA531348) | freshwater metagenome | isolation source: freshwater sample F1-20 | place: China: Fuxian Lake, Yuxi | collected 2017-12-25 | reverse complement strand
AGGGATCGACTCGGTTTGTTTCTGCAAACTGTCGCGACTGGGTGGTTCCGAAACGGCCTTCCCAATCTTTCAGACGGTTACTTTGCCGCCTGAAGTACTGCCTTTGTCTTATATAGACGTTTTGGGGTGCGAATTAACAAATATCCATTGGACGCCCCAGGCACCGCGCCTTTGACGACCAATAAATTCTTTTCTACATCAACTGAGATCAGATCAAGACTGCGAATTGTTGTTCGCTCGCCACCCATGCGGCCGGACATTTTCTTGCCCTTCTTAATCTTGGCGCCGTGACCGCGATCGGTTCCGTGGCTGCCGATGCTTCCAGGTGAACGATGCTTGCGTTCAGTTCCGTGGCTGGCGCAAATACCTTTAAAGTTCCAACGAACCATTGTTCCTTGGAAACCTTTGCCCTTGGAGACGCCAGTCACATCGACAAACTTCATACCGGTGAATGTGTCAACTGAAAGAATTTGTCCAAGCTCGTAAGCTGAGGCTTCCTCATCTTTTTCAAGACGAAGTTCTTGATGCACGCGCTTTGGAACTGAACCAGCCTTGGCATCATGGCCAATGAGTTGCTGGGTTGTGGCGCGTGGCTTGGAATCATCGAACGCCATTTGAATAGCGGCATATCCGTCAGATTTGCCAGTTTTCACTTGGGTCACAACGCATGGACCAGCTTGGATCACGGTCACGGGAATATTCCGCCCGTCTTCCATGAACCAGCGAGTCATTCCAATTTTTTTACCGAGGAGTGCGAGTGGCATGGTGTGGTCCGTTTCTTACGCCTTGATTTTTACGAACACGCCAGCGGGAACAACCAAACGGTTGAGCGCGTCGACCGTGCGTGGATTGACATCGGTGATGTCGATGATGCGCTTGTGCGTGCGAATTTCAAATTGCTCGCGGCTTTTCTTGTCGATGAAGGGTGAGCGATTCACCGTGTAAATTTCACGGCGTGTCGGAAGAGGAACAGGACCAGCGACTCGCGCACCAGTGCGCTTGGCGTGATCAACAATTTCACGAGCCGAAGCATCGAGAGCTTGGTGATCGTACGCTTCCATTCGGATGCGAATTGTGCCAGCGGTCATTGCCATTGCGATACAAGCCCTTCATTCAGAAACACAACCCATTTCTGCGCGCGACTCGATGCCGCGCAAAGGCAGAAAAGGGGAATCGACAAATGTAAGCGATTGTTGGTTTCTGTCAAGCGGTTGAGGGATATTGGTGGAAATTTTAGAATTTAAAAGAGCAATTTCAGGTAGGCTTATCCGCGTGAGAGATCTCCAAAGCCAAGCAACCACTTTCAAGATCTGGGCTTTCATTGCTGCATGTTTTTTGCAATGCGGCGCCGCAATGCCGCAAACAACGGGCAATTACGGTACATCTGACGGTACTTCGACCACTAAGTCCAATAATAAAGCCAATTCAAAGCCAAAAAGCGCTGTTGAGACTTCAATTGCCCCGCCAATTGCGCCAATTCAGGCCCCTCCCGCGCTGACTCAAACCACTGACGGCATTGAGAAAGTCGAACTTGAGGCCGAGGCCTACGACTTTGAGTCGCTTGGTTTCAAGATCAATCTGCCCAAAGGTTCCTTGGTGGCCAAGGATTCCGTCAACAACGCAATTTCCTGGATGGTTGCGGACGAACGCACTCCGGCGCGTTGGCTTTTTCGGGTGCAAGCGGTGAAGTCCAATGATCCGCAAAGCGACACTGAATCTCAAATGCGAAATCATTTGCAAAGTTTCAAAGCCGCTGGAAATGAATTCACGCTTCTGTCGGATCGCCCGACAAAAATCTGCGGACTGCCCGCGCGATTTTTTTGGCTCTCCACTCCCACTGGCGATATTCGCGCGATCAGTGGTTGGTTTATTTTGCAAACAGGCACGGGGGAATTTGTGGTGTTCAGTATCTTGACCACGGAAAAAGATTTCGCATATGCGGAGTCGGCGATTGACAACGCCGTGGTCACGATTGAAATTCGCGACATGAGCGCGGTGCAGAAAGAGCGCGCCGATCGATTGCAACTTGGCGCGGAAATTTTAAAGTCTTTTACGCCGGCGCATTTAAAAACTATCGCCGATGGAAAGAAGCGCCTCTATCGATCTTGGCGCGAGACACCCGAAGGCGATGTGGAACAAGGTTGGGTTTCGATTGAAATGAAAGCCGCGCCGCGGGGATTGACTGATCCGGTCGCCGATCCAAAAACATACACGGAAAGCGCCAAAGAACAGGGTTTTTTAATCTCCATCGATAGCCGCAGCATTGATGAGGATGGCCTGAACTTAACCAACGCGCGCAGTCGATATTGGGTGGCGTGGGATCGCGGCAGCGAGGCTTGGTCGGTGCGCAGCGTTCCGCAAATACCTGGGCCTAAAAATGTTTTCTCGCAGACCGGTGTGCGTCTTCGTGTTTCAAGCGAGAGCGCTGGAACTGATTTGGCGGTGTTGACAAGCGCCCTAGGCGCGGAGACCGAACCATTGTCGTGGACCGTTCCTTCAACGGCATATCTAGCACACCCTTTGTCATTGATGCTTGGCGAGATATTGCCACGCGACTCTGGCGCGCCAAATCATTTCGCGATGTGGTGTTTCGATCCAACCACTGGAAAAATATCCCAACGAACATTCAAATGGCATGCGGACGCGTCGCATCCAGGCCAATGGATTTTAGAAACTCAAACATCTTTTGACGGGCCAGCAAACACGGATGAGATTGACGCGCAAGGACATCTGGTGCTTCGTAGTTTTCCCAATGGAACGCGGATGGGCCCCACAACTTTGTCGGAAATCGAGCGCCTTTGGAAAGCCAAAGGCTTGCAACCTTGAGATACCTGAAGCGTGCAAACTGTTGTTTTGCTGGTATTTTATGTTGTTTTTTAAACTTAAGCGCATGTCGCTCAGCTCCAACATTCTCGTCTGATTTATCCAAGCCAAGTCCGTGCGATGAGTGCGTGCTCCAAGCGCGCCAAATATATTTCACGCCGCAAGCTCCAGAAACAAGTCGTTGGCGCGTTGTGTCTGGCCAAGACGAGTGCGCGCAAATCACAATCAACCGAAGCATGAGCGCGCAAAATATATTGACCATCGAAGAATCAACCCCGCGCGTCACAAAAATTCAATTGAGGCCAGATGGATCTTGCGAGTTGATCAGCATGGATTCGGTGGATGGCGGCACCAGAAGTATCTTTGATCCACCCCTGCTCATGTGCGCGAACACGTTGATGTCAAACGCGCCACTGCGCAGCGAGTCATCCATGCAAACGGAGTTGATTGAAAGCGGAACCGCACGCGACCAAGGAACGGCCACGCGGACAATCTCAATTGATGGCATGGCGCGCATCACCACCGCGCTGGGAACATTTGATTGCGTTGTTGTAACCACTCATTTTATCGGCGCGTTGGGCAAGGCCAAAATAGACACCCAGATGACCATTTGGATCGCGCCTCACATTGGCTCAATTGCGGAAAAATACCGCCAAAAAATTACAATTCTTGGATTATTCACAAAAAATTCAGAGCGATTCATTGAGAAACTTCCGCAAGAAAATTGAAAAGTTTTTAAATCAATTGGCGAATCAAGCGTTCTCACTCCCTACTCTATTTGCATAGGTCTTCCATGTCGCCCGATCGATCCCACATCCTGCTTGCCATACCCGTGTACAACGAGGTCAAGTCCATCGAGCGCGTGTTGCGCGACGTTGGAATTTTTGCCCGCGATGTACTGGTGATAGACGATGGCAGCGCGGACGCCACGCCACAACTTTTGGCCAAGCACCGAGTGGAGGTGATTCGCCACGCGGAAAATCGCGGCTATGGACGATCGATGCAGGACATATTGCGCTGGGCGGATTTTGACGGATACGAATGGGTGATCACCATGGATTGCGATGAGCAACATGAGCCCGCGGAGATTCCATCATTTGTGCGCGCCATCGAGCGCAACGACGCCGACATTATTAGTGGAAGCCGCTACATGATCGAGCGCATCGATGATGATGACGCTCCGGAGGATCGCTTTCGCGTGAATCGAATTATCACGGACGAGGTGAACGCCGCGTTGCGTTTTGAACTGACCGACGCATTTTGTGGCTTCAAAGCCTATCGAACTTCGGCGATGCGCAAACTGCGCCTCAGCGTGGATGGTTACGATTTTCCCATGCAATTCTGGGCGCAAGCCGCGTTTATGAATTTGCGCGTGCGTGAAATTCCTGTGCGCCGCATTTACAAGGACATGCGCAGAACTTTTGGCAACGGTTTGGATGATCCCGAAACACGCTTGCGTTTGTATCGCAACACCCTGCGAACGGCCATGGCGGAAGCCCCCAAGCTTTTGCAAACCGACTCAATGCCTGATTCAATTGCAGAATGATGCCTCAAGCCGCCGCGGCGGAAATTTTTGTAGAGCGCGCGGGGCCGCGCATGGATTCTTCAACGCGCATTGAGGGACGCTCCATTGGAGATTGGCGCGCCGATGCGAGAACATATTTACAACTGCCCGACGCTCCAGTGTTTGCGGCCGGCCATCAAGCGCAAGCGTGGCATTGTGGAATCATCGCCAAAACATTGTGGACCGACGCGCGCTCGCGCCAAGAAAATGCGACACCCGTGCATGTTGTGGTGGATCAAGATGGATTCGATGGACTCTTCCTGGAGTGGCCGCAATTGAAAGACGGTTTCTGGGTGGCAAGCGGCCATCGATTCAGCACCGCGGCCAAGAATGTCGCGGCGTTGAATGCGCCAACATTTCATCCGCGTGAAATTGAGCAAGTGGGACACGCGCCCGAATTTGCGCGCGAAGGATTGGCGCGACTCACGAGCGCGTTGCGTAAATTTACGAAAGCGCCCAACGCCGCCATTCAAGTATCGCAGGCGCAACTGCAAGACTTGGGGCACTTGATTCAGCCGCCGCGAGTCATTGGCGCCTCCCAATTGATTGGGACATCTTTCGCGCAACATGTGATTGACCGCATGTTGCGCGAGCCGGTGGCTTGCGCTGAGTCCTTCAACACCGCGCTGCAACTTCATCCGCGCGCGGCGCGGCCATTGCGTGTGGATGGCGAGCGCAGTGAATTGCCGCTTTGGTTGCTGGGCGATAGCGGCGAGCGAATTCGCGCCACCGCGCAAAACATTCGCGTGGCGCGCGCGCAAAACAAAATCATGTTGCCACGCGCGTTCCTGCTTGGAGTGCTGCTTCGCACGGCGCTGGCCGATGGTTTCACGCACGGGATGGGCGGAAAAATCTACGAGGAAATTTCCAACGCATGGATTGGGCGCTGGCTTGGTTGGAATCCGCCGGCCTTTGACACGGTCTCGGCAACGATGCGATTGCCGCTGGAATTACCCGCGCAACAGAAGCAAGACCACCCAAAATTTTCGTTTCGCAGCGTCTGGTGCGATCCAGATTTACACGCCAATGCAAATATTGGCCCCAGCGTCAATCGAAAGAAATTTCTGGAAAATATCGCGGCGTTGCCTAGGCGAAGTCCGCAGCGAAAAATAATTTTTCAAGCCATGCTTGCCAATCGCGCATCCCGGCGCGCGGAGTTGGCTTCAACGCTGACTTTGCTTCAGAACGACTCGCGCATATTGCAACAAGCCGAGCATTCCAAGCAACTGGCCATGCGCCGAACATGGTGCGCGTGCTTATATCCGCGCAAGGCCTTGGACAATCTGCATCAACAACTTGCCCACGCCGCGAACGCCAACACTCACTCTCCCTGATTTGGCGCCACGAATTCCTGCGACGCGCTGGAATTGTTTGCGGGGTTTTTTGGCAAAGCGCTTGGAGCAAGTGGATCTGGTCGAAATACTCTTACGTCAAGCGACCATACTTTGTCACTAAATTCGTGGCCTGGCTCATAGGCATCCATGCGATCACGCGCGGCCGCCACCAAAGTGGACGTGGTCTTGGCGTCAAGATTGTCAAGCATTGCCACAAACATGGCCTCGGGTGTGCTGGGCAATTTCGCGGCGCCGTGCTCAAGCGCGCCATGATGGCTGATGATGGTGTGCAGCAACACGCGCAACGCGTCGGGTGGAAGCGGTGATTTCTTTCCCGCCGCCGCGGCCATTGTTTGCAGCCAAATTGCGCCGCGCACAACGTGTCCAATTAAATTTCCCTCGGTGGTGTAGGCAAATCCACGCTCCCATTCCAGCTCAACTGTCTTGCCAAGATCATGCAGGAACAAACCCATCAACACAAGGTCGCGGTTCAATCCCGGATACAGCGGCAGCATCACGTCCGCAAGCAACATGAGTTGCAATGTGTGCTCAAGCAACCCACCGATATACGCGTGATGCACGCTGACCGCGGCTGGCGCGCGGCGGAATTGCTGCATGATGTATTCATTTGCCAAATATTGTTCGGCCAACGCGCGCATGCCCGGATGCTTGAATGAGTGCAGCAATCGCTCCACTTCCTTCATCATGGCGTCGATGTCGCGCGTGGTGGCGGGCAAAAGTTTTTTGAGTTGTTCGGTGGAAACTTCCTCGGAGCGAATCACATCCGCGATCACCTGGACTTGTCCATTGTAATTTTGCGTTTGCCCGCTGAGATACACAAAGCCGGTTCGCATGGTTTCTCCCAGGCGCGCCTCGTCGAATACCCAGACGCGCAGCGCCGCCTCGCCGGAAGCGTCACGAATCAAGGCCTTGAAAAAAGGCTTGCCCGCGCGCGTGGTTCCGATTTGTGGATTCACCAAGCCATAGATGCCGCTGATTTGTGAATTGGGGCGGAAATCCTTGATCGAAATATGTTCGTGGTTATCCATGTCGCGAGTGTAGCCGTGAAAAAAATTATTTTGCGCGCGGCGTGATCAATTCAACTCACCGCGAAGTTGCGCCAATGTTGCGGGAATTCCATCGGCGAGTTCCTCTGGAAGAAGTCCCGCGTGACCGTGCGAGAGCGCCCAACGCGTGGCGGTGAGCGCGTGCACGTGCACCGCCAAGCAAGCGACTTGGAACAAATCCAATGGCGCCGCGGATTTACCGCTTGCAAACTGCGCCGCGAACGAACCCATGATTCCTGAAAGAACATCGCCGCTGCCACCCATGGCCAGCGCCGCCTCCACATGTGGACTTTTCCAAACGCGCAATCCATCGCTGACCCTTGTGTGCGCTCCCTTCAACACCACGATGCAACCAAGGCGCGCCGCCAATGTGTGCGCGGCAAGATCCCGAGTTGATTCATTCACCGCGTCCAATTCCAGATCAAGCGATTGAGCCAGCGCGGCGAATTCGCCGGGATGCGGCGTGAGAATGATTGGCGCCTTTATATCGCGTGCAAAGTCCACAGTGCAAGCCAACGCACGCAACGCGTCGGCGTCCACAATGATCGGCTTGGCAAAACTGCCCACCAATCGAATCACAATTTGCTGCTGCGCCACATCATGTCCAAAGCCAGGACCAATCACCAACGCGTCGGCATTCACAAGCGCCTGGTCGATCACCTGCGCGCAACCCGCGGGAAATAATTTTTGCTCGGCATCCACTGGAAGCGCCACCCCAGTTGCCGCAGGAACTATGGAAAGCACCGAGGATAAAATAGGAGCGGCGACCGCGACCGTGCACAAACCACATCCACTGCGAAGCGCGGCGCGCGCGGCCAACGCGGGCGCGCCAATCATTGGATGGTCGCCGCAAGAACCCCCCACCACGCACACCTTGCCAAATGTTCCCTTGAAGCCAAGCGAATCGCGCGCGGGAATGCCGGGGCAACCATCAATTCGCTCCATCAATCACCTCGATTGAAATATTTCCCATTGACGAAAGAAGACTTGCCCACGCGGGATCGCTGGCCGCCTCGCTGAGTGGCGTGACGGCAAGCAATAGATGACCGACATGAAACGTGTTCCCACTTGGGCCAAGCGTGGAGTCCAGGTCAACCCAACGTCCGTCGATGAAAGCTTGCGTCCACAAATGCCAAGCGAAAACATTTGTTTCGCCCGCAAAAAATTCCGCCCACACCAAGCCGGCCGCCACGCGGCTGGGAATTCCATCAGCGCGCAGAAGCGCAGCGAGCAACACGGCGTGCTCGGTGCAATCTCCAGATTTTGTGCGCGCGGTTTCACTGGCGCTGGCAAATGCGCTGCCCAGGTTTTGATTCGTGATGTGATTGGCAACGGCCGCGCGAAGTAATTTGCAACGTGTGAGTGGATCGATCGCCGCTGGATCGCCGCTCCATTTCACAAACGCGCTTTTTTTCAAGGCCAACACCGCGGGGTCATTCCAATCAATCATTGGGGATGATTCCATAAACGCGACGTCGCTGCCCACGATGGCGGGCGATGGATCCGCGGGCACATCAAGATTGACCGTGACCAGGAACGATCCATCAGGATTGCGCTTGACGCGTTGAAATCCCTCTTGTGGCGGCGGCATAATCGCCGAATTCTTGGCCTTAACCAGAAGTGTGATGGATCTTTTTTCGGACACGCCAACCAAGGGCCGATCCGCTTTCACAAAACTCGCCACCATCACCTCCACTGGCGGCTTGGCGACATCGATCGCCGCCATCGCCGTGGTTTCATCGCACATCACGCTTTGCATCACGCCCAATCCCGTTGGCACTTGACTGCGCAAGATTTCACCGTTGGCGGCAATACATTCCTCACTGCCCGCCGCGATCAATGCACCTGTTGATTTCCAACGCTCGCACTCAACGGATTTATTTTGAATCATCACGCTGGTCGCGTCAATTTTTTGCCACCGAACGGATTCAGGCTTCATGCCTTGGGCAGGATCCAAAATCAGCAATGTAAATTCCGTCTTGCCTTGCGCCTTGGCGGCTTGCGCGGCGCGAAGCGCGGCCACCGGCGCGAGCGCATCCTTGTCGATCGCTGGCAACACTCGCTCGGTCACCGTGGCTCCCTGTGTGCGCCGCTCGCGCACTCCATTTTCAAACTTCTCCCAGTACACACGAACCGAAACGCCGCCACCAGTTTGGCTTTGCCCCGCGCGCAACATATGACCTTCGTTGTCCTCCTCAATCCAAGCCGTGGTGGACATTCCAAGGATTTGCTTTTCGCGCGCCATGCGCAGACGCGTTTGCGATTCCGTTCTAAATCCGCCATCAATTGGCTTGGTTTGCATGCTCGACCAGCCGACAGGAATGTCCTTGAGAGATATGAAATACCAACGTTCAACCGCATACGCCAATGTTTGTTCGCTTGGCTTCGCAGTTGCAATTGAAGTTGCTGGCGCAATTTTTGGCGCCGTTGAAGTTTGCGTTGCACTTGCTGGCGCCGTTGCGCTTGGCGTTTGCGTTTGACTCGCCACTCCAACACGCGACAGAAAGGTCGCCGCGACAACACATAAAATAATCACGTTCAAGAGCGGCATCACTCTGACTTCATCAAAGGAAAGAGAATCACATCGCGAATGCTCTCGCTGTTGGTGAGCAACATCACCAGGCGGTCAATGCCCAGTCCCATGCCGCCAGCCGGTGGCATGCCCACTTTGAGCGACTCGAGAAAATCTTCATCAAGCGTGCGGAAAGTTGTTTCCTCGTCGTTGACGCCCTTCAGTTGCTCCGTGAATTTTGCGCGCTGCACATCCGGGTCGTTCAACTCGCTGTAATGCGGCCCCAACTCCATGCCACCAATAAATAAATCGCCGCGTTCGCACAGGCGCGGATCGTCGGCGCGCGGACGCGTCAGTGGACTCACCGCGCTTGGCCAATCAGTGACAAACGTGGGTTGGCACGGATCGATCTTGGGCTCCGCGAGCAGTTCAAAAAGTTTCTCCACACGCAGCCAGTGATCAATCGTGGCGGCATTTGGAATGTGGCGCGTCTGCGCCTCTTGTAAAACAGCTTGCTCATTGAACAAGTCAATGCCGCAACCTTGCTTGAACAATTCCGCGAAGGTGACGCGGCGAAATGGCTTGGCGTAATTCACTTTGAATTCACCAAACGCAAGCACGGGGCCCGCTGGAACATCCGCCATTTCCTTTGCAACTTCCGTGGCGCACTCATGCACCAGCGCTTCCGTCATGTCCATGATGCTTGCGTAATCACCAAAGGCCTCGTACGCCTCCATTGCGGTGAACTCTGGATTATGGCTGCGATCAACTCCTTCGTTGCGGATGTTGCGGTTGATTTCAAACACGCGCGGCATGCCGCCGGTGATCAATCGCTTGAGATACAACTCGGGAGCTACGCGTAAAAATAAATCCATACCGAGCGCGTTGTGCGTAGTCACAAATGGGCGCGCCGCGGCGCCACCAGCGAGCGGTTGCATCATGGGCGTCTCCACCTCCAGAAATCCGCGCCGCTGCATAAAGCCGCGCACCATGGAAACAATGCGGCTGCGCATT
>SXGQ01279304.1_pt1 | contig 10314 bp, 12 predicted proteins | sample 3178371 | NCBI WGS metagenome assembly SXGQ01 (sample SAMN11356859, study PRJNA531348) | freshwater metagenome | isolation source: freshwater sample F1-20 | place: China: Fuxian Lake, Yuxi | collected 2017-12-25 | reverse complement strand
TAATTGAAGGACGCTCGGCATATACTTACTCCATGATAGCTAAGAACCCACGTGCGCTTGAGCTAGCGTGCGATACCCTTGACATTGAAGCGGATGCTTTACGGAAAATGCGCGATCGCCTTGCAAAAACAGGTGGCGATGCCCTTGTTTTATCGATCACCCTTCTCGAACAATGCCGTGGGCGCATCGTGGTCTCGGGAATCGGCAAGTCGGGTCATATTGCCCGCAAAATTGCTGCGACCTTTGCATCGACTGGTTCGCCCGCTTTCTTTGTCCATCCCGCCGAAGCTAGTCATGGTGATTTAGGTATGGTGACGCGGGATGATGTATTTGTCGCCATCTCAAATTCTGGTGAAACTGAGGAATTGCTCACCATTGTTCCCATCATTAAGCGAACTGGTGCCAAACTCATTGCCCTTACCGGCGAACCAGGCTCATCGCTCGCAAAATTAGCAGATGCACATCTAGATGTCAGCGTCGATAAGGAAGCATGCCCTTTAAATATGGCCCCCACTACCAGTACGACCGCTGCTCTTGCGATGGGCGATGCTCTTGCTGTGGCTCTTCTCGACGCGCGGGGTTTTAATGCCCAAGACTTTTTACGATCACACCCTGGCGGTCGCCTAGGACGCAAATTGTTGATTCATGTCTCCGAGGTGATGCGTGATTTTGCTAACACACCCAAAGTATCTGAAGACAGTTCATTTCAGGAGGCTTTAGCTGAAATGAGTTGCCATAAGATGGGTTTAGTCGTCATCATTGATGCAAGTAAGCACGTGCTTGGTATTTTGACGGATGGTGATTTACGCCGTCTGCTTGAAAAAGGAATCGATACAAAGACCATTCAACTCGCGCAGATCGTCACCGCAAACCCAAGAACCATCCCACCGGATCTGATTGCCGAAGAGGCTATTGAGATGATGGAGCATCACCGCATTAATCACCTTATCGTTGCGGATGGCAATAAAATTCTCTTGGGTGCGTTAAATCTGCATGACTTGTTTGCAGCGAAGGTCATTTAAATATGCCAGTTGCTTTCACTCCTCACACCACCAATCCCTTAAAAGCTCATCCTCAAGCTCTTGAGCGGGCAAGTGCAATAAAGATGTTAGTTCTTGATGTTGATGGCGTGCTAACGAATGGTCAAGTTTTCTTTGGGCCTGATGGCAAAGAAATGTTAAAAGGTTTTGATATCCAAGACGGTTACGGAATTCAGTTACTTCAAAGCATTGGCATACCCTGTGCCGTGATTACCGGACGCCATTCAAAAATGGTACTTGCACGGTGTGATGAGCTTCATATTAAGCATGTGTTCACGGGCGTAAAAGATAAAAACACTGCATTAGAAGAGCTTTTAAAACGGATCAATCTTAAAGCGAGTGAGCTTGCCATTATGGGCGATGACTGGCCTGATTTAGCTATTCTTCTGCGCGCTGGTTTGCGACTTGCTCCAGCACAGGCCCATCAAGAAGTGTGTCAAATTGCACACTATATTACCTATGCTAAAGGTGGCTATGGCGCTGTCCGTGAGGTGTGTGATCTAATTTTAAAAGCGCAGGGCCGGTATGATGAACTATTACTTTCTGCAAAAGGATTGCCTACATCCTCATGAAATTTAATAGCATACAAATCTATCAAATTGCATTACGAGGCGTGTTGCGTGTTTTACCTTTTTTGCTGATGGGCTCACTTACCCTCGCAACATTTTGGTTGGTCAAGCGGAGTTCCCCACCAGAAGCATTACTGTTAGCAAGAGTTCCTCAGCATGTTCCTGACTACATTCTTAAAAATGCCTCGCTCTCTAACCTCAATGAACTGGGGCAAACCAAATATCGCGTACTTGGTAAAAAACTTACGCATTATGAAGATGATGCATCGATGGACTTAGAGTTTCCCCGCATGCGCGTTTTTCAAACCCAAGGCTCTGCTCCAGTTACCGTTAGGGCAGATCGCGGTCATATTGATGGAGATCTCACAATATTAGATCTTTTTGGAAACGGTGAAATTTATCGTCCGGCCCAATAAGCAATTGGCGACCTTAACGCTTCGCCACGACTCCTTGCTCGCTCGAGCTATTTTCAGGCAATCATCAATGATGATGTTGTACGCACCGATAAGCCCTTAGAACTTCAACAGGGTATATCGATCATGAACTCTACTGGTGGTGGGATATTTAATAACGTCCAACAGAGCATTACCCTGACTGGTCAAGTTCGTGGTCGTATCGAACCATCTGAACAACGAGGTCGAAATTGATTCGTATTCTTCGTATTTTGATACTCTTGTTACCAATTTGGGCTGGCAATGCCTTTGCAAATAAATCTGATCAGGATAAGCCCCTTATAGTCAATGCCGATAAAGTCGATGTCGATGATGTCAAACAAAGCTATCAACTCAGTGGCGATGTTTTACTCATCAAAGGATCTATGATTGCCAAAGGAGACAAGGGGATAATTTTGGTGGATCCTCAGGGTTATCAAAATATTGATCTCAAAGGAAGGCCGGAGGTACCCGCTTCAATGCGGCAGCGGCGCGAAGGACTTGCTGATGAGTTTATGCAGGGGGTTGGTCGAGATGTATTTTATGATGACAAGAAAGAACAGATTATTTTGACCGGTCATGCCACCATTAAACGTTTACTCAATATGCAAATGCTCGATCAATTACAGGGCTGGCAAATTGAATATGAAGACATTAAAGAAAGCTACAAAGTGAGGCCTCAGAAAGTGGATGCCAAGGCACAACCGCAATCCCGGGCAATACTAGCGCCACGTAAGAAGGCAACACTTAATTAATGGCTTCATCACAAGCATCTACATTGCTAGCGGAGGGTCTGCAAAAACGCTATGGTTCTCGGACTGTGGTGCGCGATGTCAGTATTGAGGTCAAGAGTGGAGAGGTGGTTGGCTTACTGGGTCCTAATGGGGCAGGTAAAACGACATCCTTTTATATGATAGTGGGGCTGGTACCCTTAGATGGGGGAAGCATTCTCTTAGATGGGCAAAAAATTAGTGGCCTACCAATTCATCAGCGCGCCCGAATGGGTCTTTCCTATCTTCCCCAAGAAGCATCTGTATTTCGAAAACTAAATGTTGCTGAGAATATACAAGCTGTTCTTGAGTTACAAGAGTTTGAGGGAAGACCGCTAAGTAAAAAAAGAATACGGGAGCGCTTAGATGAACTTTTGGGCGAACTCCAAATTACACATTTACGCAACAACCCCGCTCTTTCACTCTCTGGCGGAGAACGCCGCAGAGTTGAAATTGCTCGCGCCTTAGCTTCGCATCCTAAATTTATTTTGCTTGATGAGCCATTTGCAGGCGTCGACCCAATCGCAGTAGGAGAAATTCAGCGGATTGTCAGATTCTTGCGAGACCGTCAGATTGGTGTTTTGATTACCGACCATAACGTTCGTGAAACACTGGGTATTTGTGATCATGCCTACATTATTAGCGAAGGTAGCGTCTTGGCGGAAGGTAAAGCGGATGAAATTATTCAAAATGATGCGGTTAGACGGGTTTATTTAGGCGAAAACTTCCGCATGTAAGCTGCTTCGCATTGCATAAACAGATTGATAAAAAATCAACCTAGATTGGTGCATTGCGTCAGAATGAAGCTAGATTCATCAACAAAATAAAATACTTGAATTGCTAGAATCCATATCTGGATTGGCTAAGAAGATTATTTCTGAACAAAAAGCTTCTTTTGTGATGGGGATATTGATTTTGGGCTATTGGATTTAGAAGAAATCGCTGATAACCTAGGGTTGCATGTAACCTCAGTTTTTGTGTAAACAGTCTAATTTCTTGGGTCAATCGGTCTAATTTTCAATGAAATACTGCTTCATGACTTTCCCCTACCAATTGATTGATCTGTGTTTACCTAGATAACTGTAGCGAAGTATCGGGAGTTGCTACGCATCCCCACCATGCATTTGCGTAGACCTTAATCATGGAGGTTTGTCATGCATTTACGTATTAATAGTCGTCACCTTGAGATCACTCCAGCAATGCGTAATCATTTAGAAATCCGTCTCGAGCGCATTCGTAAGCACTTTGATCATGTGATTGATGCATCGGCATTTCTGATGGTGGATAAAGCTAAAGAGAAGGACTTACGTCAGACTGCCGAACTTACTCTTCACCTAAAAGGCAAAGAACTATTCGCCCAGGCCCACCACGAAGACCTTTACCATGCCATGGATGCCGTGATTGACAAACTAGATAGGCAATTACTCAAGCACAAAGAAATTATTCAAGACCACCATCATGATAAAAATAAGGTGCAAAGTCTTTCCTAATAGAGACCTATAATAGGAGGTCATGAGTGTTCTCACTGACCTTTTTACGATTGATGGTATTGATCTCAACGGTTTGGCTAAGTCCAAAGCCGAAGCCTTTGAGATCGCCAGTCAGCTTTTTTCCAAAAAACTTGATATTTCCGCTGAAACTGTTTTAGGGTTTCTAGATGCTCGTGAAGCCCTAGGAAGCACCGGTTTAGGTGCAGGTGTGGCAATTCCACATGGTCGGATTAGAGGACTAAAGCAACCCCTTGCCGCATTCTTTCGCCTTAGTAAACCTATTGAGTTCAATGCTCCCGACGGGCAAGCGGTGTCTTTAATGATTTTTTTATTAGTCCCGGAAAAAGCAACTCAAGAACATCTTGAAATCCTCTCGGCAATTGCGCAGCTACTTTCAGATGTTTATGTGCGCGAACAATTACTTACAGAATCAGATCCACAAAAAGTGCAGCAACTGATTTGCCATTGGGAGGCATAACAATGAGCCAACAGCTTTTACTCGAAGGGATAACAGCACAACAAATCTTTGACGATAATATAGCCGACCTAAAGCTGTCTTGGATTAGCGGGCTTGAAGGTGCAGACCGAACCTTTGATACGCAAGCTGTAAAAGCGGCGGCGGCCTCCTCCGATCTAGTGGGTCACTTAAACATGATTCACCCGAGCCGCATTCAAATCTTTGGGCTTCAGGAGGTGGAGTACCACGCTAATCTTTCAAGCGACGAGCGACAAGCGCAAATTAGTTCACTAATTACCAGTAATCCGCCATGCATCATTGTTGCCGATGGCTGCAAACCAGATCAAGAGTTACAGCTCTATTGCCAACGGTCATCAACTCCGCTGTTCTCAACAAGCATTTCCGCAGCGGAAGTTATTGACCACCTGCGGTTTTATCTAACCAAGATTGGCGCTCCTTTCAGCACAATGCATGGAGTGTTCATGGACATCCTAGGCCTAGGCGTTTTAATAACAGGTGAGTCTGGTTTGGGTAAAAGTGAACTGGGTCTTGAGTTAATTTCTAGAGGCCATGGTTTGGTTGCTGACGATGCGGTTGATTTCACTCGCCTTGGGCCGGACTATATTGAGGGTCGCTGTCCCGAAATACTGCGTGACCTTTTAGAGGTTCGCGGCTTAGGACTTTTAGATATTCGGACAATATTTGGAGAAACTGCCGTTCGACGAAAACTGAAATTACGCCTCATTGTTCAATTGGTCCGCCGCAATGATGGCGAGTTTGAAAGGCTGCCCATTGAGTCTCAGTTTATTGAGGTACTTGATATTCCTATTCGTACTGTCAAAATCCAGGTAGCAGCAGGACGAAATCTTGCGGTATTGGTTGAAGCGGCAGTTCGCAATACCATCCTCCAGTTACGCGGCATTGATACCCTCAAGGATTTTATTGAGCGCCAGCGCAATCAAATGAACTTAGATAGCGAAAATAATAAGACTCAGGGGCGTCTACTCTAAGATGCGAATCCAACTCATTACCGGAATTTCAGGTTCAGGTAAATCAGTTGCCTTAAGGGCCTACGAGGATACGGGTTATGACTGTATTGATAATCTACCCGTTTCCCTAATCGAGCAATTAGTTGCAACCTTGGAATTAGAGCAATGTAAACAAATTGCGATTGCGATTGATGCACGACGCGGTACATCCATTACGCAACTACCAGCTCTTTTACAAAAATTACGCACCCAGCATGAGGTCAATATTCTTTTCCTGAATGCGGATACTAATACTTTGGTACAACGTTTTTCTGAAACCCGACGACGGCACCCGCTCTCCAATCCAAATGAATCAACCACATTAATTGATGTGATAGAGCAAGAGCGAAAATTGCTTGCGCCATTAGCCGAACAGGCTCAGCAAATCGACACGGGCCACATCCCAGCGCACACCTTGCGCAGCTGGATCTATGATCATCTCAAAGAGAAGCCCATAGGTCATGCTGTCATTTTCGAATCATTTGCCTTTAAGAAAGGTGTGCCCAGTGAAGCGGATATCGTATTTGATCTTCGCTGCCTCCCCAATCCCCACTACGAGCCTCAACTGCGTGATCTGAATGGCAAGGACTCTCCAGTGATTGAATATCTCCGTCAATTCCCAGAAGTTGCTCAAATGATGGATGACATTAAGACGTATTTACAAAAATGGTTACCTCGCTATTTACAGGATGGGCGTAGTTATTTAACGGTTGCAATTGGCTGCACCGGCGGCCAACATCGATCCGTTTATTTGGTGCAGCAACTCAAAAAGTATTTTTCTGAAAAACAAGCTTATCAAGATATTTATTATCTAGAGCGTCATCGTGAGCTTGATTCTAAAAATATTCGAATTGGCTGAGGCAAACCAATTTCTGCTAAGTCCTTGCGCTTTACCCACATCAGACTAGGATGGTTAATGTGCCATTTTTTATTTAAGGATACAAGGTATGGATACATCTGTAAACGCCGATGGCTAAATACATGCTGAATTACTGAGCTAGTCTGTACCGACATAATTTGCTTGTAGTCAATATCAAGGGCTTTGTCGCCCAGTAGGGTTTTACTCAATAATGTTTGAGCATTACGTACAGTCATTAAGGTGATATCTTTGCTTTGTGGCTCCCATGGTAATTCGATTAAGGAATACAAGCCACCCCAAATCGCTTTTGGCGCCCTTCGTTCCAGCAAAATAAATTCTCCACACTGTATTAGAAAGATCGAAGTCTGAAAGCTTGGGGAAGCAGACCTCTTTTTCTTTGCCGGAATTTCATTCACACGCTTTGTTTGATATGCAGTGCAGTGCCTTGTCATTGGGCACTGTGCCTTCACGTCCAAACACTTGGCGTGCTTTGGGGTGCACCAGGTGGCACCAAAGTCCATCAACGCTTGTGTATAGGTCGGCATTTTTACTGTCACGCTTGGTAATTGCGCTTCTGCTTTCAACCACAGCTCTTTGATCGTTTTCTGATCCTGCAAGTCGCCCTCAATACCATGAAAGCGGCTAAGAACACGCTTGACGTTAGCATCTAATATTGGTGAACGCTCCTCATAGGCAAATGCTGCTATTGCACCAGCAGTTGATCGCCCAATACCCGGCAAACTTTCAAGCGCCTCGTGTGTTCGCGGAAACTCTCCTCCGTACTCCACCATAATAATTTGAGCGCAACGATGTAGGTTTCGAGCGCGTGAGTAGTAACCCAAGCCGCTCCATAAAGCCATGACATCATCAATCGGTGCCTTTGCTAATGATTTCAGGGTTGGAAAGCGCTTCAGAAAAAGTTGGTAGCGTTCCGTGACCGCGCTCACTTGAGTTTGCTGCAACATAATCTCAGAAACCCAGATTGCATAGGGATCCTGTGTGTTCTGCCAAGGCATTCCAGTACGCCCATGCTCTGCATGCCAAGCAATCAGTTGGTTTGCAAAATTAAATGCCATTGATTAACGCTTTTGACAGACTGGGCAAAAATATGTAGAGCGTTGCCCCTGCACTATTTGCTGTATCGGTGTTTTACACACACGACAGGGTTCACCTGCTCGGTCATAGACTTTGGTTTGCATCATAAAGTAACCTGGTTCCCCGTGTGCATCCACAAAATCACGCAGGCTACTGCCGCCCGCTTTAATTGCTTTACTTAAAACATTTCGAACGGAATCAGCTAGGCGAGCACATTCGATTTTCGTTAACTTCCCAGCCGGGAGTCGCGGATGAATACCAGCCTCAAATAATGATTCAGAGCAATAGATGTTTCCAACGCCCACAACCGCTTGACCGGCTAATAAGAAAGATTTAACTGCGATAGACCGTTTTCGCGAGAATTGATACAGGCGCACACCCCCCAATTCACCAGCAAACTCTGAAGCAAGGGGTTCAGGTCCCAATTTTTTAATTAAAGGATGATTGTCTAGGGCCCCCTTTGAAAAAGGATGCCACAGGACAGCGCCAAACTTACGGGGGTCATGTAAACGCAGACCAATATCACCAAAGTGGATTAATACGCGGTCGTGCGGCTTAAGAGGGTCGGCCATTGGTAAGACTCGCAATACCCCTGTCATTCCCAGATGGATTAATAAATAGCCAGTATCCATCTTGAGCAATAAATATTTACCCCTTCGCTCAATTCTCTCTAAAAACTGTCCAATCAATACCTTTGGCAGTGATTTGGGGACTGGCCAACGCAAACGACCATCCACAATCTTGACCCCGGTTACCGACCGTCCCTCAATATGGGGTTGAATTCCTAAACGAGTAACTTCTACCTCTGGCAGTTCTGGCATAAATGAATTGTAGTTTCGAGGATTAGAATGTGCTTATGAACATGAATTTCAAGCATAAGCGAGCAAATGGGCTTGGTTTACTCTGCCTTTGTTTATTACTATTTGCTTTCTTAGCCCCCCAAAAAGCATACGCTCAAAGAATATCCAAAGGAGCAACGAGCGAGCAAGTATTTGAAATCCTCGCTTCTGAAATTGCCTTACAACGGGGTGAAGCTGGGTTGGCCTACCAAACCTATTTAGGCCTTGCGCGGCAAACTGGGCAAGCGGATCTGGCGCAACGGGCGATGGAAATTGCAATTGCGGCCAATTCGCCAGATTTGGCTCTCGTAGCCGCTCAAACTTGGGATGAGCTATCAAAACCGTCTCAAACCAAACCCAAAGAGATCTTGGTTACTCTATTGATGCTCAATCAACGTTGGTCAGAATCTGTTAAGCCTGCAGTAGCGCTTCTCAATCAACAATCTTTGAGCGAGCGTGAGAAAACACTAAAGCAGTGGCAAAGCTTGATTGGTAGGGCTGTGGATGAGAGTTCTGCCATGCTAGCGTATTACCGAATAATTTCCGCATTGGTACCACCCCCTAGCAACTCGGATATTTTGTATAGCTACGCATTAGCCGCCGAGAAAGCTGGTGAGTTTGAAGTGATGGAAAAAACGTTACGGGTCATTCTCAAAAAAGATCCTAATGATGTGAATTCCTTAAATGCGCTTGGCTACTCCTTAGCAGATCGAAACATAAAACTGCCTGAAGCCTATGACCTCCTATTAAAGGCTCACAAACTATCCCCTAATGATGCGTTCATTCTGGATAGCTTAGGATGGGTCAACTTTCGTTTAGGTAATATAGTGCTTGCCTTAACGCAACTTCAAGATGCCTTACGAATGAAACCTGAGGCAGACATTGCCGCTCATCTTGGCGATTTATTGTGGGTATTAAATCGACCGGCTGAAGCCGAATCAGCTTGGCGCCAAGGAGAACTGATTGATGCGAATAATCCAACATTAAAAGAGACCCTAAAGCGCCTTAAACCTGATTGGATTTTATCGGTGGATAAGTTGGCAAATCAATGGGACGGTCGTTTTGCTGTCAAAATGAATGATCGCCCTGCGAACAACACACAAGGGGGTAGTGGTAGTTTTACCTTAAGCAAAATTGGTTTTAGTGATACTCTCGAAATCCGCAGTCCCATTGGCGGAGCGATTGCAAAAATCGTGATTAATCCTGGCGAGGCTGTTTTGGAGCGCGACGGTAAAAAAGTTGTTGCGATTGATGCCGATACCCTTATCCAAAACACACTCGGCTTGCCATTACCTGCGCGCGGTTTATCCAATTGGCTCAACGGTCAAGTTCGTCCTGGTAGTGCAGCTCGACTGGTCCGAGACGACCAAGGTCAAGTCAAATCGATTGCCCAAGATGGCTGGGATCTAGCCTACACCTGGAGTGCTACAAAAAAAATTGAGCGTCTTACGATGTCCCGCAATACGAATACTGGCACGATTGACGTACGGTTAATATTTGATCAAGTGAATGAATAAAAAAATCGAGCTGTACGCCCCCGCTAAAATTAATTTATTTCTTCATATCACCGGCCAACGTACCGATGGCTACCATCAATTGCAATCGGTCTTTCAGCTCATTGACTGGTATGACATGGTTTCGCTAGAGTTTGTAGAAGCAGATGAAATTACCCGACCCCTTGGAGCTCATGGTGTAAGCCTAGAAAACGATTTGGTTGTTCGCGCTGCACGCCTACT
>SXGQ01207226.1_pt1 | contig 10314 bp, 1 predicted proteins | sample 3178371 | NCBI WGS metagenome assembly SXGQ01 (sample SAMN11356859, study PRJNA531348) | freshwater metagenome | isolation source: freshwater sample F1-20 | place: China: Fuxian Lake, Yuxi | collected 2017-12-25 | reverse complement strand
TGGAGCGGACGTTGACAATGACACGCTCGGCTATGGGATTTCGGGTGGAACGGTCTTGGGTGGCTTCGCGACCAAGGATGGCACTTACGGGCAACTCAAGGTGAATGGCACCACCGGCGACTACGAGTTCATCAAGAATTCAGCGGCCATCGAGGCCATGGATTTCAACGAATCTGCCACCGAAACATTTGTGGTGACGGTCGACGATGGTGACGGGAGCCCGATCTCACAGACCTATACGGTGACGGTGACCGGAGCGGATGACGCGCCGACCCTGGCTGCGGTGACAGCAGGAACGATTGCCGAGGTAGATCAATCGGCGACGACGACCGACGCAGGCTTGGGTGGCACGCTGGTCGGCGCCGATGTCGATGTCGAGACACTGGCCTATGGAATTTCCGGTGAGACAGCCGCCAACAGCACGGTAAGCAAGACGGGAACTTACGGCACGTTGACGGTGACCACGGCAACGGGTGCGTACGCGTTCGCGAAGAACACGTCGGCCATCGAGGCCTTGGATGCAGGTGAGACGGTGACCGACACGTTCACAATGACCGTGGGCGACGGCGACGGGTCCCTAGTAACTCGGACCTACACGGTGACGGTGACCGGTGCGGATGACGCGCCGACCCCGTCGCCGGTGACTCCTGGGACAATCGTCGAGGTGGATCAGTCGGCAGCCACGATCGACGGCGCTCTGAGCGGCGTCCTGTCGTGCACGGATACCGATGGGGACCCCCTGACCTACGGGATTCTGAGTGGGACAGCGTCGGGTGCTGTGGTCAGCACGGTAGGCACCTATGGCACACTCTCAGTGAACATCACTAGCGGAGCCTACGCGTTCATAAAGAACACGGCCGCGATCGAAGCCCTCGATGTGGGTGAGAGCGGAACGGATACGTTCCAGGTGACGGTGGCCGACGGGGATGGATCGCCGGTGAGTTGGAACTACAAGGTAACGGTGACCGGTGCGGATGACGCGCCGACCCTGGCGGCTGTGACTGCGACAACGATTGCCGAGGTAGATCAATCGGCGACGACCACCGACGCTGGCCTGGGTGGTGCGCTGGCTGGCGCCGATGTGGATGGCGAGACACTGACCTATGGCATCGACGGTGGCACTGCCGGCACTGGTGCGGCGGCTGGCACGGTGAGCAAGGCTGGATCGTATGGTACGCTGACGGTGACCACGGCAACGGGCACCTACGCGTTCACGAAAAACACGTTGGCCATTGAGGCCTTGGATGCAGGTGAGACGGTGACGGACACGTTCACAATGACCGTGGGCGACGGGGATGGAGCCTTGGTGACCCAGAGCTACACGGTGACCGTGACCGGTGCGGAAGACCCAGCGACGCAGTTGGCATTTGTGACTCAGCCGTCGTCCGGAGTGGCTGGAGTGATGATGAATCCTTCGGTCACGGTTGAGGTTCGCGATCAATATGGGAACCGCGTGACCACTTCGACGAGTTCGGTCTCGCTGGTGTTGGGCAACAACATCAGCAGTGCGACGTTGACGGGGGGTTCATCGGTGAATGCTGTGGCGGGCGTCGCAACCTTCGGAGGTCTATCGGTAGACAAGCCGGGGATTGGTTACACGCTCACTGCGGCTAGCGGGACGCTGACGGGGGGTACTTCAAGCGCCTTCACTGTCAGTGTGGGTGCGGCCGATGCTCAGATTTCGACGCTGACCCCGGCAACAGCTCTGCTGCCCGGAGACGGCCAAAGCACACAACTGCTGACGGTCACGGCGAAGGATGCGCTTGGAAATAATTTGAGTCTTGGTGGATCCACGGTGGTCATCCGCCTCAAATCGGGCGTGGGTCAGATCGGATCGGTTACCGACCATGGAAATGGCACTTACACCGCTCTCTTGACCGCTCCAGCCAGCGTCGGCGCGGGCATCGTGGTCGCCACTCTCGGAGGTGTTGAAGTGAAGAATGGCGGGACCAGCCAAACTGAGGTGGCAGTCACTTTCAACGACGTCGTCGCCCCTCTAATATCGGGTCCTGGAAAAACCATTGGACCCTCGTCGGTGCAGTCCATCAGCGAAAACATCACCGCGATCCATGCGTTTACCTCCAATGAATCGGTTGCCTGGAGTTTGGTCGGCGGGCGAGATGCGGCGAAATTCACCCTGAGTAATCAGGGAATTCTAAGCTTCATCAACGCTCCGGATTTTGAAACGCCACTCGATGACAACCGGGACAATGTCTACGAAGTCGTCATCGCCGCGACGGACGGATCAGGCAACGCCTCTCAGCAGTCATTGGCCCTCACGGTGATCAACGCAAATGAGCCGCCGGATGGACTCGTGGTGACCGGGGCTTCGGTAACGGAGAATGCAGGGCCGAATGCAGCGGTTGGAACGCTTCAGGGTTCTGATCCGGATCGGAATACGGTCTTCCAGTACCGCTTGGTACCGGGTGTTGCGGACAATGCTTTATTCAATCTCAACGGCAGTGCCCTGCGCGCCAGCCAAAGCATCGATTTCGAGACGCAAAGGACCTACCGATTGAGCATCGAAGTGAGTGACGGCAGTTTGGTTACGGTTCGAGAAATCGTGGTGAGCGTCTTGGATCAGAACGAGCCCCCGGTCCTTGCGGCATTAATCCCGAGCCAAACATTGACGCTGCAAAAGGCGACGAGTTGGTTGCTGCCTGCAGGTGCGTTCACCGATGGCGATGCCGGCCAATCGTTAACCTATTCCGTCAGCGGCCTGCCTCCGGGTCTCGTCTTCCAGCCGCAGACACAGACCTTTAGCGGAACCCCGTCGGCTCTAGGGACTTACACGGTTCAAGTGACAGCCACGGACTCCGGTGTGCCGCCCTTGTTTGCAACCACCACCTTCGAGGTAGCCGTGGTTCGCTCCTCGCTTCAGTTGAGCCTCAATCCGACCTACTTCTTGATTTTGAATGAGGACGAGGGTGGAGCTTTGGCGACGAGTGCCAGCCAACCGGTGTCGCTCGTTCTGGAAGATGGGACGACGCTTAGCGTGGATCAGTTGGGAACCCAAAATCTTATTGGACGCATGGTGCTGACGGGCCCTGCCGTGGATGCCCAGGGCAACTCTAAAGGAACTCTTTCCATCCAGAACCAGGGCGTGCGAACCGTGGTATCCCCGAGTTCCAACACTCCGGTTACGGTATCACTGCAGGACTTCGTGTCCGGACAAGTCCTATTTGTTCCGGGTGCCGATGAGTACGCACTCCGGTACGCCAGCGTGCCCTACCGTGTCGACTTGTTGAGCACCGTTGGCGGTTCGGTCCTCCATACAGCATCGGGAATAATCTACATTGCCGTTCGCAATGCGAATGACGCTCCGGAGGCGCTGACGGTGCCCGCAATCTCATTGGCTCAGAACCAGAGCATGACATTGAGCCTGGCTGGGTTTTTTGCGGATCGGGATCCGGATGATTTGGCTCGATTGTCTTATTCAGTGGATTTTGTCGGGGCTGGTTTGAGCGCCAGCGCCCTCAACGATGAGCTCCGGATTACTGGTTTGTCGGCGGTATCATCGACAGGGGAAATCAAGGTCACCGCCACCGATCTGCAAGGTGCCCAGGTGCAGACAACTCTCCTGGTGCAATTGAGGGGGACAGTCATCCAACCGAACGGGACACCCACGGTCGTAGTCTGGATAGCGGATGAATCCAACCCCGATGGATCGCTGCCTGCAGAGGTGGTCGATGGAACAGTTTCGATCGTGCTTCCTGAAAATCGCGTCGTCGCGTTTGCGGCCCGTGGATCGGACCCCGACTCCGATCCGATGTCGTTTCGTTTGGTGGGTCGCGATGCAGCCTTGTTTCAGATGAGCAACTCGGGCCGGGTGAGTGCCCGGAAGGGTTTTGACTTTGAACATCCCACCGATGCCAACCTGATGGGCCGGTATCAGTTGGCCGTGGTAGTGACGGATGGTCGAGGGGGTGAGGCTATCCAACCTGTGGAAGTGTTGGTTTCAAATGTGGTTGAACCCGCGGAGTTGCGGCCCGGTAAGAATCTCAATTGGTCGGTGACCGTGGATGAGCAGGGTGGTTCCGGCGTGTTCTCCATTACCGAGTATTTCGTCAATCCGGAGGGAGGTGGCGTATCCGCGTCGATTGGCAACCCTGAGGGGCTGTCGGCCATAGGCATTATGGCCGGGGTTCAAGGTGACTCGGTACAGGTGACAGTGCCCCCAGGATTTGTCTCTACCGTGGATATGAAGTTGCAGGTTCAGGCCAATGGTTTGGGTCAGGAGTTCTTGGTTCGAATCACCGTGGATTTTGATAGCGATGGTGTGGACAACTTCACCGAATCCTTCGCAGCCGACCGCAACAAGGACGGTATCAATGACTCAAAGCAGAATTCCGTGGCCTCATTGCCCGTGCTCAACTCGGATCCTGGTGATCCAGAAACCTACCTCTCGATTACGGCCACGGGTCCGGATAATCCGCATTTGGCAGCGTTGAATAAGACCTCATCGGACGGTGGACAATTGAGTGCGACCCTCAAGATTAGTAGCGTCGAAGTGGGCGCTGTATCTGTCGATGATCGGAACGCTGTGAAGACGGTCCTCGGAGGATCAGAAGTCAATGAACTGCGGACCGATATGGGTCTGCTCGGGTTTTCTTTGGAACCCACCATTGAGGTGAAAGGTTCGGTATCTGCCGTGGAGCAGGCGGCCTTCGAATTGGCGGTGCGTGCCGAATTTGCTGCTCGGCAAAACATTGTGAGGTTCCTCCTGCCGGTGGGAAGCCGGGTGAATACGTTCGTGAAATCTGCTTCGGATGGAACTCGGTATGAGTTCCTCAAGACAGCGTTGACGAATTCGCTCGGAGTCCCGCGTCGTGATGCCAGCGGTAACTCGCTTTATACGGGGGCCGAATTCCTGAATACCGATGGGGATTCCGAGTACGATGAAGTGAAGGTTTACTTCGTCGACAATGAACGGGGAGATGAAAACTCTAAGGTGGGATCGATTTTCGATCCGGGCATCCTAGCCTATGTGACCCGTGCTGTGACGATAGCGCCACCCGTGGTCAACGCCTTGCAAAGCCCCACATCCGACCTGCAACCGCAAATATCGGGCAGAGCGGCGGCCGGAGCCACGGTGAGTGTCTATGACGGCTCCAAACTTCTCGGAACCACACTGGCAAATGATCAAGGCGTCTGGACCTTCACTCCCACCTCGCCGTTGTCCGCGGGCGAGCATGCGTTCACGGCGGTGGCCTCGAACCGTTCCGGTGTCTCGAGTCTCCCGAGCAATGGGATAGCTCTTGTCATCCAGAATCGGGTGATCGCCAACGCCGACTCTTTGGTTCGTATTCCCCGACAACCGCTCAAGTGGAAGGCGCAACAAATCCTAGCCAATGACTTTGTTGCCGAGGGATTAGCGGTGCTTGTTCGAGTCGATCCCCTCACGACGCAGGGAGGAAGCGTCCGACTCGATGGCGGGTGGATCATCTATACGCCGCCCACGGGCTTGGCCGATTCCGTGGTCGATTCCTTCGGTTATGAAATGGGCAATGGCAAGGAAACCTCCCGCGGCCGAGTGAACTTGGTTGCTCGGGAGTGGATGACCGGATTGGGTCAAAACTTGGTGAGAGTTCTGCCCTTAGCCCGCGGTGTTCAACTGAGGTTTGCCGCAGTTCCCGGTAGAACGTATCGAATCATGGGGCGTTCCTCATTGGATTTCAGTGTGCCTTGGACCGATCTCGGTGAAGCGACGGCCGATGAGGTGGGACGTTTGGACTTGTTGGATCCGGAGACGAATTCCCAAGTCCGATTCTATCGCTTGCAAGGGATCCTCCAGTGAACAACCGAATTGATAACCATTCCATGAACACGCCTCGTATTCTGCTCTGGGCTCTGATTTGCGGTATCGGAGTCACCTGTCACCCGTTGCAAGCCCAACAGAATCTGGGTTTCAGCTATGGTGAGTCGGGACTGGGCATGGCTATCCCCGACAATGATCCCTCTGGGATTGCACGATCATTCACGATCAATGGTCTGATGGAGGATGTTCCCTATGATCTGACCGTTCGACTCTCTGTCGAGGGCGGCGAGTTTGGAGCCTACAACGGCGACTACTATGCCTATCTGCTTCATGAAACTCCTTCCGGTTCGGAGTTTCGTTTGGCGGTGTTGATGAATCGGGTGGGTTCTTCGAGCAGTTCACCCAATGGCTATAGTGATTCGGGCTTTCAACTGACCTTCAGTGATTCGGCCCAGTATGACGTTCACCGGTATCGGGTATCTTTGGGGGGTGAGTCGGTCGGCGCGGTGATGGGGACCTGGCAACCCGACGGTCGGCGGGTGGATCCAAGCGCGGTGCTGGATAGCTCACCCAGAACGGCTCCCTTAACTCCGTTGGGCCAGATAAATCCGAACGGTCGCTACACCTTGTTCGTTTCAGATTTGGAGGCGGGCGGAACAGGCAAATTGACAGGCTGGGAAGTGAGAGCGTTAGCCGTGATTCCCGAGCCTTCCACACTATCGATGCTGGGAATGGGATTGCTGGTTTGGATGGGGTACCGCGTTAGACGGTCGGCCTGAAAATTGCCTGATCCTCGGATGGAGCAATGGTGGGGTTGGCTTTCACTCATTAGCGCCTTCACGAGACTAAACCCGAACGGATCAACCTTTTGGCTGATGTCCTGAAGTTCAGTGCTGAGAGTCTCCTCGCTGATGTGTTCGAGTTCAGCGGAGGAGGACCCGGTAGAATCGTTGAGCGGCCTCCAGGGGCAGGGGGATCACCACTTCTTCTCGCTGGGATCCAGGAGCTCGATCTTGAAGGCGAGACCAGGCCGATCCCAGCCCATCACAGAATTGTACCGTGTAGCTCCGGTCGGCCTGGGCATTGAATCGCAAGACCCACCCACCGGCTGCATCACGAGCTACGGTCAGTCGGAAGACGCTCGTTGGGCTACGGGGATCTGTTCCGGCCCAATATTCATCGCGGTTGGATTGTCCGTCGCCATCCGTATCGAGGATGGCGTCGGAGGCAAGGTCGGGCCGCAGTCCATTGAGGTGCTCCCAGTGATCGGGAATCCCGTCGCCATCCGTGTCGGTTTCCGGGGCGACATTGGGGAACCCTGGCGTGGCTCGTGACGGGAAGCGGACGCGGTTGGTGGATCCGTCCGGGAAGAGCCCTTCTGAGATGCCAACGTCTTGCACGGTGTAATCCACGCTGTCGATCACACCGCCGTAACCGCTGATGAGACGCAGAGTTTCTCCGAGTGCGCTCAATCGATAGGCCAGTGGCGATCCCGGGGTTTTAGACGAGCTGCCCTCGACTCGGAATCGGGCGAACCCATTGCCTGCGATAAAACTGGGTGTGGGCAGGTACCGATTGGTAACACCACGAACAGTCGGGTCATCGGTCAAAACCCACCGAGAGAGATCCGCGGGCAGCGGGTCTGGATTGTGCAGTTCGATGAACTCCTCGTCGGCCTCGCCTGTGGCCATCCACTCGTTGATGCGGAGCGTGGAGCCGTCGGACAATGCGGTTGCGGTGAATGGAGGGGTATTGGTTCCGTTGACGGCTGCCAACCACCAGAGATCATTGGATCGGAAGACCGATCGATTCGCCACTTGGGGGCCGTAGTCTACGCGGTCCAGCACTCTTCCCTCGTCGTTTTCAATGCGAAGACTCCCTCCGTCATCCGGCAAGCGGGTCGGTGTGGTGAGGAGGTTCGAAAGACCCAGAGCGGCAGACGGGTCGGCTCCACACAGCACACGGAGTCGAGAACCTGCCGCTAGTGGGCTGGTGGAATTCAGAGAAACGACCGTGGGTGGAAGCCCTGGAGGATCGATGACTAATTGCAGGCCCACCCTCGAAATGGGGGTGCTCGAGACATTTTCAATGTCCACCCAATCCGGAGTTGAGCGCGCCGAGAAGGCTGAAATCCTCAGGTTCTGACCCAGGGATCCAAGGCGGTTGCTAAGTCCTGGGGTCTCACTGAACGACAAGGTTTGAAGAGATCCGATCCCGTCCGGGATTCGTGCCAAAGCACCGCCACGGGCTTGGCTGGTGTAGCTGATGCGTTGCACCTCCGTCCCCGAGGGATCTTGCAAGACGAGTTGGCCGGCCAGATTGGGCAGGTCTAATTCCAGTTGGCTGGGCCCCGTTTTTCGGTCGGCTGTGAGCACCAGAAAACCGCCGGGCTCCACGAACGAAACGTGGTTGAGTGGGATTACCGAGTTGGAAGCGACTAGGCTCCAACCTGACAAGGAGGCTGGCCGCCAGTCTGGGTTGTGCAACTCGATCCAAGGCGATCCTCGGGAGGGCAGTATCTGGAGTTCATTGATCGTCAGCGCGGTAGACAGTTCCGCTGCCACCAAGGGCTGGTTGGCGGTGCCCGGCGTCGGCCGCCCCAGGACCCATTCTCCGGTGCCATCCCGGGCCAGTGAAGACTGGGCCACCTGAGGCCCGAAGCGCACGACATCGATGCGCTCCCCGGAAGGGTTCAAGAGCACGAGTGTCTCGCCATCGGAATCCAGCGCGAAGGGCATCCGATCTAGACCTCCGGACACAGCATCCGAGTTCCGAAACACACGGTACGCACCGGGCCCGAGAAGGGTGCCTCCGGGGATGACAAATCGACGTGGATCGTCGTTGTCGGTCAGCGAATAACCGCTCAAATCCACGGAGGTAGAACTGGGGTTGTGCAATTCTACCCAATCAGGAGAACCAGTGGCCTGCAACTCGTTGATGACCACGCGTGGAGTGACGGCGGGCAGCGGTGGCAGGCCCGGTGTGCCTCCTGGAGCGCTGGCACTCCAGGCGGACGGATCGTCCGGGTCCAAGCGAGCGTCTCTATTTTCTAGTGATGGGCCTTGGCCATCCGGCGATTGGGGCCAGCGGTGGGAGTCACCGTATTCCACCGAAGTCACGATGCGACCGGCCTTATCCTTCAATTCTAAACGCTCACCGCCATTGTTCAGAGTACCTCCGAACCAACCAGAAACCGCCACGCCCGGATAACGCTGGCGGAACAAGTCGGGATTGGAATCGTTGGCCAGAACGAGGCGGCCACCCGCCGGGATGGGCAGGGTCGGGGAGGCGAAACGAAACTGGATTCCAGTGAATTGAAATCCCGAAACGTCCACAGGCAGCGAACCCGAATTGTAGAGTTCGAGGAACTCGTAGGCGTCACCGCCCACCGGGTGGTATTGGATCTCGGAGATGGACAACGGCGTGGTCAGCGATGCGGTTTCAAATCCGACCGAAACCAACGCGCTCCAGTTGGTTCCGTCCAGAGTTCGAGCATGGATTTGAACCGGTGGTTGCAACAACAAGGCGTCGGAATAGCGACGTGCCTGAGGAGCCACTTCTGAAGAGAAGGCCACGCGAGGATCCATTCCATTGGTCGTGTACCAAATGGTCCCGGTTTTTCGGGACATCGTGAGTCGGGTTCCCGGGATGACGCGGCCGCCGAAGAGGTTCAATACCGGGGCGTTGGATGAGGCCAAAAACCCCGCTTTTTGAAAGGCGTTGGTCACGTACCGTCGGCGACTGTTGATCCACGGGGTGATGACATCCGAGAATCCCGGGATGGATGGGGACAGTCGTAATCGGAGCGCCGTGTAAGTGGCTCGGATGCGCTCGTCGGTGAGGGGTCCCTCGTTGAAAAAAGCCCGATGGACGCGGTCGGCGAAGAGCAAGCGGAACTCCGGAGAACGCTTCAGGGCGTTAAAGAGCAACTGGTAGTCGGTCGTGCCCCAAGGCGGGGCGGTGCTGGAGAGGGTGTTGGCGATGGTGTCGTAGGTGACGGGGTGCGAGCCGAACGAAAACTCCGTATCCCACGGATAGAAGCGAAATTTTGAACCAGCCACCCGCTCCCGTGCAGCGCGGGTGTTGTTGTAGGGCCAGTCGTCATTGTCGGACCAAATGTGCGGCAGCAGGTAGTCGATGAAATTGGCCATGTCCATCCGGGCGGCCACATCGAGGTAGTTGGGGCGGAGCGTCAGATCCTTCCGGGCGGATGCTCGGAGCGCCGACCAAGCCAGGGTGTCGCCTCCCAGCGCGGCGTTGCCCGGGCCGATCACATCCCAGAGAGATCCACCCCCGTGATAGGCTTGCAGGAAGTCTTCGTTGACCCGTTCGGTGGGATTATAAATGCCGCGATAGGTGCCGTTGAGGAAGAGGTGCACGAAGGTGCCATGGCTGGCCACGATGCCGACTTGATCACACAGGGACCTCACGAACTCATCCTTCAACAACGGGTTGATGGGGTCGTTCATGCCTGCCCGCAGGTGCAGGGTATCAAACTCGGAGATCGTGGTGCCGGGGAAGAACGGATACCGGAGTCGTCCCTGACCGTACTCGCC
>SXGQ01713875.1_pt1 | contig 10315 bp, 11 predicted proteins | sample 3178371 | NCBI WGS metagenome assembly SXGQ01 (sample SAMN11356859, study PRJNA531348) | freshwater metagenome | isolation source: freshwater sample F1-20 | place: China: Fuxian Lake, Yuxi | collected 2017-12-25 | reverse complement strand
TTAAAAATAAATTTGAGAAAAAAGAAATACAACCTAATAGTTTATTTATTTATCCAAATGCATGGTGTCCTGCCACTACTTACATCAAGCATTGGTCAGAGACATATCAAATACCAATTAAGTCAATAGGGCTTTGGTCTAAAGGATGTTTTATTGGGTCTGATCCAGAGTTCAGGCCATTGAATGATAGGAATTGGAGAAAAGTTTACGAAAGATCAAATTTTAGATGTTTAGATAAAAGTTATTTTGTGTCTGAATACTTTAAAGAACAATTTCGTATATATGTTTCAAAAGCTGTGTTTACAAATAGATTAGAAGTATCGCCGTTTCCGTTAGACTATTTGCCATTGGAAATGGAAATGTATAAAGATAACTTTTACAAACAAGATATCGTGATATTTCCTTGGAATACATATTCTACTTTAGAAGAGCAATTCGTATACGACTTTATTCGAGTATTCAAAGACATTAAAATTATATTTGCCCAAGAACATGATCCTTTAACCAGAGCCCAATTATTGACTCAAATTTCAAAAGCGAAGGTAGCTTTTTTGCCTTATACATATCCTAATATCGGTAAAGAAATTTACGAATGTCTTTTATTAAATACTATTCCATTAGTGCCAGATATAGAAGGTATTCGTGATATAGTTCCTGCCGATTTTAGATACCCACCTGAATGGACAGATAATATCCTTAGTTATTGTCAATACGCTCCTAATTTAGTCGAAAAAATCAAACAATTAACTTTTAATTATTCAGATTATAAAAGTACAATAACTGAATACCAGGAGTATTTATATTTAGAACATTTCAATTCCGAAGAATTAATTAACCAAATACTTAAGGATTAATTTGTTTAATTGATAAAAAATTTTTATATTTACGTAAAATAGTTTATATGCAAAACAACAACCAATCAAAGAGACTTGTATACTTTCCTAGTTTGTCAAGCGGTGCATTTGCACAGCCTTTGGCAAAAGATCAGGAAGTAGCTCCTGGAATACCTTATCGTTTTTATGACGATAGAACTCCAGAGAAATGGCGATACAAGTATTTTTTAATGACAGCAGGTCATTTGTACAAAAAAGAAACAATTAGAAAAGATTGGGGCTTAGATAGCTCGTTAGTATTTGGTGACTCCGGTGGTTTTCAAATTGCAACTGGTGCTTTAAAATGGGACTTGAGTTTACGAGATCAGATATTTAATTGGTTAGAAACTAATTCAGATATTGCTTGTAACATTGATATTCCACCTCGTGTAATGTATGAAGGTCGCTTTCAAGACTCATTAGATATGAGTATTAATAATTTCAAATACTTTGAAACTAAACAATCTGGTAAAACTAAATTTTTAAATGTAGTTCAAGGTTCTAATCCTGTAGAGTTTGCACATTGGTATAATACAGTTAAAGATATGCAATTTGGAGGCTGGTGTATAGGGTCATCTAGACGTCTAGTTGATTTCATGTATATTTTATCTTTAATGATTAAAGAAAAAGAATTTGATAAAGCATATAATACTTGGATACATTTATTAGGTATTTCCAAAGTGTCTGACTTTTTTGTGTTAGCTCAATTTCAAAAGCTACTTAATAAATATACAGACAATAGAATTACAATATCGACTGATAGCTCATCTCCAGGTCAATATCCTATCTTTGGACAAATGGTGTGGAGTCCAAATTGGAAAGATCAAGTATTTAATATGTTATATTTCCCTAAAGATGGAAGCAAATTGAATTATCCTGCTTCTGGTCATATTCCGTCATTAATTGATCATCCAGGCGTGCCTTATTTAACTTGGGATGTAGTTACAAATTATTCAACAGAAGCTGTTAAGAGACTTACTTATCATAATTTGTATATGTATATTTACACTTGCGAAAATGTTGAAAGTCTTGTTAATTCATGCCCATTAGAAATTTTAAGTGAATTGATTCCTAACGATTTAATTCAAATACTTAAATCAATGGAAGAAATGTTTGAGGCGAATGACCCAGTTTCTGTATATGAAAAGTATCGTCCATACTATGTTAAATTTGGAGGTGAAAATGTAATGAATATAGACAAAGGAGTTATTGAAAACTTTTTTGATTTTATGCCTTTAAGTGATGCGGAGCACGCTAAAGAGCAAAAGAAGAAAGAAAAAGAGTTAGCAAAAGAACAAGCAAAATTAAAAACAACTTAAAACAAACAATTTATGGCAAAAGAAATCTATTTTGATTTAGAAAGTCGCAACGGCTTAAAGCGTGGCGTAGACAAACTGGCAAATGCAGTTAAAGTTACATTAGGGCCCGGAGGAAGAAATGTAGTAATTAGTAAAAAATTCGGAAGTCCTTCTATTACCAAAGATGGTGTTTCAGTAGCTAAAGAAATTGAGTTATCTGACCCATTAGAAAATATGGGAGCACAGCTAGTTAAAGAAGTAGCTTCTAAAACAGCAACTGAAGCTGGTGATGGCACGACTACAGCAACTGTATTAGCGCAAGCAATTATTAATTCTGGTTTGAAATCTATTTCAACAGGAGTTAATCCAATTGATTTAAAGCGTGGTATTGATAAAGCAGTTGATGCAGTAGTTAAACGTATTAATGATATATCTTCTAAGGTAGGCACTGACACTAGTAAAATTAAGCAAATCGCAACTATATCTGCAAATAATGACGCTTCAATTGGAGATTTAATTGCAGAAGCGATTAAGATAGTCGGTAAAGACGGTGTAGTGACTGTAGATGAAGCTAAAGGTATGGAAACTGAACTTAAAACAGTTGAAGGTCTTCAGTTTGACAGAGGTTATTTATCTCCATACTTTATTAATAACACGGAAAAAATGGAAGCAGAGTTGGAAAATCCTGTTATTCTAATTTATGATAAGAAAATTAGTATGATGAAAGATTTACTTCCAGTTTTAGAAAAAGCAGTTCAGACAGGCAGACCTTTATTAATAATTGCAGAAGATGTAGATCAAGAAGCGTTGGCTACTTTAGTAGTTAATAGAGTTAGAGCAGGTTTGAGAGTATGTGCTGTTAAAGCTCCAGGCTTCGGTGATAAGAGAAAAGATATGTTGCAAGACATTGCAATCTTAACAGGAGGCACTGCTTTATTTGAAGAGAATGGTCATAAATTAGAAGATGCTGATTTAACTCATTTAGGCGAAGCTGCAAAAGTAGTTGTTACCAAAGATAATTGTACAATTGTAGATGGTGCTGGTGAGAAAGAAGCTATTGTAGAAAGAGTTAAGCAAATTAAAGCTCAAATTGATTCTAGTAAGTCTGATTATGAAAAAGAAAAATTACAAGAGCGTTTGGCTAAATTAACTGGAGGAGTTGCAATTCTTTATATCGGAGCTGCGTCTGAAGTTGAAATGAAAGAGAAAAAAGATCGAGTAGATGATGCTTTATCTGCAACTCGCGCTGCGATTGAAGAAGGAGTTGTACCCGGAGGTGGTATTGCTTTAATCAGAAGTTTAGAAGCTTTGGAAACTTTAAAAGGAGAAAATGAAGATGAGACAGTTGGTATTCAAATTATCAAACGAGCAATTGAAGAGCCTTTAAGACAAATTTGTGCCAATGCAGGCGTAGAAGGTTCAGTTGTTATTAAAGAAGTTTGTAGCCGTCCTGTAATTAATTTTGGATACAATGCTCGCACAGGGGAATATGCTAACATGATTGAAGCTGGTATTATTGATCCTGCAAAGGTTACTCGAGTAGCTTTGCAAAATGCAGCTTCGGTAGCTTCAATGATTATGACTACGGAATGTGCGGTAGTTACACTTCCAGAAGAAAATAAACAACCTCAGCAAGTTAATGAATATTAATTTGTTTAATTTAAAAGAAAAACATATATTTAAGTATTAAAATAATAAAAATGGAAAAGTCAAAGTTTATAGGTTTTGTTAATCGTTACTTTTTAGGAGGTAACACTGACAGTGCAAAGTTAGTCGTAGATGAAAAGAAATTGTCTACTAAATTTATTAGTGCAGATCAAAACGTAATTGGTGAAGTGACTTTGAATAATTTCGATACTCCTAATGCAGAATTAGGAGTATATGCCACTTCGCAATTAGTTAAACTGTTATCTGCAGTTGATGAAAAGGTAGATGTTTCATTTGGTGAAGTTGATAAGAAAATTTATTCAGTAAACTTCAAAGATACAAATACTAATGTAACTTACATGTTAGCAGATTTATCTGTTATTCGTCAAGTTCCAAATTTGAAATCTTTGCCTGAGTTTGATGTTAAGATTGAGTTGAACAAAGAGTTTGCAAATAACTTTAAGAAAGCAGCTAATGCGTTACCTGAGTCTGATAATTTTGGTGTTGAGTCTAATGGTACTGATACTAAAATTATTATCAATCATTCAAGTGTGAATACTAATCGTATTGTATTTAAGACAGAAACAAAAGAAGCTATTGCAATGGACACTGTATGTTTTTCTGCTAAGTTGTTTAAAGAAATTTTAAATGCAAATGCAGATGCATCCGGTGTATTAGAAGTGTCTGCTAAAGGGTTAGCAAAAGTTACTTTTGAAAATGCTGATTATAGTTCAGTTTACTATTTAGTTAAGTTAACAATTGCTTAATATGGCTAAGAAATCTACAAAATTAGAGTCTGCATCAAAAGATGTGGACTCTACTAAAGTAGCTTTGCAAGAAGCTGTTGCTTTAAAAAAGACAATAGATAAAATTTATGAAAGCAAGCCTACAAGTGAAATGTATTCAGCTTCTATTGTGTCAGAGTATTTAATTAGAATTTTAAACGGATATAAATAATATGTTTGGAAATACAGAACATACGTTATGGGTAGAAAAATATAGACCCGAGCAATTAGAAGGTTATGTAGGTAATCAAGCTATAATTGAGAAAGTTAAAATTTATCTTGATAGCGGCGATGTCCCTCATTTACTTTTTTATGGAACTGCGGGTACTGGTAAAACTACTTTGGCTAAATTAATTGCAAAAAATATCGATTGCGATTTAATGTATATTAATGCCTCTGATGAAAACAATGTAGAGACTGTAAGAGAGAAAATTAAGAATTTCGCTTCGACTATTGGGTTTCGCCAATGGAAGTTAATTATACTTGATGAGTCTGATTACTTAACTCCTAATGCGCAAGCTGCGTTAAGAAACTTAATGGAGACGTTTTCAAAGACAACTAGATTTATATTGACTTGCAATTATGTTGAAAAGATAATTGACCCAATTCAATCTAGATGTCAAGTGTTTGGAATTACTCCTCCTTCAAAGAAAGATGTAGCAGTTAGAGTAAGTAGTATTCTTCAGTTAGAAAAAGTTACATTTAAACCAGAAGATTTAGTTTCTATTATCAATGCAGGTTACCCAGATATTAGAAGAATACTTAATTCCTGTCAAAGACAAGTAGTTAATGGAGAATTAAAAGTAGATAAGCAATCGTTAATTGAAGCTAATTACATGGAGAAGGTTTTAGAATTGCTAAAATCTAAACCAGATAAAAAACAATTATTTACTTCCGTAAGACAAATTGTTGCAGACTCGCAAGTAAAAGACTTTACTGCATTGTATAGATTTTTGTTTGATCATTTAGATGATTTTGCGACAGGTCATATTGCAGGAGTTATACTTATCTTAGCAGAAGCTCAATATCAAGATTCTTTTGTTACAGATAAAGAAATAAATGTTATGGCAGCATTTGTTAAAATTATTAATGAATTATATTAAAATGAAAAAAACTTTAAATACGTCTCAAGGTCAACAAAATATGCAATTGGATCTTAAAAAGACTACTCCAATTGTTTGCGACGATCCTGAATGTGGAAATGATATGTTCATGCCCGCAATGAAATTTAGAAAAGTATCTAAATTGATGACTGGCACAACTGAAGATCAAATTATCCCAATTCAAGTGTATATTTGTACTGCATGTGGTAAAATACCTGCAGGATTTGATTTAGACGTATAATATGTCAGAAACAATAAAAGCAAAATCGTTATTTGACCATTTATCAGGTATTACTGATAAAAAGGTATCATGGGAGTCTTTATCTGATGTAGATAAAAAATCTTTTAGCCCGTATATGGTTAATAGATTCCTTTCGATGAATATGAACTTCATTGAGTTGGTTAACGAGTTTCAGAAATATACAATAGGAGAGCTTTCCAATCGAGAAGTATATAAATTGTATTTGGAATTACTTCCTAAACAAAAGCAATTCAATAAGTATATTAAAGCAAGTAAGGCTGAAAAATACCAAACGGAGTTGGTTGAATTACTGTCAAAGCACTTCTTAATTAGTGAAAAAGAGTCGTTGGAATCCTTAGATATGTATCATGAAACAAGTTTGTTACCGTTAAAGGATATATTGAAAAAGTATGGTAAGACAGATAAGGAAGTCGCGGTGCTTCTCAAAGTTAAGTAATTTATGGTAAACCGGATAAAGAAATACCTGTAGTTTATATTTATTTTAAAATAAATTACATGGTTATTTATAAAACTACTTGTTTAATTACTAATAAAATTTATATAGGCCAAGACTCTAAAAATAACCCAAAATACAATGTCCGCATTCCGGTTTAGAAGGAAGTCCTTCAGCAATAAAACATTGGCATTTTGATAAGTGTAAATTACTAAAAATAGAGAAATGATTTTATCAATAAGTGGGCGAATCGGCAATGGAAAGGATACCATTGCCGATATCATACAAACTATGACCCCATATTACAGATGGGAAGTAAAAAAGTTTGCAGGTAAACTAAAAGACGTTGCAGAAATGCTTTCAGGAGTTCCAAAAGTAAGATTTGAAGATCAAGATTTTAAACAAAGAGATATGGGCCCGGAGTGGGGAATGACCTACAGAGAATTTCTACAGAAGATAGGCACGGAAGCTATGCGAAATGGATTACATGAAAACGTATGGGTAAACGCTTTGTTTTCAGAGTATCAAGCAAATACAATTGCAATAGGAACTTCTGAATTTGACATTACAGAAGAAGATCAATTACCATATTGGATTATCACTGACACTCGATTTCCAAATGAACTGCAAGCAGTTAAAGAAAGGAATGGAATTACTATTAAGGTTGTGCGAAATACAACGAATACCATAGGAGCTACTCACGCTTCCGAAACTGCATTAGACGATTATACGGAATGGGATTATGTAGTCGACAATAATGGGTCAATTGAAGATTTGAAAATTCAAGTAATGGCAATTTTATCAACAGAAGATTTATTGAAATTTGCCGGCCTTTAATTTGTATATACGTAAGATATATCTTATATTTAAGTAAAATTAATTAGTATGGCTGTAAGCTCTTTATCCCAATTATTTCGCGCAACTGCTCCTGTTAAGAAAGAAGGAGATAAAACTATATCATATAGTCAGTTTGCTATGTGGTCTACATGTCCACACAAATGGAAATTGACATATATTGATAAACATAAATTAGGAGGACCTTCCATTCATACTATATTTGGTACTGCCTTTCACGAAACGCTACAATGGTATTTACATATAATGTATACTAAATCAGTTAAAGAAGCTGATTATATCAATTTGCCAGAACTGTTGCACGAGCAAATGGTGCAAAATTATATGATGGCAGTTGAAGGTTTAAATGGTCAGCATTTTTCAACTTCAACAGAACTCAATGAATTTTATGAAGATGGCGTTGCAATTTTAGAATGGCTTAAAAAGCATAGGGCAGAGTATTTTAGTAATCGTGGATATGAGTTATTTGGTATTGAAATGCCTTTATATATTCAAGCGTCTGATACCAATCAAAAAGTTATTATGAATGGCTTTTTAGATATTGTACTTCGTGAAATTGAAACAGATAAAATTATTATTATAGATGTTAAGACTTCCACCCGTGGCTGGAATGAATCGGCCAAAAGAGACAAAACAAAAGCTTCGCAACTCGTGTTATACAAATCGTACTTTGCAAAGCAGTATGGATACCCTGAAGACAAAATCGACATTAAGTATTTCATTGTTAAAAGAAAACTTATTGAAGGGTTTATGTATCCTCAAAAACGTGTACAAGAATTTGTACCAGCATCAGGTAAGCCAACTCGTAGTAAATTACTTACGGAAATTAATTCATTTATTAAAGCAGGGTTTAATGAAGATGGGTCGTATAAAGTAGATGGCACGTTTCCTGCAGTAGGCGGCGGTAAAGGAATACCAAATTGTAAATACTGTGAGTTTTCCAAATTAGAAGATTTATGCCCAAAAGCAAATAGAATATAAAATGATAAATAAATACAAAGTAATGCAAGCTATTCAGGCTGAACCGGATAAAATAAAAATAGCGATTATTGGAAGTAGAGTGTATGAAAACAAAAAGAAAATACGAGATATGATTTTCAAATTGAAAAATACATTTGGAGCTAATTTAGAAATTATATCAGGAGGAACTCAATCTGGAGCTGACAAGTATGCAAAAAAATATGCTCTTGAGTTTGGAGTTACGTATAGAGAATTTAATCCTGCGCATACTTCTAAAAATTTATATTCAGTAATGCCAGAGTCATATTATGGTAAGCCATATCATGTATCTCAATTATTTCATAGAAATGAATTGTTAGCAAAGTATTGTGATAGGATGATCGCATTTATCGATTCTACAGTAAAGTCAAAAGGATCGCATCATGCAGTTAGCATGGCACAAAAACATAATAAACCAGTAGTTATAGTAAATGAAAAAGTATAAAACGTATATCCTATACCATTTAAAATGGCAGATAGGTATTTTAGTATCATGGCCATGTATGTGGTTATTTAAAGATGTGTTAGGTTGGTCTAATTTTTGGACTATAATAGCATTTCAATTTGTAGGCGCATTGATATTTTGGAATATAGATAAATTTATTTTTAACCATGGTAAACAAACAAAAGACAATTCCGAAACCACAAACAAGTAAAGTCTTTACTTGTGTAGATTGCGGAGCTCGATTTACAGTTAAACACGCTCCATTAACGATGTCAAAAAATAATCCGAATTACTGTAAGTATTGCACACGTTAATTAATGAAATTCAAATGAATTACATATTTATTAATAAATTAAAAAGTTATGAATCAGTTACCAAAACTCAAAAAAATTGATCCAAACAAACCAAAGAAGAAAAAGATTCTTCTATTGTCTGATGATCTTAGAATGCATTCCGGAATTGCAACGGTATCGCAGCAAATCGTTTTAAATACAGTTAAAGAATATGATTGGGTGCAGTTAGGTGCTGCATTAAAACATCCTGATGAAGGTAAAGTATTTGACGTGTCTTCAGATGTTCAAATTCGTTCTGGAGTTGAAGATGCTAGTGTTAAAATTTATGCTAGCTCTGGATATGGAAATCCAGAAGTATTAAGAGAGTTAATTCATTTAGAGCGTCCAGATGCTATTCTTCATTTTACTGATCCTAGATTTTGGGGTTGGTTGTATTCAATGGAGCATGAGTTAAGACAAACTACTCCGATATTGTATTATACTATTTGGGATGATATTCCATATCCTAGATACAATAAATCATATTATGAATCTTGCGACTTGCTGATGTGCATTTCAAAACAAACATATAACATTGTTAAGCAAGTTTTAAAAGATGCAAAATATAAAGATTGGCAAATAACTTACGTACCTCATGGTATTAATGAAACAATTTATTATCCAATTGACAATACTCATACAGAATGGACTAAATTCAATGAGTTTAAATCAAAATTAGTTTCTCCAAATACAAAGTTTACTATTTTGTATAATGCGAGAAACATTAGAAGAAAGCACACTTCAGATTTAATTTTAGCGTATAAAGAATTTTGCGATAAATTACCTAAAGAAGATGCTGCGAAATGTCTATTATTAATGCACACAGATCCAATAGACGAAAATGGAACTGACTTACTCGCAGTAATAAAAGAGTTATGTCCAATGTATCCAATTAAATTTACTCAATCAGTATCTAGAGTATTTAGTCAGCAAGAGCTAAATTATTTATACAATTTAGCTGATGTAACTGCTAATATAGCTTCTAATGAAGGATTTGGATTAGGCACGGCAGAGTCAGTAATGGCAGGAACTCCTATTATAGTTAACGTTACCGGAGGTCTTCAAGATCAATGTGGCTTTAAAAATGATAAAGGAGAGTATTTAACTGAAAATGATTATACAGATTCTATGCCTACTAATGCAATTAAGCGTTATGAAATGCATGGAGAATGGGTTAAGCCAGTGTTTCCGGCAGTAAGAACCCTTCAAGGGTCTGTTCCTACCCCATATATTTTCGATGACATTGCAGATTATAGAGAGTGTGCAGCTGCAATGTATCATTGG
>SXGQ01167499.1_pt1 | contig 10315 bp, 10 predicted proteins | sample 3178371 | NCBI WGS metagenome assembly SXGQ01 (sample SAMN11356859, study PRJNA531348) | freshwater metagenome | isolation source: freshwater sample F1-20 | place: China: Fuxian Lake, Yuxi | collected 2017-12-25 | reverse complement strand
GCCTAGCCGGATCATTGGCATGGCTCCCGAGCTTTTGACTTGGTTCAACCCAACCCAGCCCCAAGTCGGGCCTCACCCCCTGGACGGCCTGGTGCGGGCCGCCATTGCGCATTTGTGGTTCGAAACGCTGCACCCGTTTGACGATGGCAACGGGCGCATAGGCCGGGCTATTTTGCAACTGGCACTGGGCCAAAACATGGGCCAGCCTGGGCGAATCGTGACGCTGTCGCGGCAAATCGAGTCTTGCAAAGAACAGTATTACAGCGAACTGGAGCGTGCACAGCGTTCCACAACGATGGACGTGACGGCATGGGTCGAATGGATGCTGGCCCTTAGGGTTACGAAGGCGGTATGACGACCCGCAAGCACGAGCGCATTGCGCAAACCTCCACACCCACGGCAGCCCGAGACCTCATCGATCTTGAACGGCTTGGGCTGCTCACCCGATATGGTGACGGGCGCTCGACGCGGTATTACCCCGCGATTGAAGACTGGGCCGAGGACGATGGCAAGGTGGCAAAAGCCAACGGCCAAGCTGACGGAGCCACTGATTGAGCGCCCAAGACCCTATCCCCACCGCCTCTTGCGCTGTTCAAAATGAGTTGCGCCATGTGCGTGCGCTCATGCAACTTGAGCAAAAAGAAGACCAAGCGCAATTCAAGCTCAAAAATGCCAGTGCCAGCATCAAAGAGCGCCGTCGGCGTGGCCTGACTTGGTATCCCGTCACCATCACCCAAGAAGACATCGGTTTTGGTGGCAAGGTGGTGCTGGAGCTAGAGCGCCCGGCCATTCGGCAAGACCTGCATTTGTTTCAGGTGGGCAAAAACGCTTGTGTGTTCAGCAACGCGCCCGGCTACTCGGGCCCAGACCGGCCCGTGCTGAGTGGCGTGGTGACCAGCGTGCGGCGCAACAAACTGCTGTTGGCCACCACCAAAGAAGCGCTGCCCGACTGGGTGCTGAACAGCAGCACCCCAAACGGCAGCACCTTAGGCATTGACCTGACTTTTGACGAGGTGAGCTACCGCGAAATGAACCAAGCCATGGCGGATGTCATGGGCGCACACGGCAACCGCTTGGCCGAACTGCGCGACGTGCTGCTGGGCGCGCGGCAAGCCAGTTTTAGGGAGCCCAAGGCCGACGATCTGTTTTACCCCAGCGCCCTCAACGATTCGCAACTGGCGGCTATGCGCCATGTGATCGCGGCCCAAGACGTGGCCATCATCCACGGCCCGCCTGGTACGGGCAAAACCACCACACTGGTGCAGACTATTTTAGAAACTATCCGGCGAGAGCGGCGCGTGTTGGTGTGCGCGCCCTCCAATACCGCCGTGGACCTGCTGACCGAAAAGCTGGCCGAGCGCGGTGTCAACGTGATCCGCCTAGGCAATCCCAGCCGCGTGTCGGACCTGCTGCTACAGCACACCTTGGATGCCGGGGTGATGGCCCACCCCAGCTACGCCAAGATGCACGCCATGCGCCAAACCGCCGACCAGCACCGAGACACTGCCAGCGAACTGGCCAAAGAAGGCGTCCGCAACTTTGGCTTTGAGGGGCGGCAACAGCGCCAATGGCTAAAGGAAGAGGCGCGCACGCTGCGCCAAGCCGCCGACGATTTAGAACGCTTCATGACCGAGGACGTGCTCGAATCGGTGCAGGTCATCACCTGCACGCTGGTGGGCGCCAGCAACCGCCACATTCGTCACCTGAGCTTTGAGACGGTGTTTATCGACGAAGCCGCCCAAGCCCTGGAGCCGGGTTGCTGGATACCCATAGCCAAGGGCCAGCGCATTGTGCTGGCGGGCGACCACCACCAACTGCCGCCCACAGTTAAAAGTGAAAAAGCCGCCCACGAAGGCCTGCGCGAAACCCTGTTCGAAAAGTGCATTCAGCGGCAGCCCGAAACGGCACGCATGCTGACCACGCAATACCGTATGCACACGCACATCATGGGGTTCAGCTCCGACAAGTTTTATGGCGGCCAACTGGTGCCGCACCCCAGCGTGCACCATGCGGGCTTGGAGGCTTATGACCTGCGTTTTGCGCCCGACCTGCCTGTCGAATTTATCGACACGGCGGGCTGCGGGTTTTTGGAAGTGGCCATTCCCGAAAGCCGATCCACCGCGAACCCCGAAGAAGCCAACCTGCTGCTGCAGCGCCTGGCGCAGTTGCTTGCGCCGTATGACGCAACTGAACACGATCAAGGCCCACTCACCATTGGCGTGATTGCGCCGTACCGCGCCCAAATCAACTATTTGAAAGACGCCATTGAAGACAGTGAAGTTCTGAATGGTTTGCTGCTGCAACGCAGGCTCAGCGTGGGAACCGTCGATTCGTTTCAGGGCCAAGAGCGCGACATCATTGCGATCTCTTTAACGCGCAGCAACCCGCAAGGCGAGATTGGCTTCTTGTCGGACATTCGCCGCATGAACGTGGGCATGACCCGTGCCCGGCGCAAGTTGCTGCTGGTAGGCGATTCGTCCACCCTTTGCAGCCATCCGTTTTTTGGGGAGTTGTTGAGGTATGTGAAGGGGGTGAGGGGCTACCGCATGGCTAATGAGATAGTCAACCCGATCTGAAGCAGTGAATGAGACCGGAGGGGCCTTGTTATTCGGCGAATACTTCTTGCAGTGCGGTCAGCGCAGCGCTCAATGTCTTTTTGGATACAGCGCCCAGCCGCTTGACCAATCGCACCTTGGCCACGGCCTGAAGCTGATCCAACACGATCAAGCCTTTGGTTCCAGCATGGGTGACAGGTACCCGAAACGGCGCGGTAAACCCCTTGGAGGTCATGGGCGCCACCATCACGGTTCGCAGGTCGTCATTCAACTCTGCCGGGGACAGTACGACGCAGGGCCGTGATTTCTTGATTTCGCTGCCCACGGTCGGGTCTAGGTTCACCAGCCAAATTTCGCCGCGCTTCACCAGCTCAGACCCTCATCTTCCGAGTTGCCGAACTCACCCATCAAAAGAGAATCTCCTCCATTGGCGGACAGGGCGGCAGCCGCTGCCGCCCAGCCAGCTCGAACGGACTTGGCGGGCTTTCGCAGAACAATGGCGCCGTTTTCTACTTCGATGATGGCGGTCGCCTGACCGTCCAGCCCAGCTTGGGCTAGAAACGGCTTAGGCAAAACCACGCCTTTGCTGTTCCCTATGCTCCTAATTGCAATTTCCATTCTGTAACTCCAGTTGCAACAATGTTATTACGGGTCAGGTGAACGGTCAAGACCAAAAAGTTAGAACAAGGTGCGTTCTGCTGTTGACGTGAGAAGAGACCTTGGCCTGGACGATTGAATACGCTTTTTGGGCCGCACGGTGGATTCTGGCGTTACCGGGTGGGCGATTGCAGGGTGATTTGTGACATTCAGGACGGCGCTTTGCGCGTCCTTGTGGTTCAGGTTGGCAACCGGCGTGAGATTTACCGATAGGTCCATCATGGGCGCAAGGCTTGAGCCAAATCTCGCGGTCGATCAGTCGTGAGCGTCTAGGGGCGAGCCATGGAAACCATTCCATGAAGCGCCATTGAAACTGCATTGAAAAGCCTGGAGGCATCTACGTGAAAAGCCTAAAAGACCTGAAAGCCGAACTGCTGGCCAACCCCGCCGTTCGCTAAGCCTACGACGCACAAGCGCCTGAGTTTGAGCTGGTCCGTGAACTGATTGCGGCACGCACGCAAGCGGGCTTGACGCAAGGCGAAGTGGCTGCACGCATGGGCACGACCCAAAGCGTGGTGGCACGCATCGAAAGTGGCAGGGGCACGCCATCCATGCGAACAGTCCAACGCTTTGCCAGCGCCGTGGGTGCGCGTGCCGTGGTGCGCACGGAGCCTTTGACGCCCGGATAAAGTTTGCGGATATTGCCGCGATTCGGTTCGTACGACCTAAATCGGTGCGCGCTTGCGCACTGTGCTTTTCGCCTTGGTGTTGGCGGTGCTATGCGCTTCAACGTATGAATCCAGTAGACGGCGGATCATGCGCTGGTATTGAGTCTGGTGCTTGGATGCCTCAGACTTGAAAAATTCCACGCTGCTCTTGCTCAGGGCCAAAGTGACTTTGACACCATCTTCCCGGAACGCCAGTTCGGCAGGTGACGGCAGAAAATCCGCGACCACTTCAACGTCGCCCATGGGCTCATCCGTGTAGACGATTTTCTTTTTCATAAATTGCCTTTCCTTTGCGCCAATATCCTGCCCCAATGATTCGAATGACTTTGCGCCTGTAGGTGAAGCGCACCGTCAAGATACCGCCACCCCCTTTGCCGATGCAGTAAAAACGCTCTTCGGTTTCACTGTGGGCCAGGTCTTTGGCGATAACCCGGTGCACATCAGAGAATGCCTCCTGTGCGTCCCGAAATGACACATGATTCTTGGCTTGGTTTTCAGAATCGTTGTTGTCATCCCATTCGAATTGAGCAGCGGTAATTGCGAACAGTAGCATTTAGCCATATAAAAAGCCACACATCCGTATGGAAAAATTCCCGCCGTTCGCCAAGCCTATGACGCACAAGCGCCTGAGTTTGAGCTTGCCCGTGAACTGATTGCGGCACGCACGCAAGCGGGCTTGACGCAAGGCGAAGCGGCCGCACGCATGGGCACGACCCAAAGCGTGGTGGCACGCATCGAAAGTGGCAGGGGCACGCTATCCATGCGAACAGTCCAACGGTTTGCCAGCGCCGTGGGTGCGCGTGCCGTGGTGCGCATGTAGCCTTTGGCGGCAGCTTGCCAGCTGCTGCAACGCAGATTCAGCGTGGGCACCGTCGATTCGTTTCAGGGCCAAGAGCGTGACATCATTGTCATTTCGCTCACGCGCAGCAACCCGTAAGGCGAGATTGGCTTCTTGTCTGACATCCGCCGCATGAACGTGGGCATGACCCGTGCCCGGCGCAGGCTGCTGCTGGTGGGCGGTTCGTCCACGTTTTGTCGCCATCCGTTTTTTGGGGAGTTGTTGGATTATGTGAAGGGAGTAGAGGACAAACAGATAGCGCGTGAGATGATCAAAAACTGAATTGAATCAGTAATTGCCATCGCAGCTAATAGGGCGCTCGAGTTTGCGTTGAATTAATGGAGATCGTGTATGTCACTGCATTTCGCCTGGCTGGCGTTGCAGTGATCGGTTGATACGAGCTCTGGGGCTGCGCAGCATGCGAGTAATCTCTGCTGCATTGGCTCCGATCTTTATGTCAGCAAACAGGTGCTTATGTCCAGCATCAAGCTCAACGATTCGAGCGCCATCCAGTTCAGGATGTTCAATTGCACGTCGTAGGGTTATTGAAATGCTATCACTAGTCCAGGCACCGAGGCATATGTCAATGTCTGAGGATAAGTGGCTTGGGTGCCGGAAGTGCGAAATCTCCATATCTCTGTTTTGAACGTTTCCTAACTCCATGCGCCTTACTGCCGAACGAATGCCGCGTAACTCTTCTATGATGAATTCCTGACTGGATATCTCCTTTTTGTCTAATTTCGCGACAGTGAATTCTCCAAAGTGCTTGAGGAATGTAGTGAAGTTCGGGTCAGTTGTTGCGTGCTTATGGGTTGCAACAATTTTTTGTGTAAGCTTGACTTTGAAGTCCATGATGCGCGAGAAGCGAAGATCACGCGGGTACTCGATGTGTTCAATAGCAGAGGTATCAAATGAGTAGGTAGTCTTCTCATCTTTAATGATTACGGTTGGCTTATCAAAGGCCAGCCTCATGCCAAGCTCAAACATGACATTTGGATTTTTGCCGCTCACGTCGCAGACAACCATCGGGTTATCGTAGAGGTTTTGAATGATTCTCTTGTGGATTATTCCAACATCGTCAGCGTTGCTGACCAGATTGGCACCAAAACCCGCTTCTTCGATTGCTTCGGTCACGATCTCTAGCACATCAGCCCAGTGTGATTCGGAGCAGCCATCAATAGTTGAGATGGGCATGACTACGCCGCAGACTGGTTTGGGATCAATTTCTAGCATGGGTGAACCTTTCTTAATGACGTTTAAAGTTTGAGCTAACCGGACCGTTGCGGTATGCGGCGAAAGGCCCAGAATGAAATGGCGGACCTTTAGCCGCATACCGCAATGGGTAGGGCTTAGCGAAACGTTAGGCCTCAGCGCTGGACTTGTGCTGGCGCCAGCATGGGCGATGTAAGAAAGCCTAGGAGCGCACGCCCACACAGATGCCGGGCGATTTGGGTATTGTTGTAGTCACAGACGGCGCTATTCGCGGTTGGAGTATCTAGGATCTCTCCATTCTCTGATAGGTAGAACCTAGTTACCTCAATCATCAGGTCGCCTAATGGAATGGTGAATACGTACTCCATCAAGTAGATATTGTTTGACGTGCGAACCGGACGCGGTTTTGCGGTAGCCATGTGTCCAAAGCAGTCTATTGCTAAAGCATCTCCCAACATTTCCAGCGAGAATGGAAAGTTGTGAAAAATTGCATGTGCTTTGGCGTGCTCCAAGAAGTTGTTATTTAACGCCGTGATCCGCTCAAATGCGGACTTAGCGTTTGCGATTGCTACAAGGTCAGTGTTTTGCACAGTAACTCCCAAGATATATATGGTGACGGACGGGGTGGATTCTGGGGTCTAACATTTTTTATGTGTAGACCCTGCAGGATGGGTATCTGTCGACTTTCTGTCGATCTTATTTTTCGTATTTTTTGCGATTGGCATAGGCAAAAACCTGGTAATCCGTTGGTACAGATCGAAGAGGAAGGCGACGCGTTCGGCGTCGGTGGTGTAGGTTTTTTTGCCGCCGCTGGGTTGGTAGGCGGCGTCTACTGTGGTGTCTAGTTTTTGGTGGGCCTTGTGCAGGGCGGGGGGCATGGTCAGGGGGTCGTAGAGGTCGGCCAGTGACGAGTTGGCGAACTGGGCGCGGGCGTCGAGCACGCTTTGGGCGGCTTGTTCGATGGCGGTGCGGTGTTTGTCGCTGAGTGCTTCGCCTGCGAAGCCGGGCCAGGGGTAGTTGTTGTAGACGATGCTGATTGAGTAGCTGTATCTACTTTCCAGACGACCGCAGGTGTAGCGCATCCAAGCGTTGTGCATTGAAGACTGAAGGACGCCAAATTCTGCCAAGCTGGCATTGGGTAGTAGTCGCAGTTTGTTGCTTGCAAGAGTTGAGGGCTCAAGGTACCCAAGCGGTATGTATTCACGGCGCTCTGAAGATACCTCTGGGATTACCAAATAAGGGCTTGTAGGCATGAACTCAACATGAAATCGTGTCGGTGTATCCGCAAGCTTTCGCGTTGGTGGACTTTTGCTGGCAAGGCGTGAAGTTTTGACCGCTTGAACACGTTTCAATACTTCAGGCATGGCCCTAAGTTCAGATGGTGAGCAATCGCCCAACCAAAGGCACCAGCGTTCGTAGCCATTCAAAAATTCGTCAGCACCTAACCAACGGCGAAACCATTTTTCACTTTGAGGCTCTAGCTGAATGAATGCGTTACGTTCTTCTGTGGTGAAAAGGTAGTTGCCATCGTCAATGGGTTTGTTGCCAATACCGATTTCAGGCACAGAGCAAATGGGTTTATTGCGCCGGGGTAGCACTATGTCGGGTGCATCCACCAAGTAAGGATTGATGTTCTTTGCAGGCACGGCTAAAGGCGTGCCCTTGATGTCTTCATATTCGTAAATCGTTTTATTGCTGAGATCCTGCAGCCCAAAGCCCACGATCACGCAATGCACGGCTGCTTTGCCTCTGGCTTCGTTGCTCCAGTTAAACGTGCGATGGGCAAATTGAATTCGAATGCCTTGGCTCAACATCCAGCCCCAGAGCACGCCAACTTGCTCGCCTTGGGTGATGCTGTTGGTGGACACAAATGCACTGCGGCAAGCAGGCGCGCTATGCATGTAGCGCGCGGCTTTCACGTACCAAGCAGCCACAAAGTCGAGCAGGCCAGAGTTGTCGATGCTTTCAAACACTAGGCGTGTGTCTTTTCGTTGCGCATCGTCCATGAACTTGGCACCCACAAACGGCGGATTGCCCAGCACATAACTGCAATTCTCCGCAGGCAGCACCTCGGTCCAGTCCAGTTGCAGCGCGTTGGCGTGCCTGATGCTGGCCGAGCTGACCAGCGGCACGCGGGCAAAGTACAAACCAAACTCCACGCTCACGCGCAGGTTCATCTGGTGGTCTACCAGCCACAGGGCCACTTGGGCAATTTGCGCCGGAAACTCTTCAATCTCGATGCCAAAGAATTGGTCTACGTTCACGCCGATCAGGCCATGCACGTCCACCGCCAGTTGGCCTTTGTGGGCGCTCAGGTCGTGGTCGGCGCGCAGCACTTTGAGCTCCAGCTCGCGCAGTTCGCGGTAGCTGATCACCAAAAAGTTGCCACACCCACAGGCAGGGTCAAAAAACGTGAGCTGGCGCAGCTTTTTGTGAAACTCAAACAGCTTGTTGCGGTGCCCTTTAACCCGCTCAAACTCGGTCTGCAGTTCGTCTAAAAACAGCGGTTTGATGAGCTTGAGGATGTTGGCCTCAGACGTGTAGTGCGCGCCCAGGTTGCGGCGGGCTTTCTCGTCCATGATGCTCTGAAACAAGCTGCCAAAAATAGCCGGGCTGATGGCCGACCAGTCGAGCCCGCAGGCGTCCAGCAGGGCTTCGCGCATGGCGGTGCTGAAGTCGGCCATGGGCAGGGTTTCTTCAAACAGCTTGCCGTTGATGTAGGCGAATTGGCTCAGTTGTTCGTCGATGTTTTTGTTGCGCTGGCTTTCGTGCGTGTTCAGCACCTGAAACATTTGCCCCAGCCGCGACCCCAGGTCCGAGCCGTCGGGGGCGGTGCGTTCTTCAATGAAGTCTCGAAACGATTGCGCGGGCTGAAAGATGCCCGTGTCGTCGGCAAACAAACAAAACAGCAGCCGCACCAGCAGCACTTCGAGCGCGTGGCCGCTGTAGCCACTGTCTTTCAGGGCGTCGTGCAGGCGGCCCAGCGCCATCGCGGCTTTGATGTTGACCGGGTTTTCGGCTTGGATGTCTTGCACCTTGTAGCCCGCCAGCAGCCCAAAGTGCTTGATGTGTTTGTGCAGGTGTTGCAGCTCAAACGCCAGGGTCTCGCCCGTGGCCAGGCGGTGCACCCGAAAGTGGGCACAGTCGCACACGACCACCAGTTGCGGCAGGTCTCGCTCGGCCAAGTTGTGCAGGTAGCCAAGCGCTTGGTCCAGGGCGGCATCCAGGCTTTTGCCGCGCGACTTGTGCTCCACCAGCAGCACGCCGGGCCAAAACAGGTCCATAAAGCCCAGCGCACCCCCTAATTTTTTGACGTGCAGCTCAAAGGTGGCGACGCGCTTGTTGGTGATGCCAAAGATTTCAAAAAAATCGATCCAAAACGGCTTGGCTTGGCTGTCTTCGTTGCTGGCGTCGTCCCAGGTTTTGCTGAAAAGCAATGCCCTAGATTTGATTTCGTTCCAATTAAGACCCATTAAGTGCTCGTGAAGTGAGCATGCATGGTATCTGAAAGTATTATTTTTACTTTATTTGTTAGTTCTGGGTGGTTAACTAAACGGGCGAAGGCGAGGGAGTGACCGGGTTTATGGCAGTGTTTTTGGCAAGGTCAAGGTCGCGCCCACTTGCAGGGCACTGGGATGCCGGACCGCCTTATTCCGTGGCAAAGGCCAGTCCGCCTTGCTTGGGTAGCGGTGGCCATTGACCGCCTTCTAGCCGTACTTGAAACCAGCGGTGCATCGCCGCGTCTTCTAGTGCGTATTCACCGCGCGCCGATTTCCACACCAAGGCGGGCGTACGCTCCCGAAGGGATTCCAATGCTTTTTGAGCCTGTTGCACGCCCACGGGCCGTCCCAGCTTTTCTCGGTAAAAGCGCAGCGCCTCGGCGTCATAGGGGCGAAAGCGTGGCCCTTGGTGCAGCATGCGCCACAACACCACCTGCTCGGTTTGCTTGAGGCCTAAGTAATCAGATTCCATTTGCGCTTCATCTTGTGCCTGTTGGTCTTGCGCAGCCTGATGCAGCGCGGGCTCAAAACGCCCGCTGCGGCCCGACAGTGGGCTGAGCACCGCGCCCATTGCCGACATGAAGAACTGGGGCCGATGGCCGAAAGCAGTAAATGCCAGTTGGAGTGCGGCCCGATCTACCGGCACCAGGTCCGGCCGCTGGGCTTCGACCAGTTCCGCAACATGCGCGATGAAATCTGTGTCCAGCGGCGGCAACGCCTGGATTTGCGAGCCGTAGAACGGTGCTCCCGCGCTGACCACTAAGCGCAACAACTTGTCGCGGTCAGAGCCAGACATGACCAGCATCAGGTTGACTTGTCCGGGCTTGTTCATTTGGTCGCGAGCTGATTTCAGGGCCGTCATGGCCACCTCACCCGCTTCGCTGG
>SXGQ01043713.1_pt1 | contig 10315 bp, 14 predicted proteins | sample 3178371 | NCBI WGS metagenome assembly SXGQ01 (sample SAMN11356859, study PRJNA531348) | freshwater metagenome | isolation source: freshwater sample F1-20 | place: China: Fuxian Lake, Yuxi | collected 2017-12-25 | reverse complement strand
TATTAAATGGAGAGGAAAGATTTTTGTAACAGGAAGTATGGTACAGGTTTTTAATAAAGTAAAAGAGCAAATATGAGTGAGATACCCACTTTTGACCAATTAGTAAATTCTGAATTGTCAAAGTACGACTCTGTAATACCCAAAGTCGAAGAACTAAAGGCTGAGTATATGAGCCTTACTATTCAATCCATTGAAGACAAAGACGGATATCAGCGTGTTAAAGATGGTATTCGATTTATGGTAATGAAAAGAAACGAGATAGAGGAAAAAAGAAAGCAGCTTAAAGCAGATAGCCTAGCTTTTGGAAGGGCGGTGGATAGTAGAGCAAGAGAAATCACGTCATTAATTACCCCTATTGAGGAGTATCTAAAAGACCAAAAGGCTAAAATAGATGAGCAACTTGAACAAATCAAGATGCAAGAAGAACTTAAAAGACAAGCTAAAATAAAAGAGAGACATAATGCTCTTTTGCAAGCTGGTATGAGTTTAGTAGGTAATGAATACATATGGAATGACCGAAACGACGCTACCAATATGCTTTCGTTTGCTACTGTTAATTTAGAAACGCTTAGCGATGAAGAATTTCAAATATATGTTGAGGAGGCCACGATACAAATACAAAGAGAAAAAACAATTTTCGATTCAATATCTAAAGAGCGAGAGAGATTATTAGAAGAACAACGTAAGTTGAAAGAGGAGCAAGAAATGATGAGAAAAGAGATAGAGCAAATGAGGTCAGTCAGAACCTTGCACAGAGTCACGCAGCTTACTAATTTGGGTTTAGTAGCATCATCTATATTTGGAATAGACCAAATGTGTTATCCAAGAAATATGACCTTCATACCGGTTATTAGCGTACACGATGTGCAAGAATATAACACAGAAGATTGGGAGCAGATTCTACACCAACTAACAGATTTAGTAAAACGATTTAGGTCTGAGGACGAAAAGATTAAGGCTGAAGAAACCAGGAGGATGGCAGAGCAAGCAGAGGCTTTAAGAAAAGAGCAAGAGACTAAAGCAGAACAGGAAAGGCTTGCTGGCCTGTCAGATAAAGAAAAGGTGGCAGATTACTGCAAAAGGCTATTGGAAGTACCTACACCTGAGGTAAAAACCCTTAAATGGAAGAAGGAGTTAAAGGTCATTACAACCACTATTGTAGAGCATTTAGATTGATATTCAATGCGATACGAATTTAAAAAAGTGGCTACACGATTTTTTCTCTTATATTACTGATTTTCAAGGACTTAAATAACATTTCAATTTCTTTTTTTTAGGGATTGAATTTGTTATATTTGTCCTCCCGCGTATATTTTTAAAACTAAAGACAATGAAAAAGAACAAAGAGAAAGTACAAGAATCACAAGACGAGTTTCTTACGGTACGGGAACTAGCGAATTGGATAAAGCTGTCTGAATCGCACGTTTACTTTATGGTCAACAAAAACAAAATTCCTTTTGCAAAATTGGGAGGAAAATTGTTATTTGAGCGTAATGCTATTAGACAATGGATTGACGCAAATTCTAGTAAGCCAGTAGTAAAGAAAAAGACAAAGAAGAAGCCGGTTAAAGTAAATTTGCCGACACCCGTGGAGGAAGCCGTTGAACCCGTACAACCTGCGGAACAACCTTTGGTAACTGAATTGACACCTGTGACTGAGTAACTAAAAAAAGATGCCCAAAAAGAGGTCGACAACATATCATAAGATTCTCAAGGAGTTTACCAAGATAAATGATAAGCTCCCAGAAGAACGAAAATTGTCGATACAGGAAAGGCGTAGAATAATAAAAGAGAAAGTACTACCGAAATATAAAGGAAAGCCTAAATCGGCTATCAAAATAACGGTAGTTAAAAAAACAATCCTACGAGAAGTACAAAAGGTTCCACCGAAGGAAATATGCAACCTTAATTACTTAGACCTTTCCACGTTTGCTTACATAGAATGGTTTTCCTTAGATGAGACACTTACACAAATTGTACCTGACTGCGTTTATATAAAAGTAAGTGCTGGGGACTATGGAGAAACGGGGATTTTCAATACTAGAAACTATCAGTATGGTAGGAATGGAGTGAGAAGAATAATTGAGAACATTAGACCTGATGCAGAAAACGAAAGTGGGAAATTCATTTTTACAGGATATAAGAAATTAAGACCAAGAAAGCCAAATAACGGGGAGGGAGAAAACTACTACTTGGATTTTGTTCTTAATATACTTGACAGTAGAGGAAATGCGGACCCACAAGGAGATACAGATGAAGTAGATTTTATTGTCCCAAAAACTAAAGCGGCAATAAAGAAGAAAAAGAAAATCAAAAACGTAATTGAGGATAGGCTCAAAACATTAAAGAAGCAGAGAGATAAGAAACGTAGAGCTAAGAAAACGCTTCAGAAGAACGTAACGCAGTTCATCAAAACAAGTAAACGGACTGCAAAATTGAAAAAGAAAGCCCCTGCCGCAGTAACACGCGACAAGCAGTTTAGACATACAGCGAAATTATTAGAGAAATATCTAGCCGAGGGAGTTATCACACAATATCAATATGATAAGAGCCTTCAGCGTATGATGAAAGAATATACAGATTGAAAAACAAATTAATCAGGTACGCAACAAAGTCATCCGAGAAATACATCTTAACCCAAATGAAGCGCCAGGGTGCAGATGGATTCATAAAAAAGGGGACTTTTACCAACGAAATCGTCTGGGGTGCTTATTCTTATATTATTCCCTGCAATAATAAACGCCAGCAAAAGGCATTCAAGAGTGGTATGTTTTTATTTGGAATGGTACGGGCAGACGCTACTCGTTATTTAAGTAGGCATTCAATAATCAGGCTACCTAAAAGCCGTCCGCAGGTAGAATATGCCCGGAATATTAATGAATCCATATTAGGTAAAGTTGCCGGCACTGACTTAAACCACGCCTATTGGCGTATTGCTTTCAATTTAGGGGTTATCTCTGAGAAAACGTACACTAAGGGGTTGGACGATAAGTTTAAATCTGTGCGTCTTGCGGCATTGAGTACGCTTGGAGCGGATAAAAGGTATCAGAAAATAGAAGCTGGTGAATTTGTCAAAGATTATCACCTAGTTAAGGGCAATCCTGACCTGCAAAAGGTATATACGTTAATAAGATATACTTGTTATAGGTATATGAGCCAGGTTAAAAAAATGCTCGGAGATGACTTTTTAGCTTATAAAACTGATGCTATCTATTATGCTGACCGAAATGGTAATAGACAAAGGGTTAGAAAATTTTTTGAAGAGAAAAACCTGTTGATGAAACAGTTAGCTTAATTTTAAAGCATACAAACAAAACGAAACAAAAATGATAGAGAATTTAGAGACATATTACAACCGAAAAGGCTTCCCAATCATAAGACGCTGTTTCAATTGTAAGAATTGGTCTGCATACTCAGATGAGCAAAACCAAACGCTAGGTTATTGTAAAATAAAAGCCTTGCACTTCGCTTTTACTCTACAAAAAACAGTATTCACGATTACAAAGGATTTTTATCTGTGCGAGGAACACGAGTTTAAAAACGAGGAAATACTTGCTGGAGTAAGTGAAAAAATACAGCTTAAAGATGCTATTAAGAAAAAAGAAGATATAATTATTACTAATCAGAGAAATTACCCCCAAGATGATAACGAGTGAAAATATAGCAATCTACCCTGCTTAGTCTTTTCTATTGATTATCTTTTGGGATAATATATATATATTTGTTTATGTTCAATTATCCGGTAGAAAAGCATACTATACGCTTTTATAAGTATAAGTTCTCCGAGTATAACGAACCAATAATCGTGGAGGCATATAATAAAAGAGAGGCTAGAGATATTTTAAGACAACACGTGGCTTCTAGACCAGAGCTTCATGGTGTAAAAGTAATATCTGAGACTTTAAGCATCCCGATTTTTGGTGAGACAACTAAAATGCTGAATGGTGTAGTTATGGTGTGGGTAGGCGAATTGTCGCAAACGCATTGGTTAACTATGGACGAATATCAAAGATTAAAACTATGATAGCAGGATTTATCTATTTATTGGACAGTGAGTATAAAGTAGTGTACGGTAAAAAGTACATATCTAAAAACGAGAGAAAAAGAATAATTGATAAGATAGTCAAATTCTATAAGCTAGAAAATAAATCTTTTACAATACAAATTGCTCCTTATGTCAATGAAAATTAGTCAGAGCTTAATGAAAGCCCTTACGGATTATCACAACGTGGCTAATCCCAATGTAGATATGTCTGCTACAAGTTATCATCACTGCGGATTATATTTCAAAGCCAAGTATATTGATAAATTAGATTTATCCGAGGAGCCTTCTGCGGCTATGAAAGAAGGTATATATTTTGAGTATCTGTGTACGGGCGCTTTACCTCGCGATGGCAAAGTTCCTGAGCCAGAGAGAACGCTAAAAGGACTTCCCACTACTGCATATGCAAGAGCTGAGGAGGCTTCTAAGCTCTTTAAAAAAGTAGTATCTCATTACAATATAAAAATACTCAAGACTGGATTTGTTGTATCTACGGAGGATATGACCGGTATCATAGATATATGGGCTGAGTGGAACGATAAGCTTTGTATCATAGATTTAAAATACTCAGGTTTAATTGATGATAAGTGGAACGAGCTTGGATGGAATAATGATAGTCTAATGCATAAGCATTCTCTAATGATACAAGGAGTGCATTACAAAATTCTAGTCAAAAAATCATTCAATCTAGATGTGCCTTTTTACTATTTTGTTTTCAATAGTAAAGATGCAACCGATATGAAAATATTGGAGGAAGTAGTAGACCCCGATAAAATAGAAAAGCATAAAGAAGCCGTTGCTGATGCTAAACGACTATTAGAGTATTATGATAGAACGGGCTTTAAGGCTTTCCCTGATTACAGACATTGTAAGAGCTGTCCTCTTTTTGCCACTTGCCCCGAAAGACACGAATTTCCTGTTGTAAATAAAATATACTACTGATATGAAAATAGATTTTGAGAAATTATACACGCTTGCTAGAAACTCTAGCCTTGAGGACTTTTTAAAATTCACTGATTCAATAAATAAAACTGATGAGTTACCCGCTGTTCAGCGGTTTGTGTCGTATATGGAACGATATGAAAAGCAAGTTTTACCATCCCTGCTTAATGACACACACGCTAAGGTTACACCAGCAAAATTCACACAGATTGTAATTAATGAGATAAAGAAAAACGAAAAGCTACTACAAGCTTTTACAGAAAACCCTTCTAGTATGTTTGCTTCTATACTAGCAGGAGCAGAAATAGGACTTGTACCATCTGATTTATTGGGAGAGTTTTATTTGATACCCAGAAATATAAAACAAGATGGAGGCAAGTATAAGCTAACCATTACTCCCTTAATTGGATATAAAGGTCTCCACAAAATACTTTTGAGAAGCGGAGAAATAGAAAATATAGAAGCTCAGGTTGTATTTGAGGGCGAGGAATTTAAAGTATCACTTGGTACATCACCAAAACTAGAGCATACTCCTGATTTTTCATTACCTAGAACCGCTGATAAGATTACCCACGTATATGCAGTTGCTCATTACAAAAGCGGTAGATGTCAGTTTCAAGTACTAACTAGAACTGAAGTAATGGCAATAAGAGATTTAAGCAAGTATAATAACAAATTGTACTTTAATGACCGAGAAAATCCAAATCGCTGGATGGAAAAAAAGTGTTGTTTAATACAACTTGCTAAATTACTAGATAAAGACTACTATGGAACAAAGGCGATTGAACTTGATAATCGATTGGAAGGTGGAGCCGTACTGACACTTGATGAGCAAGAAAGGGTAAAATTGATTGAAGATGCGCCCGTAAGGCCTACTCGTTATAGAAACATTTATGGAAGCCTAAAACAATCTATCAATGAAGATAATTGAGGTATATGGTACACGCCGTAGTGGACATCACGGAATCATTGCCTGGATGAAATGAGGAAATTAGACAGGTGCGTTTGTCGCTTGGATATACCGATATTTTTCTAAAAGCTCCTGCGGATAATTAGCTTTTGTTTGTTCTAAAAAAGAGAAATACAGCTCGTACATAAAACCAATTTTATATTCATCCCATATTTTAAGTTTGCGCCCGTCTACTCTATCTTGAGAGCTTTTCTTATGATTTTCAAAATTCTCTGGATTGTCTATGTCTCCAGACTGCTTATGAGGCGCTTTCATTTCTTGGCCATCGTTCCAATTAAAACAATATGCAGGTACATAAAACTTGTCGTGTTCGTCAAGCTCCCTATTGTCCCTTAATTTAGTGTACCATCCAAGCCCCTCTTTTCCTGTTTCCAAAAGATAGCCGTATTCCCTAACCTTTTTAATATCAGCCACTACCGATGCTTCAAGGGTATTTCTGACCAATCGCAAGTAGTTTCCACTATAAAAAAACGACATTTCGGGCTTAAAACTGGGTAGCCTCGTCTGTTTCATCCTATCTACCGCCTGTTGCATAAAGTGAGGTAGCCACAAATCGTCATCGTCCCAAGTAACTACCAAATCCCCACCAGCGAATTTCAAAGCGTCCCTGCGAATTGCCCCTACATTTGTATAGGGTTGTTTTGTTTCCAAATCTGTTGCGCAGTTGATAATCATAATCCCATACGGCATCAAATTACAAGTATTGTCCGAATACGGGTTTTCTACATCCGTATTATAAATAATCAGCTCTTTATTAGGATATGTCTGGGCTAAAAAGCAATTCATTGCCCTTTCAACGCAGGAAAACCTGCGGTAAGTACACATTACGGCACTAATTTTCGGTGTTTTCATTTTTTGTAGTATATCCAACTTCCATTTAATACTTCCACTTTTCCTAAAAGCTCATCAACGGCTTTAATAACTCCACTCCACAAAGCATCGTAATCGTGTCCAGCCAATATCCCTCCCTTTTTTACTTTAGGCAGATATGCTTGAATATCTTTTTTTACATCTTCGTATTCGTGTGAACCATCAATAAAACAAAAATCTAAAGTTTCATCTGGATATTTTAAAACTACATCTTGAGAATGTCCTTTAATAAGGTTCACAACTTTCAAATCTAAAAGTGGCTTTAGGTTCTGCATAGCTTCTTCGTACAACCCTACTACTACCCCGTGTTCTTTAGAACCCTCAAATGTATCAATCGCATCGTATTCAATCTTTTTACCCGACTTTAGGATTTCTACACCCATATAAGCGGTGCTACCACCCTTCCATACGCCTATTTCTACAAATTTTGCTCCATCTTCAGCTTTACTGATTGCTAAATCAAATACTCTTTCGTAGTTAAACCAGTTTTGTATTTCTTTATAGAAGTGATTCATTTAACATATAGATTATAGGCATTTTTATAGATTTCATCTCTGGCTATTGTTTGCCCCCAAATATCCGAGTATGATTCTCCATCCTGATTACAAAGTATCTCTCTGCTTAAATAATACTTTTTGTTGTCGCAATGATAATTCAAATAATGAACATCTATTGGACTTATTTGCGTCATAGTTAGTATCTTATCATAAAAGGTGTGATTAACTAAATATGAGTGCGCTCCGTATATTCCAGTGGTTTTTACGATATTTTCAGAATGATATTCTGTTTCCCTGTTAGGTTCTCCCCCAAAGTAAAACATATCCCATTCGATATTTTTTAAGTCATCTATACACTTTTGAGCTTTACTCATAAAGTCATCCACAAATACGCAATCATCCTCAAATACCCAGACATTTTTTAATCCTATTTCTTTTGCTTTTCTTATTACCGCCAAGTGTGTGTAGTAATTGCTGACTTTGTTATGCCAATATTTATCTCCAAATGGATTGGATATATCTTCTGGATTGATTATGATAGCAGGAAATCTTTCTACTGGTAAATTCAGTACACTAATTCTTTTTTCAAAGTTTTCTTTCCTATCCTCCCTGTAATCTAAATTGATATAGTATGCCTTTTCTATGTAACCAAGTATCATATTAACTTCTTTTTAATAGCACTTGAGAATCTGTATAATAAACTACTTCAAAACCATTTTCCAAAAGATAGGGTATAGATAGCTTACCCTTGCCGTCCCACTGACTATTGAATACATCGTCAATAAGGACAAAACACTTTTCTTTTAGTTTATCCCAAGCTGCCTTAATCTCATTTACAGAGTGTTGATGGCACTTGCGAATATTTTCTTCGTCCCCACAATAATCATAACTATCCAAAAAGAGTAAATCTATCGGCTTTTGAAAGTTTTGTAAATAGTTTATAGAATCATCTTTTGTGTATTCTACAAATTCTGAAGGTGGAACTACCTGCTTTGACTTGTTAAGATGATTTTCATCTATATCAACAACGAATACTTTTGAATTGGTCTTTTTAGCATAGTATTCCCAATTAAGGGTACTCCAGCCATCTCCAAACTTACTTTCATCAGTTGTATTTCGAATACATCCAGTTTCAACAATAGTAATCGGATGATTATATGTATTTTCTAATATCTCAATCACTTTGATAAAAGAACCATTTCTACCTGTTTCTGGCTTCATATATTCCATTTTGATTCTGGACAATCATTTTGTGTTCCCATAAATACTTTTGCTTTAGTTGAGCATCCGCATTTATTACACCGATAGTGTCCATTTATGTTATTAAATTGTTCGCAGGGTAAACATATTTTCAATCTCTCATATGCTTTTTGCTTCATTTCATCTTTAAGTACATCTGGAGGATACGATGCTACAAGGTTTTCAAAAACTTCTTTGGCAGGTAAATTACTATCAGATACCGATTTAAGGACTTGAAAGTATTTATAACTGGCTTTTGTTTGGTCATAAGTATCAGCCAAGCTATAAGGTAACTTATCTCTGTAATCTCCCTTAAAGAATATCTGCTCTTTAATTGTGTCAGTTACCCCAGCATTATGAAATATGTATTTGTTTTCATAGTTTTCAATACTATCCGTAGCCCAACAAAAATCCATTTCGGGTATTATGTTTGTTTTATACCCTCGTAGCCAACCATTCCAGAGTATAGCCCACATATCGGCGCACCATATCTGTAATTCGTGATGAGTGGGGTCGGCTTGTTTCTTTTGATGATTTAATTGTGTAATGTTCCTAAATAGATTTTCGCAGTCCCTCTCCATTTTATCAAAAAACACCCAATCAACACCTTTTAGAATGTATTGTGCGCCACCTGATTGTTCTTCTCTTTCTTTTATAAATTCAGGATGTACTCCTACTATCTTACACATAGCTTCAAGCACATCATCTCCTTTAGATTTTATGTAGTTATACCCTATGTACGATTTTGTATCTGATACATACCAATTATCATCGTTTTCAGACAGATTAAGAATAAAATCAGGAAATTTTGTAAAGATTATGTCGCAATCGTGGTAAAATATAGTATGCTCCTTTAGTTCAGGATGTTCCTTGAAATGTTTCTTTAGAATATGAGGCCTTACTGAAGATATGTACGCTATATTTTGCCTTGTATCGTTGTAGTAATGAAATGATGCTACATCTTTGAATTTATCTTCTACCGCTTTACCCCAGCTTATATCATTGTCGCAAGTAGGTAGTGTATTGTTGTAGGCAAATAATATTTGTATTTCGAAATGGTTATGAAGCTCCAACGATTTGAAGTTGGTAAGCATAACCTCTATTTGCCAAGCGAAATACTTGATTGTCGGCTGAACGCATATCAGCACGGGTTTTAATTTCATAAAGTTACTTTCTCTATCTCAAAAATACTAACAACTTCCCAAATCTGTAATACTTCCAGAACCACCTGTTTGTACAACCGTTCCTGTTTCAGCACAAATCGTAATGCCGCCTGACCCTACGGTTTGTGTAAAGAATCCTCCTCCACAATCAAACCACTCAATACTTATTGAAGAGCTACCAACAACATTATAGTTATTACAAGAAACGGCAAGAGTTGTGGTTGTAGTTGTCGTGGTCGTAGTCGGAGCTTCGGTTGTGGTCGTAGTTGTTGTTGTCGTAGTCGGAGCTTCGGTTGTGGTCGTAGTTGTTGTTGTAGTAGTTGGAGCTTCGGTCGTAGTCGTAGTTGTCGTTGTCGTAGTCGGAGCCTCTGTCGTGGTTGAAGTCGTTGTAGTCGTAGTCGGAGCCTCTGTCGTGGTTGAGGTCGTTGTAGTTGTAGTCGGAGCCTCTGTCGTGGTTGAAGTCGTTGTAGTCGTAGTCGGAGCCTCAGTCGTGGTTGAAGTCGTTGTAGTCGTAGTCGGAGCCTCTGTCGTGGTTGAAGTCGTTGTAGTCGTAGTCAGAGCCTCAGTCGTGGTTGATGTCGTTGTAGTCGTA
>SXGQ01448482.1_pt1 | contig 10316 bp, 8 predicted proteins | sample 3178371 | NCBI WGS metagenome assembly SXGQ01 (sample SAMN11356859, study PRJNA531348) | freshwater metagenome | isolation source: freshwater sample F1-20 | place: China: Fuxian Lake, Yuxi | collected 2017-12-25 | reverse complement strand
GGGATGCTCGTTATCACGCACTACCAGCGCCTGCTAGACTACATCGTTCCCGACATCGTCCACGTTCTCTGGAACGGACAAATCGTCCGCCATGGCGGCAAGGAACTCGCGCTCGAACTCGAAGAGCGCGGATACGACTTCATCAAGGAGGAAACCGCAGCCTGAAACGACCATGAGCACTGAACTACTGGAACCACCAACATCAGTCTCCCCGGCCACGCAGCTTGAGATCGACCGCAGTCGCGGCGACTTCGTGTATCCGGAATCGCACGAATTTGACGCGGGGACAGGACTCACTCATTCGACCATCGACTACATCGCCGACGTAAAAGGAGAACCCGACTGGATTCGGGAATTCCGTCACAAGGCCCTCGACACCTTCCTCGCGAAGCCGATGCCAACGAACTGGGCATCGAAGGACTTGGACAACATCGTCTTCGACAACATCCGATATTACCTCGCCAACGCAAAGCGCCCGACTCGCTCTTGGGAGGATGTGCCGGAGGATGTGAAGAAGACATTCGAGCGCCTCGGAATCCCGGAGCAGGAGCGGAAGTTTCTCGCCGGTGTGGAGGCGCAGTTCGACTCGGAAGCGGTGTATTCAAACATCAAGTCAGCCGTTGCCGATCAGGGCGTCATTTTCATGGGATCGACCGAGGGCCTCATGAAACACCCCGAGATTTTCAAGAAGTGGTTCGGCAAGGTTATCCCGACGGGCGACAATAAATTCAGCGCGCTCAACAGTGCCGTCTTCAGCGGAGGTTCGTTCATTTACATTCCGCCGGGAGTGAAGGTGAAGCACCCGCTTCAGGCCTACTTCCGCATCAATGCGGAAAACTTTGGCCAGTTCGAGCGCACGCTCATCATCGCCGATGAAGGCAGCGAAGTGATGTATATGGAAGGCTGCACCGCGCCGAAGTTTGAAACCGCGACATTGCACTCCGCCGTTGTCGAACTCGTCGCGATGAAGGGAGCGAAAATTCAATACGTCACGGTTCAGAACTGGTCGAACAACGTGTTCAACCTTGTCACGAAGCGTGCCGTCGCACACGAGGAGGCCGAGGTGAAATGGATCGACTGCAACATCGGTTCGCGCCTCACAATGAAGTATCCGGGCGTCGTACTGAAAGGTCGCAAGGCGCGTGGTGAGGTAATCTCCATCGCGCTTGCCGGCGACGGACAGCATCAGGACACCGGCGCGAAGATGATTCACGCAGCGGATGAGACCACATCGAACATCGTCAGCAAAAGCATCAGCCTGGGAACCGGACGTGCGACCTATCGCGGATTGGTTCACATCCCCAAGCACCTCAAAGGCTGCAAAAACAACACCGAGTGCGACGCACTGCTGATCAATCAAACGTCACGTACTGACACCTACCCGGCAATCACCGTCCGCGGCACCGGGAACGCATGCCAGCATGAAGCAAGCGTGTCTCAGATTTCCGAGGAGCAGATCTTTTACATGATGTCGCGCGGACTGACCGAAGCACAGGCTATGAGCCTCTCGGTGAACGGATTCGTCAATGACCTCGTCCGGCAATTCCCGATGGAATACAGCGTGGAACTCAAGCGCCTCATCGATCTCGAGATGGAAGGGAGCGTCGGTTGATGAGCACGGCTATCGATTCAGCGACTTCTCTCGATCCAAAAGCCATCACTCAGGGCGGTCCCGATTTTGGAAACCACCCTACGGATTTTCGCACGGTCCAGCAGCGAGCATGGGAGCGTTTCAACGAAGTTCCCATGCCGCGCCGGAGCGATGAGAACTGGCGTTTTACCGATGTTCGGGCTCTGACTCTGGCTCCGTTTATCCGCGCCTCGGAGGTCAGCAACGAACGGCGTCGAGAGCTTTCCGAGCGCAGCAATGGCATCCCTTCCGCTGCCGGAGTGATGGTTTTCGCCAACGACCGTTTGATTTCTGCGTCTGCGAATTCCGATCTTTTGCGTTCCGCCGGCGTCGTGTGGCTGCCCTTCGAGCAGGCCGCTCGTGAACACCCGGAACTGCTGGCCCGCCATTTCATGCGGGAAAAATCGGCCCTCGGTTCTGAAAAATTTGCAGCGCTGCACGCATCACAAGTGAAGGCTGGAATGGTCCTCCACGTTCCAAAGAATGTTGAGATTAAGGCACCAGTCCAGGTGTTTCACTGGCTCGATGGAGAGAACGCTTCCGCCTTTCCGCACACACTCATTGTCGCGGAGGACAACGCCCAAGTCACCGTTGTAGATCATTTCTGCAGCACTGGCACCGCTCCTGCGCTCGCTGTGGGAGTAAACGACATTGTCGCCGGACCGGGTGCCAAGGTGAATTACGTGGCAATCCAAAATTGGAACACGGCAACTACCGCCTTTCATCTCAATGCAACCACGGTTGCCCGGGATGCCGAGGTCATCGCGCTGCGCTTGAATCTCGGCGGCGCGTTCATTCGCGATGAAGCCACATCACGCCTTCGCGGCCCGGGTGGCCGAAGCGAGATGCTGAGTGTCTCCGCGGCGTGGGGAAGTCAGATATTCGACCAGCGCACGCTTCAAATCCATGAGGCGCCAAACGCAAAGAGCGACCTGCTTTACAAGAACGCGCTCAATGACACGGCCCGCACGGTTTTCACCGGACTGATCCGCGTTGATGAAGGCGCGCACAAGACGGATGCCTACCAGAAGGTTCGGAACCTCATGCTTTCCGATGAAGCCGAGGCAAATAGCGCGCCGGGACTGGAGATTGAAGCCGATGACGTACGATGCACCCACGGTGCGACAAGCGGTGCGCTCGATGATGAGGAGATTTTCTATTTCCAAAGTCGAGGCATCCCGCGGCGCGTCGCGCAGCAGCTTGTGACGTTCGGATTCCTCAGCGAAGTGTTTGAGCGCGTTCCTTCTGCCGAGGTCGCCGAGCTTCTAAGCGAGAGCCTCCACAGGAAACTAGATTAGCCAAGGACCAGCCGCCGGAGCGGCGTTTTCACATATACCGTCACCTCTTCGGCTTTGGCTTCTGCGACGGAGCCGCTTGCGGCGGGACCGGCGTAGAGACGGGAACCGCGAGGTTCTCAGGGTCCGCGGGCTTTGGTGTTTCGACCGGAACCGGCGCGACTGGCGGAGCAACGGGAGCTACGACCGGCGTTTCCTCGGCCATCTCGGGCTCATCAGCAAACGGATCTTCCTTCGGCCCCGGGATGCCGATGATCGTCGCATCGTCGAAATACGCGGTTCCATTCGTCTCGCCGGCATGCGGGCCGGTTTCCCACGTCCATGTCACCCGCATGTAAGCCGCATCGTCAGGAGCTTTCATGTCGACAAAAAACTCGTTCCATTTGGCGGAAACGAACATCGCCGGCCGGTTCGCGCTTCCGGGGATCGGCTGCACACGGAATTGCGTTTCCCCGGTCTGCTCCTCGCGGTCAGCCATGAACCAATCCACCTGCAGTTTCAGCAACGGCACACGCTGATCGAGCGTCACAGGATTCTTTCGGTCGATCCGTCCCCAAATCGAAACGTGATAAGTTTCGCCAGGCTTTATGCTGACAAAGTCGCTGGCCAATTTCGCGACCGCGAGCGGGCGAGTAAGATTCTCAAACTGCACAAACATGCACTGCCGGCCGGTGCGGAAAATCTCGTTCGTAAGTCCGAGTGTCAGTTTCCCCCCAACGTCCTTGGTGCTGTCCTTGAACGTGTACCAATCCGCGTTCATTGCAGATTTCGAAACATCCGCGCCCTCCGCGAGCGACTTCTTCCTCGAAACCGGCGGCCATTCGAACGAACCGCTCTCAAGCAATTGCTGCCTCTCTGCATGCACGGAAATGGAGGCGCAAAGAATTGCGGCAGCAATAGTCAGTTTCGGATTCATCGGCATGCGCCGAATCTAGCGCATCTCGGCGAAGATGCGAGCGATGAGTGCACCGTGGACACGGACGAACCTTTCCTGCACACAGACAGCATCTCTATGAAAGTCTCTCTCGCCTACGGTCGGGGTCACCTGTCCATCGAACTGCCGGACGCGGATACAACCATCATCGAGCCAACACCAGTGCCGGGACTCGCGGATGAAAAAGGCTCTCTCTTCGCAGCACTTGATTCTCCAGTCGCAGCGCGGTGCCTGGCGGAACAAATCACGGAGCATTCGCGCATCGTGATCGTCCACACCGACATCACACGCGCAACTCCGAATGATCGCCTCATTCCGTGGTTGCTGGAATACCTCGAATCAGCCGGTGCCTCTCGGAAGCATATCACGTTGCTTAACGGCCTAGGCACGCACCGCCCGAACACGCGCCAGGAATTGGAAGCGATGCTAACTCCCGAGGTCGTCGCGAACTACCGCTGCATCAACCACGAGCCGGAAAATGAAGCTGCGCTCGTCCAACTTGGAGTCACCCGCACGGGCGTCCCTGCTCTCATTAACCGACTCGTCGTGGAAGCCGATATCCGCATTATCACGGGCTTCATCGAGCCGCACTTTTTCGCGGGATTCAGCGGTGGGCCAAAGGGAATCATGCCCGGAGTCGCAGGCCTTCGAACTGTGATGAGCAATCATGGAGTGGAGAACATCGGTGACCGACGGAGCACATTTGGAATCACCGACGGCAATCCGATTTGGGAGGAAATGCGGGATATCGGGCTGCGTGCCGGGCCTTCCTTTTTAATCAACGTCGCGTTGAATGAACTCCGCGAAATTACGGGCATATTCGCCGGTGATCTTATTGCCGCTCATCGGAAAGGCATCGAGTTCGTCCGGACTTCAGCGATGCAAAAGGTGCCAGCCCCTTTTGATATCGTGATTACCACCAACAGCGGCTACCCGCTCGACATGAACCTCTACCAGGCGGTGAAAGGTATGCGCGCGGCGGACTTAATCGTGAAAGACGGCGGCACCGTAATCATCGCAGCAGAGTGTTGCGAAGGTGTGCCCGCGGGCAGTCCGCATGATCGGCTGTTGCGCAGCGTCGGCAGCGGAGAGGAATTGATCGCAAAGCTGAAAACACCCGGCTTTGTGTGGCCGGAGCAATGGCAGAGCCAGATTCAGAGCGTCATACGGCGACGCGCGGAGATTCACGCTTTTACCGCGATGGATGACGAGAGGATCCGCGCGGCACACTTGATTCCGTGCAGCGATATCACCGCACTCGTTGCTTCGAAAATTGCCGAAAGCCCGCACCCGTTGCGAATCGCGGTGCTTCCGCAGGGCCCGCTCACGATTCCCTACATCGACAGCGCTTCCTAATACTCGCGGGCGAGCAGGAAATCAGCGAGGGCGCGGAGGTCAGCCCCCTTCCCGCCAAATACGCCAAGACTGCGGTGAGCGGCTGCGGTCAGGCGGCGCGCTTCCTTCCGGCTTTTCTCCATGCCGTAAATCGAAGGATACGTCGCCTTCTGCGAACTCACGTCCTTGCCTGCGGTCTTGCCGAGTTTCTCACTGGATTGAGTCACGTCGAGGATATCGTCGATGATCTGAAACGCGAGTCCCACACTTTGGCCGAAAGTCGTCAGAGCCTTCAGTTGCGCATCCGTTGCATTGGCACTCATTGCGCCAAGTCGAATGCTCGCGGTAAGGAGCGCCGCAGTTTTGCAGCGATGGATGTATTGCAGCTCCGCGCCCGAGAGCTTCCTCCCCTCGCCTTCCAGATCAGCGACCTGTCCTCCCACAAGCCAGCGACTCCCGGCCGCGTGCGCGAGTTCCGAGATCTGCGCGGCGGTGCCATACCGCTTTGTTGGTGAGGCTTTCGCGAGAATCTCAAAAGCCACGGTAAGCAGCGCATCGCCCGCGAGCACAGCGACCCCTTCGCCAAACACCTTGTGACTCGTCGGTCGTCCGCGGCGGAGATCGTCATCGTCCATGCACGGCAGGTCGTCGTGGATCAACGAATACGTATGGATGCATTCCACCGCGCACGCTGCGGCCATAGCGGTGTCCACCTTCCCACCACAAGCTTCCGCGGACGCAAGTGTGAGCACGGGACGAAGCCGCTTTCCACCCGCGAAGATCGAGTAGCGCATCGCCTTGTGAATCGTCACCGGCTTTACGCTCTCCTTCGGCAAATACCGCTCCAATGCCCGATCCACGAGCTTTGTGCGGGCAGCAAGATACGCGGCGATATCCATTGCTAGAGAACGCCTTTCGTGCTGGGAATTCCCGTCACTCGCGGATCAATCTGGCAGGCTTGGTCCGCGGCTTTTGCGAGCCCCTTGAAAAGTGCCTCAGCCATATGGTGGGCATCGCGTCCGTACAGGACCTCGGTGTGCAGATTACAGCCCGCATGCACGCTGAATGCCCGCATAAACTCCTCCACGAGTTGAAAGGGAAATCCGTTGATGCTGCCGACACCCGAAGGCACGCGATGCTCCAGGAAAGGTCTGCCCGAAAAATCGATTACGACTCGCGCGAGCGTTTCATCCATCGGCAGGTATGCCCAGCCGTAGCGACGGACGCCCTTCTTGTCGCCCAATGCCTTTGCGAAAGCCTGTCCGAGCGCGATACCCGTGTCCTCCACCGTGTGATGAAAATCCACCTCGATGTCACCGATAGCGTTTACCTCGAGGTCGAATAATCCGTGCCTCGCAAACAGCGTGAGCATGTGATCGAAGAACGGAATCCGGGTCGTAATCGTTCCGTTTCCCGTTCCTTCAATCGTGAGGCCGATACTGATGTCCGTCTCGCCTGTCTTTCGGTGAATTTGCGCGGTGCGTGCCATGGTAAATTATTGATCGAGAATGTTGCCGGTAGGGTCCTTAAACTTCCGAAACGCCTTTCGTCCAACTGCTGCAAAAACAAGGATCACAACCAGCAGTACCCAGAATCCTGGGCTGGACAAAATAGAGCCTTCTTCTTTTTTGGCCGCCTCTTCCTCGACAGGCGCACTCGCTGCGGGCTCCGGTGGCGGCGGGGGTGCGAGTTCAGGCACGGGCTTCTTCTTCGCGTCCTCTGCGGCGATGCGAGCGGCCTCTTCGGCAGCGGCCTTTTCGGCAGCCATTTTTTCCGCTCCAACCCTTTTCGCCTCTGCGATTGCGGCATTCGCGCGATCCGTTTGCTCGTTGCCGGGCCACAATTGCTTCGCCTTGTTCGCGGCAGCTTCGGCCGCCGCAATGTCTCCTGCTGCGAGCGCCCCCTTCACCTTTGCCACTTCAGCGATGGAGGCTTTCATATTCTCGGTTTGCAATGCGTTCAGGCGCGAAAGTTCCGAGCCTGCCTTCGACGAAATCGCAGCCAGGCTGCGTTCGTTTGCGGGGTTCAGCGGGAGCCACTTTGCTCCACTGCGCTCGGCCGCGGCCACTGCCGCATCGATTCGATCACGGAGCGCCTTCAAATCGCGCGCCATCTGCGATTTTTGCGGCTCGGTAAGCTTGTCCACCATCTTCTGATCTTCAACGCGCTGCGCCTTGAGCTTCACCAGTCCGTTGTCTGCCGCAGTCTTCAATGAAGCCACAGTGCGGCGCGCGAGTTCGACCGCTTCAGGGAACGAAGCTGAGCCTGCCGCCTGCTTTTGCACTTGCTCGAACGACGCCATCGCTTCGGAAATCCGCCCCGCTGCGGCGAACTTCTTCATCTGCGAAAGATAGGCGCTGCCGAGGATCTGGATACGCTCCTTCTGCACTTCGTCCTTTGAGAGCCACTTGCCGTCGAATTTGTATTCACCGCCATCGACGCGCGTTTTTTCCGCCTCGATTGCCCCCAGTGCCGTTTTCGCAGCGGCCGCATTCGGGCTGTCCGGAAACTGCGCAATGAAGCCCTTCAGGGAATTGATGTAGTGCAGATACAGCGCCGGCTCCAACGAGTCGTCGGAGAGTTTGAAGTCCTTCAACACCGCCCACGCCTCGGCATCGGGCGTCGCTTTCTCAATCTTCTCCACCTCTGATTTCTTCACCGTCCGCTCGTCTTTGATCGACGCGGAAATCTGGAACTGAATCGTTACTTCGGTATCGGTCTCACTCAGGATCTTACCCTCGATCCGCTCGCCGCCTTTCAGGACGACAGCGTCCGCCAAAAGGCTGCAGGTGGAAAACGAGAGGCCAAACAGGGCCGCGACACCGACGGAAAGTGTCCGGAAGTTAAATGGAGAATTTTGCATGGAGAGGGGCGGAATGAAACAGGTTGAAGACAAATAAAAAGCACAAAACCCCGGACAGCTACCGCCCTCGCAGAAAATTCACGATTCCCTCGGCCAGTCTCGGGCTGATCCCCTGCACACGCGAAAGCTCCTCCACCGAAGCCCGTTTGAGCCTCGCGACACTCCCAAATCGCTTGAGCAACGCCTGCTTCCGGACCTCGCTCACTCCGGGGCACTCATCGAGAACGCTCTCGGAAACACGGCGCTTCATCAGCAGTTGATGATACCCATTCGCCCACCGGTGAGCCTCGTCGCGAATCCGCTGCATCAGCTTCAACGCCCCGGTTTCATGCGGCAGCACAATCGGATCCGCGCAGCCCGGACGGAAAATCTCCTCGCGCTCTTTCGCCAGCCCCACGATTGGCACGTCGTCAAAAAGTCCCAGCGCCTGAAGCTCCGCGCACGCGCTGCCGAGTTGCCCTTTGCCGCCGTCCACGATGATCAAATCAGGGAGCCTCGGCAGCGACGGATCATCGTCCCGCTCCTCCACACGGCGGACCGCATCGCGCAGCCGCTCCTGCGAAAACTCGGGATCATATTCCACACTCGTTCCATCGTCGCGAACCGCCTCGGAAGCCCGCGCCGCCTGCACCGCCACTTCGCGGAGCACCCGCAAATACCGGCGTCGCACCACCTCTGCCATCGCGGCAAAATCATCCTGCCGGCCGTCCAGCGACTTGATTCGATAGCGCCGGTAGAGATGCGTCGCCGGGCGTCCGTCGATAAAACACACCATGCTCGCCACCACGTGCGTCGTGCTGATGTTCGAAATATCAAAGCACTCCATCCGCCGCGGTGCTCGATGAAGCGAAAGCGCCTCGCCCAGCTCTGCGATATCCGCGGCGGGGTCGATCGCGCGCGGCAGCTTCAGCCGGTGGCGCATCGTCGTCGTGTAGCGTGTCATCGGCTTCGTCGTCTGGCGCAAATCATCCAGCATGTTCCGCAGCTCGGCAGCCCGTTCAAAATCCAGCTTCGCCGCCGCCGCGCGCATCTCCAGCTCCAGCTCGTCGAGCAATTCCTTCGAGCGCCCCTCCATGAATTCGCACGCCCGCGCCACCCGTTCGCGATATTGCTCCGCCGTGATGTCCGCCAGCTTCATCGGCACCTGATACGTGCTGCTCCGCAACTCCCGCTCCGTCGGCGACCCTTTCCCAAACGTCAGCACGCCGAACTTCTTCCGCATAAAAGCCAGCGTCTGCCGTAAAGCGCCCGAATGTGCAAACGGCCCGAAGTAGCGGTTCCCGTCATCCGTCGCCTTGAACCGCGTAAGCCGGAAACGCGGCCAGTCCTCGTGCTCGTCCACCTTCACCAGCAGGAAGCGCTTATCGTCGCGAAAGCTCACATTGTAGCGCGGCCGGTATTCCTTGATCAGCTTCCCCTCCAGCAACAACGCCTCCGGCTCGCTCCCCACCACATGCCAGTCAAAATCATAAATCGCCTCCAGCAGCGCGCGCGTCTTCAAGTCCGCCCGCATCTGCCTTCCCGGGCTGAAATACTGCGAGAGCCGCTTCCGGAGATCCCGCGCTTTGCCCACATAAATCACCCGCGCAAACCGGTCGCGATGGAGATAAACCCCCGGCCGATGCGGCACCTCGCCGAGCTTCCTTTTAAAATCGATCTTTTCCAGCGGAGTCGTCATCCGCCCCGACTATCCACGCCCCGGAGCCATTCATCAACCCCGCCGTGAATCGAGTCCGGCAGCGCAATGCCCCGGCGGTAATTCGAGCGTGGGCCACTCAGCGGGCAACACTGGCGGAATCAGGGCGAAGATACCGCGATTGCCGACAGTCTTGCCCGGGCTTTGACGGCAAACAAAAACAGCAGCCCGGCGAACCGGACTGCTGTTTTGTGTTTCTTGCGAAAATGTCGCTTTAGTAGGCGGCTTGCGCGCCTTTGAGATTCTTCTTTTGAATCCAAGGCATGAGTGCGCGGAGCTTGGCGCCGGTTTTTTCGATGCCGTGCTGTTCGCCCTTTTTGAGCAGCGCGTTGTATTTCTTGTAGCCGCCGTTGACTTCCTTGATCCATTCCTTCGCGAACTTGCCGCTCTGGATGTCTTTGAGCGCGGCTTTCATGCGCTTCTTGACGGATGAATCGATGATCTTCGGTCCGACGGAAACGTCGCCCCACTTGGCGGTCTCGGAGATCGAGAAACGCATTCCGGCGATGCCGCTTTCGTTCATCAGATCGACGATGAGCTTCAGCTCGTGGAGGCACTCGAAG
>SXGQ01328630.1_pt1 | contig 10316 bp, 8 predicted proteins | sample 3178371 | NCBI WGS metagenome assembly SXGQ01 (sample SAMN11356859, study PRJNA531348) | freshwater metagenome | isolation source: freshwater sample F1-20 | place: China: Fuxian Lake, Yuxi | collected 2017-12-25 | reverse complement strand
GGATGAGGCCGACCGGATGCTGGATATGGGATTTCAGGATGATATTAACAAGATCATTCAGCATCTGCCGGCGAAGCGACAGAATCTGCTTTTCTCTGCTACCATGCCGGAGAAGATCCGTCAGCTGGCACGCAAGATCCTTCACGAACCGGTGGAGGTGAATATCGCGATCTCTCGTCCCCCGGACAAGATCCGCCAAGGCGCTTATGTGGTGTACGAGCCTCAAAAAAATCCCCTGATCGCCCACGTACTGAAAAACACGCCGTATAAGAATGCGTTGATCTTCTGCAGCCGAAAGCATACCGTCAAGCAACTTACCCGGGATCTCAAGAAATTAAAATTCAATGTTGAGGAGATCCACAGCGATCTGGAACAAGCCGAACGGGAAAATGTATTGAGCGCGTTTGCCGGCGGGCGTATTCCCCTGCTGGTGGCAACCGATATTTTAAGCAGGGGTATCGACATCGACACCATCGATCTGGTGATCAACTATGATGTGCCCGATGACGGAGAGGATTATGTACACCGCATTGGCCGAACGGCTCGGGCCGAAGCCACGGGTACGGCCTTGACCCTAATCACAGAAGCCGATCAGCGAAAATTCGCCGCCATTGAGCGATTGATCCAAAAAGAAGTAGACAAATTACCGGTGCCCGCCGAATTGGGCGAGGTACCCACGTACGCTCCTATGGAACGCAGATCCCGAAACCCACGCGGTGGCGGGAAACCCGGAGGACGACCCGGAGGAAGATCCGGAGGACGACCCGGAGGGAATTTTAAGAGATAGTCCGCTGACGGCCGTTCGCGGTCCGCTGTTTCTCAACTCATAATCACTTCTCGAACGACACCAGCCTACGCCAAGGCTCCGGCTGGCAAGGTCGGTCGGTGGACTGTGGTCGGCCGACAGTCCGCCTCGCGGACTACACCTTCACATAAATCTTCTTCCGATCCATCCACCAACAGATCGCCCACATAAATGTGATCACGCAAAGGGCGTATAAAAGAGAACCGTTTTCCGGGGCACCGGGGACGTGTATCAGCACTTTTTTATAGAGCCAGTTCCAGGGATTGACACCTTTTCCCAATTTGAGCAGGGCCAGTCCCTTTGGCAAAAAAGCACTCAGCGCAAAAACAAACAAGGCATTTTTACCAAATACATCGAAGAAGCTAAGCAATCCGCCCCGCATCTTCTTTCCATCGATCGCGTAGATCATTGTCGCCAGCGTCAGGATCGCCAATCCGCTTGTATAAACAGTGTAGGAGCTGGTCCATATTTTTTTATTGATCGGGAAAACAAGGTCCCAGCAATATCCCGCTACCAACATGCCTACTCCTATAGTGAACAATCCACTCAGCATTCGATACATCCCTTCGGGCTGCGCCAATCCCTCGCGTACATAATTGCCTACCAAATAACCAAAGATAACTTGAGCGATCGCGGCCGGAGTGCTGAGTAATCCTTCCGGATCGAAGGGGATACCCTCTCCTTTGTAAACATGTGAAACTCCCAAAATATTCAAATCGATCGATGTGCCGAACCATCCGTTGAGACTATAAGGATCAATGGGATTGCCGATCAGACAGGCAGCCCAGTATCCCAACAGTAAAATGGCGGCGGCCAGAAAGCCTTTACGGGGACCTCCATAGTAAATGAGGATCGACGCGAACAGGTAACAGATGGCAATGCGTTGCAATACCCCCATGATCCGTACGCCTTTTATGGTTTCAACAATATCTCCCGCTTCATTTTTGGCGATGTCGATCCACGTAAAGCTTTTGAAGATGGTTACTCTCTGTAGTTCGGTGGTACCCTCGACCAATCGATTCACCTCGGTGACAAACGGCCACCAGTTCAGGAAGAGTCCGACCCCGAAGATGATCAGCGAGCGCTTGATAACTTTTTTCCAGAACGCCGCATCGCCTTCTTGCTGTAGCCGGGGAATCACAAAGCTCATGGCGTTTCCGACGGCGAATAGAAAGAACGGGAACACCAGGTCGGTGGGCGTTAGTCCATGCCAGGGAGCATGCTCCAGCGGGTCGTAGATGTGGCCCCAGCTACCGGGGTTGTTTACCAAGATCATCAGACAGACCGTCGCCCCGCGAAAAACATCCAGTGCATATGATCGCATAGTGATTGGGAATGTTGATTGGTCGAATTTAGACTTTTATGGTCGTAGTCCGCTGTAGTATTGTCCGCTGTCCGCCGAAGGCGGACTAACAAAATTAGCAAATAATTACTAAAATAATTAGCTTAGCGTAAAAATCATATGGAACGGGACAAGTACTCCAAGCCCACCTATCGGGGCACGAAGGATTTTACGCAACAGCAGGTCAAGACCGCCAACGCCACGGGTTTTGGGGCGGCGGCCGATGATTATTCCGAGCGCGGCATCGATCTCAATGAGCAACTCATCCGCAACAAACCCGCCACGTATTTCTTTCGGATGAAAGGCGATGCCATGCGGGAGGCTGGCATTTTTGACGGAGATGTGCTCATCGTTGACCGGTCGATCAAACTCAGCAACGGAAAAGTGATCGTGGCCATCCTCAACGGCGAGTTGCTGGTACGGCGTTATCATCAGAATTTTTCCTCGGCGTTTCTGATACCGGAGAACAATCGATATAAACCGATCAATCTCTCGGAGTTCAGCGATTTCGCGCTCTGGGGGGTAGTGACTTACGTGATCCACTCGCTGATATGAAAGCCATTGTTGATTGTAACAGTTTCTATTGTTCCTGCGAGCGGTTGTTTCAGCCTCGTCTTCGGTACCATCCTGTCGTTGTGCTCAGCAACAACGATGGCTGTGTGGTTGCCCGCAGCGACGAGGCCAAGAAACTCGGCATCGCCATGGGTGTTCCGTTCTTTGAGGCTCGTTCGGTCATTCATCAGCATGATGTGGCCGTATTCTCCTCGAATTATAATTTGTATGGGGATCTCAGCTGGCGCGTCATGGAAACCTTGCGAAAATTTGCCGGGGAGGAACAAGTAGAAGTGTATTCGGTGGATGAAGCCTTTGTGGATCTCTCTAACGTTGATCCGGAGCAACTCGAGCGCACCGCCCGGGAGATGCGGGTACGGGTGGAAAAATGGACCGGTATTCCCGTTTCCGTCGGCGTAGCCCCGACTAAGACACTGGCCAAACTCGCGAATCGTCTGGCTAAAAAAGACAAGGTCCGAAGTGGTTGCGTATGGCTGTTGCAAACGGAATCAGAGCGTACCCGTGCCCTGAAGCAAACCCGATTGGAAGAGGTCTGGGGTGTGGGCAGGGCTTATGCCCGAAAATTATATGCCCGCGGCTATACGAGTGCTTGGGATCTCGCGAATCTGCCTGATGCCTGGGTGTATCGGGAGATGGGGGGTGTGGTCGGACTTCGGCTCGTACGCGAACTGCGCGGCGAACCTTGCATCGAACTCAAGGAAGAGTTGGTCCAAAAACAAATGATCGCCACCACCCGCATGTTCGGGGTGCCGATAACCGAACGGAGTGACATCCGCGAGGCCGTGGCCAGTTATGCCACCCGCACCGCCGAGAAATTGCGACGACAACATTCTGCCGCCGATACCGTACAGGTGTTTTTGATCCGAAAACAATCCGACGAAGAAGGTGGATGGCGTGGTGAGGTGAGCAGTACTCACACCCGATTGCCGGTAGCGACCAACGATACGCAACAGTTGATCCAAGCGGCCGTGATGCTGGCCGAACAATTGTATCGACGCGGTTCGGTCTACAAAAAAGCGGGTGTGTTATTGGGCGGGATCGTTCCGGCTGATGCTTGTCAGTCGAATTTATTTTTTGAACCGCCTGCCGACCATCGAGACCTGATGAAGGTCATCGATAACATTAATTTCAGTCAGCGCGACGAACTACTTGTTTTCGGTGCTTGCGGTACCAAACGACACTGGCAAATGAAACAACAACTACGAAGCAGTCGCTTTACGACCCGTTGGGAGGAGCTCCTGTGCATAGGAGCTTGAGGGTAGGAAAGGTCAACACCTAGAGAATCAATCTTATACATAAAGAATCCACTTCCAGAATATTTATTAAAAAATAAAAAAATAAGTTATATTCGTGATATATTGAGCAGGCTCTATTTAATTGCCTGAAAATCACGTTTTTACACTAAAATTCTGGGACTGGCTAGGCGAAGCCATGTCTATTCCTATGCTACCTGCGAAAAAATGGTTGGCCCTTTATACGCGTCCGCGTTGGGAGAAGAAGGTGCATTCTCTATTGACGGAGAAGGGCATTGTCTCGTATTGCCCGCTGAACAAAATACGTCGAAAATGGAGCGACCGGGTTAAAGTCGTCGAGGAGCCGTTGTTCAAGTCCTATGTTTTCGTGCATGTTACGGAGGCCGAGCGCACGGAGGTTCGCCTCACCAACGGGGCTGTTAATTTCATTTATTGGAATGGCAAGCCTGCCCAGATTCGCGACAAAGAGATCGCCGCCATCAGACGGTTTCTGGATGAACACGAGGAGGTTGAGTTGGTGCCCATGGCATTGGAACCCGATCAACGGGTAGTGATACGATCCGGTACTTTCATGGGACAAAACGCCAGGGTACTGGAGGTCAGGAAGAGAAAAGCCAAGGTGCGGATCGAAAGTTTGGGGTATACGTTGGTGGCTTATATGGATCGTGCGAAGCTTCGTCCCGTGACTACGAAGGACTAACCCCTCTTTTGTCAAAACATATGACTATGCAATTCACCTCCAAGTTGTTGTTTGCCCTGATGGGCATGGTACTTCTCCATGCTTGCACCATTCAGCGGCAGATCCCTTTTTATTTGCAGAACGCCCCCGATTCCACGATCATCAGTCAATCTGTACCGGTTGCGGAATTGAAGATCCAGCCCAACGACTTGATCACCATCGAGATTTCGAGCAAGAGTACACAGCCGGGTAAATCGGATCAGTTATATAATCAACAGATGGGAGGCGGAGCAGCAGGAGGCACTGCCAACACATTTGGCTACTTGGTGGATAAGGACGGGTATATTGAACACCATCAGCTTGGGCGGATACAGGCGGGCGGACTCACTCGAAATGAATTGTCGGAGGTGGTTCGCCGGAAGCTGGTCAGTCCCGTCGAACTGTTAACCGACCCCACCGTAAAGGTTCGCTTTATGAATTTCCGGGTCAATGTGTTGGGTGTAGGAGGAGTGGGGCAATCTCTTTCCGTCAACACCGAACGACTTACGATTCTGGAGGCGGTAGCACAGATGGGGGGAATTCCGGACGGCGGGCGGCGAGACAATATTCGCGTGATCCGGGAGCAAGATGGAAAACGTACGGTGGGTTATGTGGACCTCACCCAAGCCGATTTTTACAACTCTGAATACTATTACCTCAGGCAAAATGATGTATTGCTCATTGAACCAACGGCCATGCGTTATCGGGAAATGGAACAGAACCGGATCAACCAGCGCGTGGGATTTGCATTCACCTTGCTGACGGCTGCGATCGCAATCGCCAGCTTGGTGATCAAGTAATTATTTCATACTTATCATGAACAATCAGACAATAGAATCAACCAACGGTACGATTCAACAGGATGTTCGCAGTGAATTGTCCTCGCTGAGTCTGCGGGATCTTTTCTTTAAATACATCCGCTTCATGCCACTTTTTGTGGTATCCGTGGCCATTTCCCTTATCGTTGCCTATGTGTATTTGCGCTACACCGATCCGTTGTATAGCTCCAACGGTGCGATACTGATCAAGAGTGAGAAATCGCTCGGGGGACGGGGCGATAAGTTCAGTGAACTTTTTACCAGCAACGCTGCCAGTAATATCTCTACCGAGATGGAGATCCTGAAATCATCCTCCCTCATGGAGCGGGTCGTGAAACAATATGATCTTTCCTGGAGCTATTATGTATTGGGCAATATCCGAACGATTAATATTCACACGCTTTCTCCTTTTCGATTGGTTACAGAGAATTTACCCGACACGACCACTCCCTTCTCCTTGTCTGTAAAAGTGATCTCGAATAAAGCCGTGCAAATAGAGGGGGTTCCGCAGCCTATTGCTTACGGACAATCCTTTAATACTCCTCGGGGTCAATTTATGTTGTTGAGGAACAGGGGGGGTAATGTGGGAAATACCTACCGGGTAGATTGGATTGCGCCGCGGGAAATGGCTTCTGCACTGGCATCCAATATCAATGTGGCACCTCGTCCCGGCGGGAATGATATCTTGACGCTTACCATCAAACTGACCAGTCCGGAACTTTGCGCCGATGTATTGAACGGTCTGATGGAGAATTATGGGCAATACAGTATTGAGCAGAAAAAACTCTCTTCCGATCAGATAATGAAATTCGCGGAAGATCGGCTCACAGATATCGGTCGACGACTCGACAGTGTTCAAAACCTTTACCTGGATTACCAAATCCGATACAACATCATCGATCCGGAATCACAGATTGGGGCATTTACGGACAAAGTGATCGAGTCGGATAAGCAATTGGAAGAACAAGGTTTGCAATTGGGATTTGTATCCATGCTGGATGATTATTTGGCCGACAAGAAAAATGAATTTTCAAAAATGGTCGTGCCCTCCACAATGGGTATTGCTGACCCGATCCTCGGAGGGCTGGTCGGATCGTATAATCAACTGCAGTTTCAACGACAAATGTTGGTGGATAGCAAAGTGCCGGTTGAAAATCCCAGCGTCAAGGAGGTAGAGTCACAATTGGAACGGGTTCGGTTGAGCATTCGGGAAAATCTTAAAAACATCCAAACCACGGGAAATAAAATCATGGTGGATGCCCGGGTTCGTGGTCAGCAAGGACAGGCCAAACTGAATGATCTCCCCTTCCGGATCAAAGAATTAGCTGAGATCAAACGACAGGTGGAATCGTATCAGGCCCTATACAAGCTTTTCATTGAGAAAAAAGAAGAAACGGCCATCAGTCGTGCTTCCACGGTCAGCAGTTCCGCGGTGGTGGAGCAAGCTCGTGTGCCGGTGGAGCCCGTATCACCCAACCGTCGTTCCATTCAATTGGTGGCCCTTTTAGTAGGTCTGGCAATCCCCGCTGTTTTCATTTTCGGTTCTGAATTATTCAATGATAAAATATTGAGCCGGTTCGACATTGAGCGATATACCCAGACACCTGTCATTGGTGAGATCGGTCACTCTTTTTCGGGCGATAAATTAGTGGTGAGCAAGAACAATCGAAAAATGATTGCAGAGCAATTTCGGATCATCCGCTCCAACTTGCAATATTTTCTGTCGAAAAAGGAGAAAGCAACTATTTTGGTCACCTCTACCTTAAGCGGCGAGGGGAAGACATTTATTTCCACCAATCTCGCCGCGGTTCACGCGTTGACCGGCAAACGGACCATCCTGCTCGAATTTGATATCCGAAAACCCAAGGTTATTAGCGACTTGGGTATGGAAAAAGGGATCGGCATCTCGAATTTCTTGGTGGGAAAAATTACAGACATCGATTCGATGATACGTTCCGTTAAAGGGGTTGAAAATCTTTTTGTACTCGGTTGTGGTCCGGTGCCGCCCAATCCCTCCGAAATCCTATTAGATAGCCGCATGGATGACCTGATTCACTATCTACAATCCCATTACGACGTCGTGATCATCGACACGGCGCCGGTTGGCATGGTCAGTGATGCGATCACACTTGGCAAGTATGCCGATAGTACCGTTTATGTGGCCCGTCAAGGCTATAGTTTCAAAAAGCAGTTGGTCCTGATCGACGAGTTTTATCAGCAAAAACGACTGCCCAATCTATCGATCCTCTTGAACGACGTACAATTACGCGCCGGATACGGTTCTTATGGAAATGGCCGTTATGGCTATGGATACGGATATGGGTACGGACAAGGATACGTATATGGAAGTGGTTATTTCGAGGAGGAGAAAAAACCCAAAGGGCCTTTCGACGGATTCAAGAAATGGTGGACCAGGTGGTGGGGTTAAAACGCTCCGATTCACTTCGCCTTCATCAATCTGCCTCAACTGTAGAATAACTATTAAACGACTTACAACTATCTTTAAACCATCTTTCATTGTCATCTAAAAAAAACATACTGCTCACCGGGGGTGCCGGTTTCATCGGATCGCATCTCGCCGAGGCCTTAGCCCGCGACGAGCGGGTGGGGAAGGTCCGTTTACTCGATAATCTGGCGACCGGCTCCCTACGAAACATCGAACGCCTGATTGACCTCCCGAACGTTGAATTCATTCAGGGCGATATCCGGGACTTTGAAGTTTGCAAACGCGCGGCGGAGGGTATGGATCTTATCTGTCACCAGGCAGCTTTGGGTTCTGTTGCTCGATCCATTCAGGATCCACTCACAACCAGTGCAGTAAATATTACTGGAACGCTGAATGTATTTGTCGCTGCTAAACAAGCAAGTATCAAACGCATTGTTTTTGCCACCAGTTCCTCGACGTACGGGGATCACCCCGGACTTCCCAAACAAGAAGATAAGATCGGTACGCCATTATCACCTTATGCCGTTTCTAAAAGAGCAAATGAATTGTATGCCAGCGTGTTTGCAATGGCTTATGGGCTGCAAACGATCGGACTTCGCTATTTCAATGTGTTTGGTCCAAGGCAAGACCCCGGCGGACCATACGCCGCGGTAATTCCCTTATTTGCCAAGTCCCTCCTCGAAGGAAAGCCCGCCACCATCAACGGCGACGGTTCCCATAGCCGCGACTTTACCTACATCGAAAATGCCGTTCAGGCTAATCTGCTCGCACTATTCACCGAGAACCCGGAAGCGGTCAACCAGGTCTACAACATTGCCTGCGGCCAACAAATGACTCTGTTGGAATTATACAATATCTTAGCGACCTCTCTGACTACCACACCTATCCCCGGAGCCGTTTTTGGACCGGAACGAGAGGGCGATGTGAAGCATTCGCTGGCCGATATCTCCAAGGCAAAGCGATTGTTGGGATACGAGGTGCGTGTGGGAGTGGAGGAGGGACTTAAAAGAACCATCAAGTGGATGAGCGGTGGTTAAACAGATTTATACCATGAATTTCAAACGAACGATACTCATTACTGGCGGAGCAGGATTCATCGGCTCGCATGTAGTCCGACTCTTCGTGACCAAATACCCTGATTACCGCATTGTCAATCTGGATGCACTGACCTACGCTGGTAACCTGGAGAATTTAAGCGACATCGATCAACAGCCTAATTATGTTTTCGAAAAAGTAAATATTCTTGATGCGGATGAGCTCAAGCGTGTTTTTGATCAATATCAACCCGATGGTGTTATACACTTGGCCGCAGAAAGCCATGTCGATCGCTCCATTCATTCCCCGCTCGATTTCGTGTATACGAATGTGATCGGAACCGTGAATCTTTTAAATCAAGCAAAAAATTCTTGGAACCTAAACACTAAACCCTGTTCTCTAAACAATCCCCGCTTCTATCATGTGAGTACTGACGAGGTCTACGGCGCCTTGGGAGAGACTGGCTATTTCACGGAGCAGACCAAATACGATCCGCACTCGCCCTACAGTGCTTCCAAGGCTTCCAGTGATCATTTTGTACGGGCGTATCATGATACTTATGGTCTTCCCGTGGTTATCAGTAATTGTTCCAATAATTATGGTCCACACCATTTCCCCGAAAAACTGATCCCCCTTTTCATTAATAACATCATCGAAAAGAAACCCTTGCCGGTGTATGGCGACGGACTTTATACGCGGGACTGGCTTTTCGTCAAGGACCATGCCACGGCCATCGACAAGGTTTTTCATGAGGGCAACAGTGGAGATACCTATAATATTGGCGGATTCAATGAGTGGAGGAATATCGATCTGGTTAAATTGTTATGTCGATTAATGGATGAGAAGTTGGGTAATGCCCCCGGCACCAGTGAGGTTTTGATCACGTATGTGAAGGATCGCCCGGGTCACGACCGCCGCTACGCCATCGATGCCAGCAAGATCAACAAAGAGCTGGGCTGGAAACCCTCGGTCACCTTCGAGCAGGGACTGGCGCAGACGATTGATTGGTATCTCTCCAATGGGGATTGGCTTACGCGCGTGACCTCGGGGGAATATCAGGCGTATTATGATGAGCAATACGGAGGAAAAGTTTAGGGAACAGGGTTTAGTGTTTAGGCTGGCAGGAAAAAACGATATATAAAGAGAAATTTCGCATGGTTATTAATTCTTTTCGGTGGACTTTCAATAGAAGGGCTAATCCCCAAGCTCTCCTACTTAATAAATGCAAGTTTGAGCCGAAATTTATAAAATGCGCTAAACCCTAAACCCTGTTCACTAAACGAGTATGAAAGGTATTATTCTCGCCGGCGGCTCCGGCACCCGTCT
>SXGQ01291806.1_pt1 | contig 10316 bp, 11 predicted proteins | sample 3178371 | NCBI WGS metagenome assembly SXGQ01 (sample SAMN11356859, study PRJNA531348) | freshwater metagenome | isolation source: freshwater sample F1-20 | place: China: Fuxian Lake, Yuxi | collected 2017-12-25 | reverse complement strand
TCCTCACCACCGAGGCAGTCATCGCCGATAAGCCGGAGGATGCCGGCCACGCCGGCCACGACCACGGCGGCATGGGCGACTTCTGACCCGCTGAACGACTGACGGGCCCCGCGGCGACAGCCGCGGGGCCTTCGTCGTTCTGCGGCACGTGCACCGCCGCCGTTAGCCTCTCGCCCGTGGCTTCCCCCGTTGCTCTCGTGTCGTGCGCCTCCGCGCGCGACAACGACACGGACCTGCCGCTCATCGTGCGTGCGCTCGGTGACCGCGGGATCGTCGCCGAGATCGTCGACTGGGACGACCCGGACACCGACTGGGGGCGCTTCGCCGCCGCCATCGTGCGCTCCCCGTGGGACTACCACCGCCGCTACGCCGAGTTCCTCGCGTGGGTCGGGCGCGTCTCGCAGGCGACGGTGCTGCACAACCCGGCTGAGGTCATCCGCTGGAACACCGACAAGACGTACATCGCGGAACTGGGTGCGGCAGGCATCCCCGTCATCCCCACCACGTACGTGCGCGGCGCGGAGGACCTGGTGCTCGCGAACGACCTCATCAAGGGCGACGTCGTCGTGAAGCCCACGGTGAGCGCGGGCTCCAACGACACGGAACGCCACGTGTCCTCACCTGCCGCCGCCGCGGCGCACATCACGTCGCTCGTGGACGCGGGCAAGACGGCGATGGTGCAGCCGTACCAGCGCTTCATCGACGACAACGGCGAGACCGGGATGCTCTACTTCAACGGTGTGTTCAGCCATGCGTTCCGCAAGGGCGCGATCCTCGCGGGCGACGGGAACGAGAGGAACAGCCTCTACGTGGTGGAGGACATCGGGCCGCGCACCGCCACCGCCGCGGAGCGCGAGCTCGGTGACCAGGTGATGGCGCATGTCACCGCCAGGCTCGGGGAGGCACCGCTGTACGCGCGCGTCGACGTGGTGCGGGGCAGCATCGGCGCGCCGGTGCTGATGGAGCTCGAGATGACGGAGCCCTCGCTCTTCCTGCACACGGACCCGCAGGCGCCGGCCAGGTTCGCCGCCGCCGTGGTCGCGCGGCGCTAGCCGCGCGGGTGCTGGGTAGCGTGGGGCCCATGAGCGAAGCGATGTCCCCCTCGGTCGGAATGGCCGTGCTGCACCTGTTCTGCAAGACCACGCCCGGTTTCGACAGCGAGGCCCTGGTGAACGGCGTGAAGTCCGCGGAGAACGCGGGGGTCACCGTGGTCACCGTGGCGATGCTCGGCCACAAGGCGGATCTCGCCGTCATGGCCCTCGCCTCCGACATGCGCGACCTGAAGGCGCTGCAGACGGTGGTTCAGCACTCCGGTCTCTCCGTCGTCGACTCGTACGTGTCCCTCACCGAGGTGTCCGAGTACGCCAAGGGCATGCCCGAGGCCATGCTGAACGCCCGCTTGTACCCGGAGCTCCCGCCCGCAGGGAAGAACGCATGGTGCTTCTACCCCATGTCGAAGCGGCGCAACCCGGGCCAGAACTGGTTCACGCTGGAGTTCGAGCGCCGCAAGGAGCTCATGGAGGAGCATGGCAAGAGCGGCCGCACGTTCGCCGGCCGCGTCATCCAGCTGGTCACCGGTTCGGCCGGTCTCGACGACTTCGAGTGGGGCGTGACCCTGTTCGCGGTGAACCCGGACGACCTGAAGGAAGTCGTGTACACCATGCGCTTCGACGAGGCCTCCGCGGAGTACGCGGAGTTCGGCGCGTTCTACGTGGGGATGGTCACCCCCGTCGCAGAGCTGGTCAACCAGGTCTGACGGCGCGCCGCGGCGATGGGCACCGACCTCCTCTTCCTGCGCGACGCCTACCTGCAGTCGTGCGACGCGGTCGTCACCGAGGTGCGCCACGGTGACGATGGCATGACGGGTGTCGTTCTCGACCGCACCGTCTTCTACTACACGGGCGGCGGCCAGCCCCACGACACCGGCCACATCAACGGCAGTCCCGTCGTCGACGTGCGCAAGGAAGGTGACGTCGTGGTGCACTGGCTCATGGCCGGCGCGGCGGCACCTGCCGCCGGCGACAGCGTGGGGTGCGGCATCGACTGGGACCGCCGCCACAGGTTGATGCGCACGCACACCGCCATGCACGTGCTCTGCGGCGTGATCTGGAACGAGTGGAAGGTGCCCGTGACCGGCGGGAACATGGAGCCTCTCTCGGCGCGCATGGACTTCGAGTTCGACCCGCTTCCGGAGGGCTTTGCCGCGCGCGTCGAGCAGCTGGTGAACGAGGCGATCGATCGTGACCATCCCATCCAGGTGTCGTTCCTGCCGCGCGACACCGCCGTCACCGACGAGGACCTCATCCGCACGAAGGTGTCGCTCATCCCGGAGTCCGTCACCGAGATCCGCGTGGGCGACATCGGGGGGCGGGACAAGCAGGCCGACGGCGGCACGCATGTGTCGTCCACGAAGGACGTCGGGCGAGTCCGCGTGGCGAAGGTGGAGAACAAGGGCAAGGGCAACAAGCGCGTGCGCGTGGAGATCACCGACTAGCGTCGTTGCGTGCTGCTCGCAGAGGTGTTCGGTTTCGTCGCCGCGGTTCTCGGTGTCCTGCAGGCCTGGCCCCAGACCGTGCGCGTGCGCCGGCTCGGCCACGGCCGCGGCGTCAGCCTGGCGATGTGGCTGATGATGACGGGGTCGAGCTCCGTGTGGCTGGGGTACGGCCTGCGCATCGCATCGCCGAGCCTCATCGTGAGCACGCTCGCCACCGGCGCGATGAACATGACGGTGGTGCTCGCGCTGCGCGCCGGCAACCGAGGCACCCTGCCCGGGCTTGTGCTCGGCTTCGCGGCCGGGACCGCCGCCATCGCCCTGATGCCGCCGTGGTTCGCCGCGCCCGTCCTCTACGCGTTCACGCTCTCCCGAATGCCCCAGGTGGTGAGGTCGTGGAAGTCGCGGCGTGACGGCGTCACGGGTTCCGCTGTCTCGCTGGGCTCGGTGGGCATGAGCATGGCGTGCCTGCTGTGCTGGGAGGTCTACTCCGTCCTCCACGCCAGCCCGACCCTCATCGGCACCACCACCGTTGCTCTCTGCACGAACATTGCCGTCGCCTGGCTGGAGCTCGGCAACCGTCGTGCCCGCCAGCCGGAGGCGGTCTGATGCGCAGGATCCTCTGGCTGAACGGTGCCTTCGGGGTGGGCAAGTCGACCACCGCCATCCACATCGCCGCGGGTGACCCCTCCTGGCACCTGTTCGACCCTGAGTGGGTCGGCTACATGCTGAGGGCGAACCTCCACGGGTTCGAGACAGCGGACTTCCAGGACCTGCCGTCGTGGCGCACGCTCGTGCCGAAGGTGGCGCACGAGGTCGCATCCCACACGGGCCGCGATCTTCTCGCAGTGCAGACTGTGCTGCGTGCCGACTACTGGCGCCAGCTGCGCGCGGGGATGTCAGCGCACGGCCTCAGCGTTCTCCATGTCGTGCTGGATGCGGGAGAGGCCGCACTGAGGCAGAGGATTGATGGGGACGGGAACGAGCAGTCGGCGCGGGAGTGGCGGACGTCCCGCGTGGGCGAGTACCTCCGGGCCCGCGAGTGGATGACCGCCGCGGCGGACCTGGTGGTGGACACCACCTCGGCATCTGCGGAGTCCGTCGCGGCCACCGTGCTAGAACACTTCTCATGACGAGCACCGGTTCACTGTCCGTGGAACGCTTGTCGAACCTGCGGAAGTGGAACATCGGCCTCACCGTGCTGCACGGGGCGCAGGCACTCCTGATCCTCCTCCTCGCGGGCGACTTCGCGATCACGGTCACCTCCACGTTCCCGCAGGGCCCCCCTGGCACGCGCCTCGACACGCCGGGCTCCCTCTTCGACCTGCCGATCGGCATCGCCGTCGCGGTGTTCCTGTTGATGGCTGCGGTGGACCACTTCGTCACCGCCACCGTCGCACGTTCCACCTACGAGGCCGACCTCGCGCGCGGCATCAACCGCTTCCGGTGGGTGGAGTACTCCTTCAGTGCCACCCTGATGCTCGTCCTCATCTGCGCGTACTCGGGCATCACGGACATCGCGGCGATCCTCATGCTGACCGGGGCGAACGTGGCGATGATCCTCTTCGGCTGGCTGCAGGAGACCATGAACCCTCCCGGCCGCACGGTGACCACCATGAAGCCGTTCTGGTTCGGCACGCTCGCCGGCATCATGCCGTGGGTCGCAGTGTGGACGAACGTCATCGGTGCGGACACCGTCCCCGGTTTTGTGTTCGGCATCGTGGTGGCCGAGCAGATCTTCTTCTTCTCATTCGGCCTCAACCAGTGGCTGCAGTACCGGCGCAAGGGGAGGTGGGCCGACTACCTCCACGGCGAGAAGACGTACCTCGTGCTCAGCCTCGCGGCGAAGTCGTTCCTCGCCTGGCAGATCTACGGCGGGTCGCTCGCGAACTGAGCCGTCCGGGCGACCGGACCGGGCGTGTCACTAGGCTCCTCGCGTGCCCGCACTCCATGACCTTCTCGCGTTCGTCGGTGCGACGGTGGTGCTGCTGCTCATCCCCGGTCCCGCGGTCATCTACATGCTGAACCGCACGTTCGCAGACGGCCGATCGGTCGGTCTCGCCTCCGTCGCGGGCCTGGAGGTGGGGGACACGATCCAGGCACTCCTCGCCGCGCTGGGGCTCAGTGCCGTGATCGCAACCTCCGCGCGCGCGTTCGAGACGGTGAAGTGGGTGGGTGTCGCGTACCTGCTGTGGACCGGAGTGCGCACCCTCATGACCGTGCCGCCGGACCTCGCTGCAGACACCATTCACGTGGGCAGGAAGCAGGCCTTCCGCCAGGGGATCCTGGTGAACGCGCTCAACCCGAAGACGTCGCTCTTCTTCCTCTCCATCTTCCCGCAGTTCGTCGACGTGGGCGCCGACAACGCGACCTCGCAGTCGCTCGTCCTCGCGGCGGTGTTCGTTCTGCTCGCGTCGCTCTTCAACTCCTCCTATGTCATCATCGGCGCACGGCTGCGAGACCTGCTGCTGCGGGGGCGGGGTGCGTACGTGATGAGACGGCATGTGTCCGGGCTCCTCTTCATCGGACTGGCCGCCCTCGCCATGACCTCCGCCCGGCCGCAGGCCTCCTGACATGCCGGAGGTGAGCCGTCGCGCCGTCAACGGTCTGGAGATGGCGTTCTGGCACGGGCGGTGCGGAAGGGACGGCGCGCCCGTCGTGGTGTGCGTGCACGGGTGGCCCGAGACGAAGCTGCTGTACTCGCGCGTCGTCGGCCCGCTCGTGGCCGCCGGGTTCGACGTGGTCGTGCCCGACCTGCGCGGGTTCGGGGACTCCGGTCTGGCGCCCGACGGGTTCTACGACATCGTGTCGCACGCCCGTGACATCCACGCACTGGTGCACGACGGGCTCGGTGCGGAGGAGGTGGTGCTCGTCGGAGGCGATCTCGGCGGTCCGGTGGTGCAGGAGGTGGCACTGCGCTGGCCCGCGTGGGTGCGGCGCATGGTGGTGTTCAACTCGCCCCTGCCGTACGACAAGGAGCGGATGCAGGGGATGGTCACGAGGGCGGACCCATCCACTGCGGACTACTTCGTGCGCCAGGGCACCGATGCCGACGCACTGATTGCGGAACTCGACACGGAGGCCAAGCGCATCGCGTACGTGGAGCAGTTCTACGGTCCCCGACTGTGGGCCCACCCCGGGGCGTTCACGGCGGGGGAGGCCCGCATGCACGCCCTCCCCTTCGCGGACGCCGCGAAGCTGCGTGCGTCGTTCGGCAACTACGAGTCCGCTTTCGACGCGGCTAAGCGGACCGAACGCCCGCTCCTCGGGCGCAACACGGTGACCCCGACTCTCGTCTACTTCGGCACGAGTGACCGCGTGATCTACCCGGACTTCGACAGGATGGCCGCGGTGGTCTTCGGGGTGATCGACGGGCCGCACCGCCTGGACGGCGTCGGCCACTTCGTGCCCTGGGAGGCCCCCGGGGTGCTGGTGGAGGGGATCACCCGTTTCTGTGCCTGAGCCCGCCTCGGCAGGACGGGGGACTGCGGGTCTAGCCTGCGGGGGAAGGACACGAGGGAGGTGGGCCACATGAGTGACGTGCTGCAGGAAGCGCGCGATTTCATCGACGCGAACTGGTCACCCGACGTCGACCCGGACGAGTGGCGCGAGCTGGTCGTCGACTCCGGCTGGTCGGCGCTGCGCTGGCCGAAGAAGTGGCTGGGCCGCGAGCTGAGCGACGACGACGCATCCGCCGTCGAGGCGCTGTTCCTCGAGCGCGGCGTGCCCGGGCCCGGCCAGGACAAGACGAACCTGTGGGCCGGCACCATGGTCAGCTACGGCAGTGACTCCCTGAAGGACGAGTTCATGCGCAAGCTGCTGCTCGACGAGGTGGCGATGTGCCTCCTCTACAGCGAGCCCGGCGCCGGCTCCGACCTCGCCGGGATCCGCACCTCCGCGGTGCGCGACGGCGACGAGTGGGTCGTGAACGGCCAGAAGGTGTGGACGTCCGGCGCAAAGAACGCCGACTACGGGATGCTCATCGCGCGCACCGACTGGGACCAGCCGAAGCACCGCGGCATCTCGTTCTTCTGGTTCCCGATGCGCCAGCCCGGGGTGGAGGTGCGCCCGCTGCGCCAGGCCACCGGTGACGCGCGCTTCAACGAGGTGTTCATCACGGACGCGCGCGTCCATGACTCGCACAGGCTCGGCGACCTGAACACCGGCTGGTGGGTGCTGCAGACGGCGCTCATGTACGAGCGCGTGGCCATGGGCGGAGGCCGGCGCGGCCCCGCGATGCGCAGCTCGAAAGGTGCGACAGCGGCCGCGCACGGGTCCATCCCCGCACCCGACGTCTCGCTCCTCTCGCTCGCGAGGAAGACGGGGAAATCCGGTGACCCGCACTTCCGCCAGGAGCTCATGAAGCTGCACTGCATGCGGATGACGAACGAGTGGAACGGTGAGCGGGCCCGCGCCGCGGCCGAGGCCGGCGGTGCGTCGCCGCTCGCATCGCTCGGCAAGCTCTACATGGCGCAGATCCTGCACTACGCGGCGCGCATCCAGGGCCACCTGCTCGGCATGGAGGCATCACTGCTGGGGGAGGAGGACAGCGTGACGTTCGCGCACAACTACTCGCAGCTGAACGCGTACTTCTTCTCCATCGGCGGCGGCACGGACCAGATCCAGCGCAACATCATCGGCGAGCGCGTGCTCGGCCTCCCGAAGGAGCCCGAGACCGACCGCGAGGTCGCGTTCAAGAACGTGCCGGCCAGCACCACCAGGCGCTGACGCCCGCCTACCCGCGTGCCGCGTGCGCCCGGCCCTGGCGCCTCCCGTGCTCGGCGGCGACCGCACGGAAACGCGGGTCGAGCGAGTTGGGGCCCATGGCCGCCACCGCGTCGGCATCCGCCGTGATGAACCTCACCTCGGCGCCCGCCGCACGCAGCGCGCCCAACTCCTCCTCGATCGCCTCTGATGCACCGCCCGTGAGCGGGGCGAGCAGCCAGACCTCCTGGCAACCGGCGGCCAGGTGGGCGTTCGCGCTGTTGCGCAGGCCCCCGTCGTAGTACCGGCGGCCGTTGATCGACACGCACGGCCAGACGCCGGGCACCGCGCAGCTGCTGGCCACCGCATCGATGAGTGAGACACCACTGGAGGTGTCCCACGTGACGAACTCGCCCGACTCCGCGTCGATCGCCGTCACCACCAACTTCCGCGCGGGCCACTCGTCGGTGCCGATGCGGTGGGCGATGACGGCGCGTCTCGTGGACTCGTCCACGGTCGTGGCGCCGAGCGCGAGCCGGCCGATCTCCCTCCGGGTGACGTCGTCGCGGGTTCCGCCGCCCGTCATCATCCCGAAGATCTTGGCGAGCAGGTCCACGTCGATCCACGGCGAGATCTCCCCGTGGTTCTCGTCCAGCTGCCGCGCGAACATGGTCTCGAGGTCGGTGCCGAGCGCGAGCTGGGCACCCACGGTGGAGCCGGCCGAGGTGCCGATGATGATGTCGAGACCGGCGGTCAGGTCGATGCCGCCGTCCCGCAGGCCGAGGAGGACGCCGGTCTCCCAGGCGATGCCGGTGACGCCGCCGCCGGCGAGAACGAGAGCGGTTGACATGCGCCGAGTCTGGTGCGCCGCGGCCCCGCGCGGCGAGTTTTGTTGCGACTTTGTTTCGCCGTCCCGGTGCCCCGCGGTGCGTCCTTACACTTCGCTCCGCCATGAGCACCACGCCCGCCACCGACAGGCTCGAGGGATACCCGCTCGCCCTCCACGCCGCTGTCGACGCTGCGTTCGAGGGGTGGTACCGCGGGCGCATCACCGCGATCGCATCCGCCTCCGGCGCGGTGCTGGACGTCGCCGACGCCGCACGGGTCTCCGCCGAGGCGGCCCGCTGGGTGAGGAACGAGCTCGCCGCTTTCCTCGCCATCGACGTGGACGAGCAGCGGACCAACCCGCTGCACCTCCTCCGTTCCGCCTCGCGCTTCGCGACGGAACTGCTGGACGTCGCCGGCGCGGCGCGTCCGCCGCGCGACGAGTTCGAGACCCGTGCCATGCCGGACGACGTGTACGCGGTGGGTCCGCTCGCGTGGGTCGACCTCGGCGACGAGGTGCACGAGGCGGGAATCGGCTGGGGTGCGTGGAAGGCGGCCACGGTGCTGACGCGGCGCCGTGCCGAGGGGAAGATCGGCTGACATGGAGCGGGCGGACGTCATCAACGAAACCTCGCTCGGCGGGCTCGACGCATGCCGCGCGCTGTCGGACGCGACCGACACGATGCTCCGCGGCATCTTCGATTCCGCCGTCGCGGGCGAGAAGAAGGCCGACCGCATCGCACTCGTCGCGATCGGCGGCTACGGGCGGCGCGAGCTCGCCCCGTTCAGCGATCTCGACGTTCTCCTCGTGCACGACGGCGTGAGGAACATCGCGGAGGTCGCGTCGAAGATCTGGTACCCGATCTGGGACGCCGGCCTGAAGCTCGGCCACTCGGTGCGCACGCCGAAGGAGACCATGCAGATGTGCGCCTCCGACCTCGACACCGCCACCGCCCTCGTCACGGCGCGCGGGCTCGCCGGCAGCGAGTCGCTCGCCGCCGAGGTCATCAACGGCGCGGCGGAGAGCTGGCGGCGACGCGGGCGTGACTGGCTGGTGCAGCTGCACACACGGGTGCTGGAGCGCTACGCGAAGGACGGCGAGGTCGCCTTCATGCTGGAGCCGAACCTGAAGGAGGGCATGGGCGGGCTGCGCGACATCCACGCACTCGGCTGGGCCGTGCAGGCGGGACTGGAGCTGAACGCGGACGACCAGGCCCAGCTCGTGCGCGGCAACGAGATCCTCCTCGCCGTCAGGGTCGCGCTGCACCGGCACACCAACCGGGCTTCGGAGATCCTCCGCCTGGAGGACCAGCGGCCCGTGGCTGCGCTGTGCGGCTACGCGGACGACGACGCGTTGATGGCCGCCGTGGCGGAGGTCGGGAGGCGGATCGCATGGATCTCCGACGAGGCGTGGGCGCGGCTGGACCCGCCCGCGAACAGGTCGGCCGTGCCCGTCGACCTCGCACCCGGCGTGCAGATGGTCAACGGCGAGATCCACCTCGACGACAACGTGGACGTCTCCGACCCCACGCTGCTCCTCCGTGTCGCCTCGGCGGCCGCGCACCACCGCGCGCGCATCGACCGTGCGTCACTGAACAGGCTGGGGGAGAGCGCGCCGGTCTGGCCCGACCCCTGGCCCGCCGGTGCCTCCGACGGTCTCGTCGCACTGCTGCTCGAGGGGGAGGCGGCCATTCCTGTGCTGGAGGCCCTCGACCAGCGCAACCTCTTCGTGAAGGTGCTGCCCGAGTGGGCGCCGGTGCGCAGCAAGCCGCAGCGCAACGCGTACCACCGCTTCACCGTCGACCGTCACCTGTGGCAGACGGTCGCGAACGCCGCCGCACTCGTCGACCGCGTGCAGCGTCCGGACCTGCTGATGTTCGGCGCGCTCTTCCACGACATCGGCAAGGGCTACCCCGGCGACCACACCGACGTGGGGGTGGAGATGTTCGCCACCATCGGGCCGCGCATGGGCCTGCCCGAGGCTGATGTGGCCACTGTGTCGTCGCTCATCGAGCACCACCTGCTGCTCGCCGACACCGCGACACGCCGAGACCTCAGCGACGACGCGACGATCACGATGGTCGCGGAGCGGCTGGGGTCCGTGCTGGTGCTCGACCTTCTCCACGCCCTGACGGAGGCGGACTCGCTCGCCACCGGGCCGTCCGCGTGGAGTGACTGGAAGGCTGAACTTCTCGTCATCCTCGTCGAGCGTGTGCGTCACGTGCTCGGCGGCGGCGACATGCAAGAGGTGATGTGGCGCTTGTTCCCCGACGCCGACGTCCTCGAGTTGATGGCC
>SXGQ01665183.1_pt1 | contig 10319 bp, 6 predicted proteins | sample 3178371 | NCBI WGS metagenome assembly SXGQ01 (sample SAMN11356859, study PRJNA531348) | freshwater metagenome | isolation source: freshwater sample F1-20 | place: China: Fuxian Lake, Yuxi | collected 2017-12-25 | reverse complement strand
TGCTTGCTCAGGCCCTGGGCCTGAAGCTGCCGTTCCACCACGATTTGTGTTGCGATGCCGGCATGGTCGGTACCTGGCACCCACAGGGTGTTGTACCCGCGCATGCGGTGCGCCCGTGTCAGCGCGTCCATGATGGTCTGGTTGAAAGCGTGCCCCATGTGCAGGGTGCCGGTCACATTGGGCGGCGGCAGTTGAACGCAAAACGAGGGCTTGGCCGGGTCGAGGCTGGGGCGATAGGTGCCCTGTTGCTCCCACAGTGGGCCCCAACGCGCCTCAATGGCAGCCGGTTCGAAGGATTTGGCAAGCTCGGTCATGCAAAAAGGGGCAAGGTGAGGGGCCCGCGCGCGGCGGTCATTCCGACGCCATCTTCCCGTACTGAGGACGGTGCCAGGTTTGAGTGCAGATTGTAGGTTGTGGTAACTTGACGGTTGGCCTTGGTGACCATATGCCGAGCCGGGATCGGCCGGATGTAACCAGGCCGCGCAGACCCCCACTGGCATGACACCCAATCCTCTTCGCTTACGTGCCTTGCTTGCCCTTACAGCCTTGAGCGCAGTGCTCAGTGCCTGCGGTGGTGGCTCGGCTTCTGCGCCACCGCCCACGGCCGAGGCGGCACCCGACCCGCTGTCGGGCCTGCCGGAAACGCCCGGCTGCATGTTGTTGGATCGCCGCAGCTTTTTGTCTGAGCAGTTCAAGGCCCAGTATTTCTACAACGACCTCACCGTGCCGGTGGACCCGGTGCCCGACCAAGGCCTGAAGGCTTACTTCGCGGCTTCGCTGTTCAAGGGTAATGAGCGCATACCCGCCGACCGCTTCAGCGGCTACCAAACCACCGAGGCCTACAGCCAGTTCTACGGTGAGGGCAAGACGCTGGCCTATGGGCTGGCGGTGGCGGGTCAAGAGGTTCAGGGCCGTCCCGATCAGCCTTTGTTCGTGCGCGACGTGACGCCGGGTTCACCAGCGGCGGTGGCGGGCTTGCAGCGAGGCGACCGCGTGCACCGCCTCAATGAGACTCTAGTTGAAGACGCCATTGCCAGGTTCGACTTTGCGATGCTCAACCCGCAAAGAAGTGGGCAAGAACTGGAGTTGGAGGTGGAGCGCGGTGGTGTCAGGCGTGTGGTGCGAATGGCCGCATCAGTCCACGATGTCGTACCCGTGCGCCTGGGTCGAGTGCTCAACCTGCCCGATGGGCGCCGCATGGGCCTGGTCCGCTTCAATTCCATGATCGATTTGGCTGAACCCGATCTTCGTGCTCAATTTCAGCAGTTCCGTGACCAGGGCGTCAGCGAGGTGGTCTTTGATCTGCGCTACAACGGCGGCGGCTCGGTGGCGGTGGGTGGGCGCGTTGCCTCTATGGCAGCAGGTAACAAGGTTGATGGTCAGGTGTACGCGCTGCTGCGTAACAACGCACAGCAGCAAGCCGCTAACACCACCTACCGATTCGGCACGCCCGTGGCCTGGGCGGGGGTCAAACGGGTGTACGTGCTGTCGGGCTTGCGCACCTGCTCGGCCAGCGAGCAGATGATTGCGGGCCTGCGGGGCGTGGGCATTGAAGTCGTGCAGGTGGGCTCTACCACTTGCGGCAAACCCGTGGGTTTTCGCCCACGCGAACACTGCAGCCTCGTCTACAGCCTGGTCAACTTCGACTCGGTCAATGCCCGGGGAGAAGGCGGCTATTACAACGGCTTTGCGGCGACCTGTCGGGTGGCCGAAGACTTCAGTAAGGCTCTAGACGACCCGACCGAGTCCCTGATCGCAGCAGCCATCCGCCACGCCAGCGGGCAGGGCTGCCCGACGGCTTCTGGACCAGACCAACAACCCTTGTGGGCCCGCACGGTGCGCAGTTTGCAGCGCCAGGGCGCCGCGCTGCGCGATGGCCCCGAGCTGCCCGGCGTGATGGTGCCTTGATCTACCTCGCGACCCACGGCCCTATGCCGGCGCAACCCCCTTGTTTGGCGCGGGTATCCCATGTCCGCTGACGCATTGCTCCACCACCTCAACCCCGAACAACTGGCCGCGGTCACCCTGCCGCCACAACCCTCACTGATCTTGGCCGGCGCCGGTTCCGGCAAGACCCGTGTGCGGACCACCCGCATCGCCGGGCTGATGCAGCCTGGGCAGATCTCGCCCGGCGGGGTGATGGCGGTGACCTTCCCCAACCAGGCCGCCAAGGAAATGCTCACGCGGCTGTCGGTCATGCTGCCGGTCAACGTGCGCGGCATGTGGATCGGCACCTTCCACGGCCTATGCAACCGGTTTTTGCGTACGCATTGGAAGGCTGCGGGCTTGCCGCAAAGCTTTCAGATCCTGGATGCCTCGGACACCGTCTCGGCCATCAAGCGGGTGATCAAGGCCATGAACCTGGACGAAGAGCGATTCGTACCCAAGCAGGTGTCGTGGTTCATCGCTGCCAGCAAGGAAGACGGACTGCGCCCGGGTGATGTGGACATCCGCGATGCCCACACGCAGAAGCTGGCCGACATCTACCGGGCCTATGAGGACCAGTGTGCACGCGAGGGCGTGGTGGACTTTGCCGAGCTGATGCTGCGCACGGTGGAGATTCTGCGCGACCAGCCCGCCATTCGCGAGCACTACCGCCGGCGCTTTCGCCACATCTTGGTCGATGAGTTTCAAGACACCAACCGCTTGCAGTACGCCTGGCTGAAGATGTTCGCCCCCTTGCCGCAAGAGGCTTCGGCTGATGGCGCGGCCTATGGGCCTCAGGGTGTGTTTGCAGTGGGCGACGACGACCAGAGCATCTACGCCTTTCGAGGTGCGCAAGTGGGCAACATGAGCGACTTCGAGCGCGAGTTCTGCGTGGGGCAGGTCATCAAGCTGGAGCAGAACTATCGCAGCATGGGCCACATCTTGGATGCGGCCAATGAGCTGATCGCCCACAACGAACGCCGCCTGGGCAAGAACCTGCGCACAGATGCCGGCCCTGGAGAGCCCCTGCGGGTGCACGAGGCCACCAGCGACTACGCTGAAGCCCAGTGGGTATTGGAAGAGATCGGTCAGTTGCACCGTGCGGGCACCGAGCGGCGTGAGATGGCCATCCTGTATCGCAGCAACGCGCAAAGCCGCGTGATGGAAAGCGCGCTGTTCAACGCCGGTGTGCCCTATCGGGTGTACGGGGGGCTGCGTTTTTTCGAGCGGGCTGAGGTTAAGCACGCCCTGGCCTACTTGCGCCTGATCGAGAACCCTAACGACGACACCAGCTTCTTGCGCGTGATGAACTTTCCGACGCGTGGTATTGGGGCGCGCACCGTGGAGCAACTGCAGGATGTGGCGCGCGCCAGCGGGCGCAGCTTGGCGCAATCGGCGGGCGCGGTCGGTGGCACCGCGGGCACCAAGTTGGCCAGCTTCGTACAGATCATTGAGCGCCTGCGCCAGGCCACCCGCGGCCTGACGCTGCGCGAGATCATCGAACAGGTGTTGCATGACTCCGGCCTGCTGGATTTCTACCGCACCGACAAGGAAGGAGCCGACCGCATCGAGAACCTGGAGGAACTGGTCAATGCCGCCGAGGCTTTTGTCACCCAAGAGGGCTTTGGGCGTGATGCCGTGGCCCTGCCGGTGGACGAGCTGGGCCCGGGTGCTTTGGCCCAGCCCGATGAGGCCGGTGTGGGGGTGCCCGCCCCCGTGGAGGTGACGCCCGATGCCGAGACCGGCGAGATCATGAGCCCCTTGGCCGCTTTCCTCACCCATGCGTCTTTAGAAGCTGGAGACAACCAGGCCGAAGCCGGGCAGGACGCGGTGCAGCTGATGACCATCCACGCGGCCAAGGGCTTGGAGTTCGACGCCGTGTTCATCACGGGGCTTGAGGAAGGTCTCTTTCCGCATGAGAACGCTCTAAGCGACGCCGACGGCCTTGAAGAAGAGCGCCGCCTGATGTATGTGGCCATCACCCGCGCGCGCCAGCGCTTGTACCTGACCTTCAGCCAGACTCGCTTGCTGCACGGCCAAACCCGCTACAACGTGCGCAGCCGCTGGTTTGACGAACTACCCGAAGGAGCGTTGAAGTGGTTGACGCCACGCACGGCCGCTTTCGGGTCGGGCTATGCCCAGGCGTATCAGCAAGCGTGGTCGCGTGGCTCTGGTTTGGGCTCGATAGTAGGTGCCGGGCGTGCGCAGGCCACGCCTTCAAGCGGTTTGGGCAGCAGCCTGCCCCGCAGCCCAGCCCCAAGCGGAACCGATGGCCGCCCTTTGCGAGTGGGGCAAGGTGTGTTCCACAACAAGTTTGGCGAAGGCGTCATCGTGACCATGGAGGGCTCGGGCACAGACGCCCGGGCCCAGGTGAACTTTGGTCGTCACGGCATGAAGTGGTTGGCCCTGAGCGTGGCCAAGCTCACACCGGTGGACTGATCTCGTCCGGAGCGTCCTCGTCGGTGCGCACCCCGGGGGCCGCGCCCGTGCCAAAGGTCTGCACGAACATGAAGTACAGGCTCGCATAGAACACCACGCTGAGTGTCAGGCCCAGCGGTATGGCCATTACACCCATGAGGCTGCTCAAGCCCAGGGCCTGCAGGACCAAGCCTAAGCTGAGTCCGGTGGCGGCCAGCAGCAACACCCAGGTGGCCGCGAAAATCACAAACGCGCCCTTGCAGCGCCAGATCGCCAGCGTGGAGGAAAACAGTGCTTGCGCAGCGCTTTGTTGGCCCCACCACACCAAGGCTGGCGCGTGCCAGAAGGGAACACTGAGCAGGGCGGTCAAAGCCAGGCGCGTGTACAGCCCGCCCAGGAGCTGAGGATCAGCCAACAGGCGTTGAAGCTCTTCGCGGGTGCTGGCGTCCTCGCGCCCAGCGGCCATGAGCTCCTGCAGTTCGTTGAGCTTGCCGTTGTCAACCGAATCAGCCAACAGCAGCACCAAGAGGGATAAGAGGCCATAGACAGCGCACAGCGTCAGCAGCCGCGAGCGCCTCAGCGCATCAGTTCGAAAGGGCGCCAGGTACAGGCCCGGCAGCGCATGTCGCCCGCGCACCGTTGCTGCCGTGCCCATCATCATCACCAAGCCCAGCAGCGGCACAGCAGCCAGTACCAACACCCCACCCACCACGGGCAGCAGCAGCAACACCAGGGCTAGGAACAAAAAGGTACCAAACAGACCCGCCAGCCCCAAGGGTTGGCGGACAAACACCTTCAAGGCCTGCGCCACCCACTGCAGGCCTTGACGGGGTTCAACGGGTTTGATGATCAGCTTCATGCGTTCCATCCTGCCCGTTTCAGTTTGCTAGCGCATGCCAGGGGTGATCGATACGTGCGCGCAGCACCCGTTCAAAGTGGGTAGGGTCGTGGGGCTTGAGCATGGTAGCCTCACGCGGCAGGTAGAAGTCCCACAGCCGCGACACCCAAAAGCGCAGTGCCCCGGCGCGCAGCAGCGCCGGCAGCAACCGGTGCTCGGCCGCTGACAGGGTGCGCACTGATTCATAGGCGGCCACAAAGGCCTGCGCGCGGTCCAACGCCAAAGCTCCGTTGGCCAGATCGATACACCAATCGTTCAGGCACACGGCCAGGTCGAACAGCCAAGTGTCCACGCCCGCGAAATAGAAGTCGAAGAAGCCGGTCAAAGTTTCTTGTCCGGGAGGGCCGTCAAACATAACGTTGTCCCGGAACAGGTCGGCATGCACCGGCCCACGTGGCAGGCTCTGGAAGGCTCCTGAGGCAGCTACTTGCTGCTGAAACGCCAACTCACCGGTCAACAAAGCCGCAGTGTCGCGGTCCAGGAAGGGCCGCACCAGCGGCACGGTCTGCGCCCACCACGGCAGGCCGCGCAGATTGGGCTGGCTCAAGGGGAAGTCTTGAGCCTGCAGGTGCATGCGCGCCAACATGGCGCCCACTTGGCGGCAGTGGTGGGGCTCAGGGGCCAGTTGGTGGCTGCCGGTCAGCCGGTTGACCACCGCGGCCGGCTTGCCCTTGAGCCTGAACAAAATCTCGCCCTGGGCATTAGCCCGGGGCAGAGGCACCGGCACTTGGCGCAGCGCCAGGTGCTGCATCAGGCGCAGGTAAAAAGGCAGTTGCTCGAAGCTCAGCCGCTCGAAGATCGTCAACACCCATTCACCGGTGTCGGTGCTCACGAAGTAATTTGTGTTTTCGATGCCTGCACGGATGCCTTGCAATGACTGCAGACGGCCCAGCTGCAGCGGTTCGATGAAGGACTGGGCCTCCCGTTCGGAGACCTCGGTAAAGACGGCCATGGATGCGCGGTGCGTAAACTGGCATTCTATGAAACCCTTGATGCTCCTGGTGGACGGTTCGAGCTACCTCTACCGCGCCTTCCACGCCATGCCCGACCTGCGCTCGCCCGCTGGTTTCCCCACGGGGGCGGTGCACGGCATGGTGGCCATGATGAAGCGCCTGCGCGTGCAGTACCCCGCTGAGCATGCGGCTGGTGTATTTGATGCGCCCGGGCCCACCTTTCGCGACGAGTGGTACCCCGACTACAAGGGCCACCGCGCGCCCATGCCCGAGCCCCTGGTGCAGCAGATCGAGCCCATCCACGAAGTGGTGCGCCTGTTGGGCTGGCCAGTGCTGCAATTGGGGGGCATCGAAGCCGATGACGTCATCGGTACCCTGGCGCGACAGGCTTCGGCCAATGGCCACCGCGTACTGATTTCCACCGGCGACAAGGACCTGGCGCAGCTGGTCACGCCCGACGTGAGCCTGGTCAACACCATGAGCAACGAGTCCTTGGATGAAGCCGGTGTGTTGGCCAAGTTCGGCGTACCGCCCGAACGCATCATCGACTACCTTACCCTCATGGGCGACGCGGTAGATAACGTTCCCGGCGTTGAAAAGGTGGGCCCCAAGACCGCGGCCAAGTGGATCGCCGAGTACGGCAGCCTGGACGGGGTCATGGCCGCAGCCGTCTCCATCAAAGGGGCCGCCGGCGAGAACCTGCGCAAGGCCCTGGACTGGCTGCCCATGGGCCGGCGCCTGGTGACGGTCAAGTGTGACTGTGACCTGGGGGCCTTAATCGATGGCTGGCCGGCTCTGGAGCGCTTAGCCCTATGCGAGGTGGACCAAGCCGCCTTGCATGATTTCTATCAGCGCTACGGCTTTCGCACTTGGCTGCGCGAACTCGATGCGCAGGGCGCGCCCGGTATTGCCGGGCCTGCCCAGCCATCTGCGGCAGCGGGCTTGCCCAGCATGGCCGTCAACACCGGACATGCCGGCTTGGCGTCTGCCACACCGGCCGCCATCCCAGGCACAAGCATCCTTGCGGTGGCCATTCCCCCGCTGACCGAGCCGTTGCACTACGAAACCGTGAGCACCCCCGAGCAGTTTCAGACCTGGCTGCAGCGCATCCGCAATGCGCCCTTGGTAGCCTTTGACACCGAGACCGATTCCCTGGACCCCATGGCCGCGCGCTTGGTGGGCTTGAGCTTTTCCATCACCCCAGGGCAAGCCGCCTACATCCCTCTGCACCATGACTACCCCGGGGTGCCGCAGCAGTTGGATGCGGCTGTGGTGTTAGGGGAGCTGCGCCCTTGGTTTGAAGATGCAGCCGCTGCCAAGCTGGGGCAGAACATCAAATACGATCTGCACGTGATGGCCAACGCGGGTATCAGCGTGCGGGGCTATGTGCACGACACCCTGCTGCAAAGTTATGTGCTGGAAGCCCACCGCTCGCACAGCTTGGAAAGCCTGGCCGAGCGGCACCTCAACCGTCGCGGCCTTTCCTATGAAGAGGTCTGCGGTAAAGGGGTGCACCAGATTTCGTTTTCGCAGGTCGAGCTGGAAAAGGCCACGCGCTACTCTGGCGAAGACAGCGATATGACCTTGCATGTGCACCAGGTGTTGTGGCTGCAGCTCGAGCGCGAAAGCGGTTTACGCCGCATCTATCAAGATATCGAGATGCCCTGTGCTGTGATCCTGCAGCGCATGGAGCGCCATGGTGTGCTGGTGGACTCGGCGGTGCTGCATCAGCAAAGCCGCGAGCTCGGTGAGCGCATCATGGGATTGGAGCAACAAGCCTATGAGATTGCCGGACAGCCATTCAACCTAGGCTCGCCCAAGCAGATTGGAGAAATCTTGTTCAGCCGCTTGGGCCTGCCGGTAAAGAAGAAGACTGCAACCGGCGCACCGTCCACCGACGAAGAGGTGTTGCACGAACTCGCAGCCGACTACCCGCTGCCAGCCAAACTCTTGGAGCACCGCAGCCTGTCCAAGCTCAAGAGCACCTACGCCGACAAGCTGCCGCAAATGGTCAACCCGCACACTGGCCGTGTGCACACCAGCTACCAGCAGGCCGTGGCGGTCACCGGTCGCTTGTCGAGCAACGAACCCAATCTGCAGAATATCCCCATCCGTACCGCCGAAGGCCGCCGAATCCGCGAGGCTTTCATCGCGCCACCTGGGCATGTGTTGATGAGCGCCGACTATTCGCAAATTGAGCTGCGCATCATGGCCCATATCAGCAATGACCCTGGCCTGCTGCGCGCCTTTGCCGAAGGGGCCGATGTGCACAAGGCCACCGCCAGTGAGGTATTCGGTGTGCCGGTGGAGGAGGTGAGTTCAGAGCAGCGCCGCTACGCCAAGGTCATCAACTTCGGCCTCATCTACGGCATGGGGGCCTTCGGCTTGGCCTCGAACCTGGGCATCGAGCAAAAGGCCGCACGTGACTACATCGACCGCTACTTCGCCCGCTTCGCAGGCGTCAAGCGCTACATGGACGAGACCAAGGCGCAAGCCGCCGAGTGCGGCTACGTGGAAACCGTCTTTGGCCGCCGCTTGGTGCTGCCCGAGATCCGCGGCGGCAACGGCCCCCGCCGCTCCGCCGCTGAACGCCAGGCCATCAACGCCCCCATGCAAGGCACAGCGGCCGACCTCATCAAGCTGGCCATGATGGCGGTGCAGAAAGCCCTGGACGATGAACAGCGGGCCACCCGCATGGTGATGCAGGTCCACGACGAACTGGTGCTCGAAGTGCCCGACGCTGAAGTGCCCTGGGCCCAAGAAGCGCTGCCCCGCCTCATGGCCGGCGTGGCCCAACTCAAGGTACCTTTGCTTGCCGAAGTCGGTACAGGCCCGAATTGGGAACAGGCCCATTGACGCGCCCCACAAGGACGGTGCCGTGGGGCCAAGGGGGTAAGCCCCCACCGCCTCCGCGCCGTCCGTCGTTCAAAGAGCGGTCAAGCAGCCCGCTCGATCCGCGCAAACGCCGAGTGGTTGTGGATGCTCTCAAAGTTCTCCACCTCCACGCTGTACGCCCCAATCCCCGGCGCGGCATTCAGGCGCAGGGCCACGTCTCGCACCAAATCTTCCACGAACTTGGGGTTTTCGTAGGCCCGCTCGGTGATCCACTTCTCATCAGGCCGTTTGAGCAGCGACCAAATTTCGCTGGAGGCGCTGTCTTCAGCAAAGCGCACCAGGTCTTCCCAGGCCAGCGCCTGTACCGCTTGCGCACGGATCGTCACCTGCGAACGCTGGTTGTGCGCGCCGTAGTCTGAGATTTCCTTGGAGCAGGGGCACAGGCTCTTCACTGGCACCGTTACCTCACACCAAATCTCGGTGCGCGAGCCCACGCGCTGGGCTACCCAGCGCCCCTGGTAGTCCAGCAGGCTAGGCACGCCGGAGACCGGCGCGCGCTTCTTGATGAAGAACGTGAAAGCCGCTTCGATACGGCCTTCATCGGCGCCCAGCCGCTGCAGCATGTCTTCCAAGCCCGCGCGCAGGCTGTGGGCGTCTAGAGCTTCGCTGCGGGCATCCAGGTCGTTGAGCCAGGCCACGAAGCGGGACATGTGGGTGCCTTTTTTCTCGGCGGGCAGGGCCACGTCCAGTGTCCAATCAGCAGCGGTTTGTTGCACCAAGCCGGCCACGCACACCTTCAAGGGGTAGCGCACGCCCTTGACGCCCACGCGTTGGATGGCCAAGTGGCGCTCGTCGCGCTCGCTTTGCGTGTCGGGGATGGGCAGGGCGTTGGAGGGGTGCATCATCGAGCTAAACAACAGGCCTGGGCAGGCTGCTAAACCAGGGAAACCCTATATTGTTGCCCAGACTAGGCTGCCGCTGCTTTGGTTGCCAACTGCGTGGCTTGCACAAAGCGTTCGCGGATTGCGCGCTCAATCCCGGCGGCATCCAAACCCATTTGCGCATTCAGCTTAGCCGGGTCGCCGTGCTCAATGAATACATCGGGGTAGCCCAAGGTGAGCACCGGCATCACCACGCCCTGCGCCTGCAGGAACTCCAGCACCGCCGAGCCCGCGCCGCCCATGAGGCAGCCGTCTTCAATGGTCACCAGGGCGTCGTACGAGCGGGCCAGTTCCAGCACCAGTGCTGCATCCAGCGGCTTGACGAAACGCATGTCGGCCACGGTGGCG
>SXGQ01075074.1_pt1 | contig 10321 bp, 6 predicted proteins | sample 3178371 | NCBI WGS metagenome assembly SXGQ01 (sample SAMN11356859, study PRJNA531348) | freshwater metagenome | isolation source: freshwater sample F1-20 | place: China: Fuxian Lake, Yuxi | collected 2017-12-25 | reverse complement strand
TTATCGTTGTCGCAGGTCATTGGCTGGCGGCCATAGACAGCGATAAAGGAGGGGTTGCTGACAGACTGGGCCTGAGTACGCAGGCCGTCATCAATGGCCAAGATAGGCAAGCCTACGATCGTTCCCTGACGTCTGGAGCTCGAGCTTATCGCCGTGTGTCGTTGATGCAATGTGGAGAACTCGTTCGTCGGGAGCAGAAAGCGCCCGTCCTGGTAACCGGCGGGATCGAGGTCCTGCGCTGGGGCGTCATTCAAGATGCTAATGGGAGTGGAGGACCTATCGAGCTCCTCGGCTTACGCCAGGTCACTGAAGCCAGAGCATCGTGGTGGTTCGAAGCCTCGCGGGCGCTTCATTTTGAAAACCCGGATGCGGTCGTTCGTATGCACGGAGCAACGGGTGGAATGCCGTTCTTACTCTCGAAAATGGATTCTTTGCTGAAACAGGGTCCGGGGCAGGAAGTGACTGCCGCTCAGTTGCGAGGCGCGCTTTCTGTTTTCGAGGGTTCCTTCAAGGACTATGCAAAGGAACTCGTGCAGGGCCCAGAGACCGAGCGGCTTTTACCGCGAGAGCAAGAGCTGCTGAGAATGATAGTAAAGGTGGCCCTGGCCGGGATTCCGGAATTCGCTTTGGGTAAGGAATTCGAAGAGTACTGGGCCATGTGTCAGGAAGCGCAGGATCAAGTGCTCCCTCCGTACGCGACGCCAGAAGACGAAGCTTGTCTCAGGCTCTTGGCCTTGGCTGGGTTAGTTGATGTGAATGACGAAAAACGGTTGTCCGTAAAGGAAGACGGTCCGCTAGCGCGTCTGGTTAAGGTCTGGGGCCAATAGGTGCAATGCGAAATAACCCTCCATGGGCATGCAGACCTTTGGAACTTCCCCGGCGGATCAGCGTTTTCGCGGTGGCTGTCGGACCTTCCGTGGGTCAAAAAGGGTGGCCTCTGCGTTCTTCGCACTACACCAGGGCAGAGTGCGACTCCCTTACTGCAAGCGATTGAGTTCTCCGTATGGGGGGCGAACGGACCCAATAGCAAACTTAGAGTCGTTCAAGTTGACTGCAATCTAGACAACGGTTCGCCAATGCAGGCGATTTGTCGCGAGGCGGGTATCCAGGACGGGCTGGGCAAATTCGAAAAGCTTCGCACGCTCGCCGCGGCCTTACGGGACTGCGCATTCGTATTTGTTGTAATCGCTGGCGCAGACACGGATCCCTTGTGGTGGGAGGAAGTGCGGGATTCGGTTGAATTTTGCTCAAAGGATTCCGTCAGTGCGCCGTTATGCGTGGTAGTCCTCGACGATCGCTACGGCGTGCTGCTTGAGCCAAGCTACGACCTGACGTTCGGGTGGCCGAGCGGCACGGTTTTAGCGGATGCGGAACGTGACGACCTGGTTATGTGGCAGGCGTACTTGCATCAGCGGATCGCCTGGGAGGCGGCAGGCAATTTGGGGCTTGCATTAGAGCTAGACGACCGGTTGGCCTCGCTTCGCCCGGACGACGACGAATCTTTCGAGCAACGTTTATCTGAGTTCGCCGCGGACAGGCTGGCACGCCAATCGAACGCCTCGAAGCTGAAGGAATATGTTTGCAAAACCGGCGCGCAACGCGAATCACCGGATATTGACCGAGCCCATGACGAGTTCGTGGCCGCAGGCCTCTTGTGGCGACCACCCAGATCAATGACAGAACGGGTCGTGCCATGGGCTAGCCGTGGATTATTGGCGTCGGCTGATGTAAACGGCAATCCATGGGCTCTACGAGCAAATCTAGTATGCGGGCCGCTTGCTGCAGAATTGCTTGCCATATGTTTGCAGGGAGAGAGCAAGATACGTGTCGATCTCACGAGACGTGGTTTGACAAAGAATGTGTCACAAGAGACGTTGGAGAATTTTGAGCGCTTTCGATCGGGATTTGACCGCGTCGTCTACTATCCTGAGGCGCATCCCTCGCCGCCGAAGAGAAATGAAGATGCCTGGGGATTTGCCGGTCTCGGGGAACTTCTCAAGGCCTCTCGGCTGGGGGCGGTACCTGAGTCGTACTGGAGCATGCTCCATCTGAGAAATGCCATTGCGCATGGCCACTATGTGACATGGGAGCACGTAAAGCTTGCGAGACTAGTAATGCGTGCCCTTAGGCATTGATGATCGACGCTCAGATAGGTGACGCCGCTGTCGCGTCAATTGACGATCCTCCTTGTTTGGAACTCCCTGGAGTTGACCCCCTCTCGTGGACACATTTTCAATGTTGGGATTGATGGAGGTTCACGATGCCCCGTTAACTGAAATCGCGAAACCTGTTCCATCGCCACGCCTCCTTATCTGGCAACATAAGAGGTGTTGCAATGACCGATTCAATCCGCCGCCAGTAGCCGACAATGAGAAATTTCTGGGATCGGCACATTTCGGCGGCTTCGCCGGGATCGTCACGCCCGGAGCGGTGGTAAAATTCGCGCATACGCTCGACAGACGCTAGTACGTGGGTAATAACGTGGGTAGTCGGGCGTGGGAGCTAATTAGCTATTTAATTTCAAGAACCTATAAGGTATTTTGGCGGACGTCCGCTCCGCCAACCATTTTCCATCCCGAGTCAGCCAGGGCCGAGATGTTTGACTTCGTCACCAAGCACAAGCGCCTCCTCCAGGTCTTCCTGATGCTGTGCCTTGTCCCTTTCGCGTTCTTCGGCCTGGAGTCCTACACCCGCGCCGTCGGCGGCCGAGACGTGGTCGCCGAGGTCGAGGGCAGCCCGATCAGCCGCCGCGAGCTGGAGGACGCGCTGCGCGAGCAAATGGAGCGCATGCAGCAGGTGTTCGGGCGCGACTTCGACCTCGCCTCGGTGGACACGCCCGACTTCCGCCGGCGCATCCTCGATGCGCTGATCGCGGACCGTATCGTCACCCATCAGGTGGCGCGCAGCAATATGGTCCTCGCGCGCCAGTCGGTGATCGACGAGATCATGCGCGCCCCGGAGTTTCAGGAGGACGGCAAGTTCTCACCGGCGCGCTACGAGGGCTACCTGCGCACGCGCGGGCTGTCGGACGCAGCTAATGTCGAGACCCTGCGGGTGCAGGCCCCAGCCTCGCGCCTGCTGTCGTCCATTTCTGCCACTGCGATCCAGCCGCGCGCAGTCGCCGAGCGCCTGCTTGCCCTGGAAGGCCAGCGCCGCGAGGTGAGCGAGGCGGCGTTCCCGGCCGAATCCTACCTGGCCCTGGTCAAGGTAGACGAGCCCGCGCTGAAGGCGTACTACGATGCCAACCCCGACGAGTTCAAGGTCGCCGAGCGGGTCCGCGCGGAGTTCCTGGTGCTCTCCGCAGAGGACCTGGCGCGCGGCGAAGCCGTAGGCGAGGACGAGCTGAAGAAGGCCTACGACGAGCGCCTGGCGGGCGGCCGGCTGGGCGTGGCGGAGCAGCGCCGCGCCAGCCATATCCTGCTGAAGACGAAGGAAGAGGCGGACCATCTGCTCGCGGAGGCGAAGAAGGCGCCGCAGCGCTTCGCCGAGTTGGCTAAGAAGCATTCGCAGGACACCGGATCGGCGGAGAAGGGGGGCGACCTCGGCTTTTTCGCAGCCGGCGACATGGTCAAGTCCTTTGCCGAGGCGGTGTTTGCGATGAAGCCGAACGAGATCGCCGGCCCGGTGCAGTCGGAGTTCGGCTTCCACGTCATCCGCCTGTCGGGCATCCAGCCCGGCAAGGTCCGCAGCTTCGAGGACATGAAGGCGGAGCTCTCCGCTGAGCTGGGCAAGCAGAAGGCGGGAAAGAAGTTCGCCGAGTCGGCCGAGGGCTTCAACAACCTGGTTTACGAGCAGTCCGACAGCCTCAAGGCCGCGGCCGAGCGCTACAAGCTCAAGGTGCAGGCAAGTGGCTGGATATCCAAAGGCGCGCCGGCCGAGGGGGTGCTCAACCACCCTAGGCTGCTGGCGGCGTTGTTTTCCTCCGACGCCATCCAGCAGCGGCGCAACACCGATGCCGTCGAAGTCGCTCGCGGCACGCTGGTGGCAGCGCGCGTGCTCCAGCAGCAGCCGGCGTCGCAGCGCAAATTCGAGGACGTGCGTGCCGAGGTGGAGACAAAGGTGCAGCGCCGCGAAGCCGCCGCCCTGGCACGCAAGGACGGCGCAGCGAAATTGGCACAGCTGAAGGCCTCGGGCGGCGATGCGGGCCTGAAGTGGAGCGCGCCGATCCAGGTCTCGAGGCGCGCGGCGGCCGGCTTGTCGCAGGATGCGCTGCGCCAGGTGCTGTCGACGGATGCGTCGAAGCTGCCAACCCATGTCGGCGCGGACCGCGGCGAGCGCGGCTTTGCCATCTATCGACTGGTGCGCGTGCTGGCGCCGGACCCGTTGCCGGAGCAGCAGAAGAACGAGGAACTGGCGCGCCTTGAACGGCAGGCCGGCGCCGCCGAGGTGGAAGCCTACGTCGCCAGCCTGCGTTCGCGGGCGAAGATCGACGTCAACGCCGCCCTGCTCGAGAAGAAGCAGTAGCCGGCGGCGCCGGCCCGGCGCTACTGGCTGGATCCGCCGATGCCGCCGATCACCCGGTTGAAACCGCCGTCCACATAGACGATTTCGCCGGTGATGCCGGAGGCGAGGTCGGAGAGCAGGAACGCCGCCGCGTTGCCCACGTCGTCGATAGTCATGTTCCGCCGCAGCGGCGCGTTTTCCTCGACGAACTTCAGGATCCTGCCGAAGCCAGCGATTCCGGAGGCCGCGAGGGTTTTGATCGGCCCGGCGGAAATGGCATTGGCGCGGATTCCTATCGGCCCCAGGTTGGCGGCGAGGTAGCGCACCGCCGCCTCCAGGCTCGCCTTGGCGAGGCCCATGGTGTTGTAGTGAGGCACCACGCGCTCGGCGCCCAGGTAGGACAGCGTCAGCACCGAGGCCTTGCGCCCGTGCATCAGCGGCAGCAGCGCCTTGGCGAGCGCAGGCAGGCTGTAGGCGGAGATGTCGTGCGCCTCGCGGAACGCCTCGCGCGAGAGCCCGTCCAGCAGCTCGCCGGAGATGGCCTCGCGCTGTGCGAAGGCGATGGCGTGCACCAGCCCGTCGAGGCCATCCCAGTATTCCCGCAACGCCGGGGCCAGCGCCGCGATTTCGGCGTCGCTGGCGACGTCGCAGGGCAACACCAGGGTGGTACCGAAGTCGCCGGCCAGCTCGGTGACGCGCTCCTTGAAGCGTTCGCCGACGTAGGTAAAGGCGAGTTCAGCGCCCTCTCGGTGCGCCGCGCGCGCGATGCCGTAGGCGATGGACCGGTTGCTGAGCACGCCGGTGACCAGAATCTTTCTGCCGCTGAGGAATCCCATCGGCGCATTATACTTTCGCCGTGCGCGCGATCTTGCTACCGGTGTTCTTTCTGTTCGGATGCGCGGAGGTCTGGAATGACCCTTATCCGGCTTCAGATCGCGGCCAGAAGGTCCTCTACTCGGTGTTTTCCGAGCGCCCCAAGCACCTTGACCCGGCCCAGTCCTACGCCACGGACGAGTCGCAGTTCACCATGCAGGTCTACGAGCCGGTGCTGCAGTACCACTACCTGAAGCGCCCCTACCAACTCATTCCCAACACCGCGGCGGCGCTGCCCGAGCTACGCATCGAGCAGCGCGGCGGCGAGACGGTGAGCGTGTACGAGATCCGCCTCCAGCCGGGGATCCGCTTCCAGCCGCACCCGGCGTTCGTCCCGGGGAACCTGACGCTGGACCGGCGCCAGGTGGCGGCGCTGGCGAGTCCTTACGGACTGCCGCTGGGCACGCGCGAGTTAACGGCGGACGACTACATCTACCAGATCAAGCGCCTCGCGCATCCGCAGCTGCAGGTGCCGATCTTCGGCCTGATGTCGGAGTACATCGTCGGCCTCAAGGCCTACGCCGCGGCGCTGAAGGCCGCGGCGCGCCCGGGCGAATGGCTCGACTTGCGCCAGCATGCCCTGCCGGGCGTGGAGCGCGTCGACGCACACACCTACCGCGTCATCCTCAAGGGCCGCTATCCTCAGTTCCAGTACTGGCTGGCGATGCACTTCTTCGCCCCCATTCCGTGGGAGGCGGAGAAGTTCTTCCACCAACCTGGGATGGCGGAGAAGAATTTCACGCTCGACTGGTGGCCGGTCGGTACCGGCCCTTACATGCTCACCGAGAACAATCCCAATTCGCGCATGACGCTGGTGCGCAACCCGAACTACCGCGGCCAACCCTACCCGTCGGAAGGGGAGGCGGGCGATGCCGCGGCGGGCCTGCTTGCCGACGCCGGCAAGCCGATGCCGTTCATCGAGCGCGCAGTCTACACGCGGGAGAAAGAGGCGATTCCGCTGTGGAACAAATTCCTCCAGGGCTACTACGACAGTTCAGGCATCAGCTCGGACAATTTCGACCAGGCGGTGCGTATTTCGCTGGAAGGCGAGCCGGGCCTGTCGCCGGAGATGGAGGCAAACGGCATCCGCATGGAGACCTCGGTGGAGCCCACCCTGTTCTACCTTGGCGCCAACTGGCTCGATCCGGTGGTGGGCAGCGCGATGGGCGGCGCCGCGGCCGAGCGCGCGCGCAAGTTGCGCCAGGCGTTGGCGATCGCCATCGACTGGGAGGAGTACCTGCAGGTGTTCGCCAACGGGCGCGGCGTGCCGTCGCATGGCCCGATTGCGCCCGGCCTGTTCGGGTACCGCGACGACGCCGGGGGCATCAATCCGGTGACCCACGAGTGGAAGGACGGCAAGGCCGTGCGCCGGCCGCTGGCGGCGGCGAAGAAGCTGCTCGCAGAGGCGGGTTACCCGGACGGGCGCGACGAGCGCACCGGCCAGCCGCTGGTGCTCTACCTCGACACCACCACGCGCGGGCCGGGCGACAAGGCGCTGATGGATTGGTGGCGCAAGCAGTTCGCGCGCCTCGCCATCCAGTTCGAGCCGCGGCAGACCGACTGGAACCGGTTTCAGGAGAAGCTGAGGAAGGGCAACACGCAGCTCTTCATGGTGGGCTGGCGCGCCGACTACCCGGACCCGGAGAACTTCCTGTTCCTGCTCAACGGCGCCCAGGCTCGCGCGAAGACCCAGGGCGAGAACGCCTCCAACTACAGCAATGCGGAGTATGACGCGCTGTTCGCCCAGGTGCGGCACATGGCAAACACGCCGCAACGCCAGCAGCTCATCGACCGCATGGTCGACCTCTTCCGTCGCGACGCGCCGTGGATCGGCGGCTTCCACCGCAAGTCCTTCGGCCTGTACCACGGCTGGCTGGGAAACCTGAAACCGAACGAGATGGCCGACAACAAGCTTAAGTACCTCAAGGTCGATCCCGAGCGTCGCGCGGCCATGCGCCTGGCCTGGAACCGGCCAGTGCTGTGGCCGGTGCTGCTCGGGATTCTGCTCGCTGCCGCCGCGGTGGTCCCGGCCTGGCTCGCCTACCGGCGGCGCGAGCGCATGGCGGCGCGGCCGGTACCCGCGGCCGGCGCCTGATGTTCGCCTACATCGTCCGCCGGGTCTTGTACGCGATCCCGATCCTGCTCGGGGTCAACTTGCTCACCTTCCTGCTGTTCTTCGTCGTCAACACTCCGGAGGACATGGCGCGGATGCAGCTCGGGGCCAAACGCGTGACGCCCGAGGCGATCGAAAAATGGAAGGCCGAGCGCGGCTACGACCGGCCGCTGCTGTGGAACGCGCAGGCCGAGGGCGCGGGCAGGGCGACGCAAACCGTGTTTTTCCAGAAATCGGTGCGCCTGTTCGCGCTCGACTTCGGCGCCTCGGAGGACAAGCGCGACATCGCGGCCGAGATCGGCGAACGCATGTGGCCCAGCCTCGCGCTCGCGGTACCGGTGTTCCTGGTCGGCCTGGCCGTCTGCGTCAGCTTCGCGCTGCTGATGGCGTTCTTCCGCGCTACCTACCTAGACCTCTGGGGCGTGGTGCTGTGCGTGGCGATGATGTCCGTCTCGACTCTGTTCTACATCATCGGCGGCCAGTACCTGCTGTCCAAGCTTTGGCACCTGGTGCCGATATCCGGCTACCAGGGTGCCACGGACGCACTGCGGTTTCTGTTCCTGCCGGTGTTCATAGGCGTCGTCGCCGGCATCGGCGCCAGCAGCCGCTGGTACCGTACCCTGTTCCTGGAGGAGATGGGCCGCGACTACGTGCGTACCGCGCGTGCCAAGGGGCTGGCCGAGCGTGCAGTCCTGTTCGGCCATGTGCTGCAGAACGCCCTGATCCCGATCCTGACCGGCGTGGTGGCGGTGATTCCGCTGCTGTTCATGGGCAGCCTGCTGTCGGAATCCTTTTTCGGCATCCCGGGCCTGGGCAGCTACACCATAGACGCCATCCAGGCGCAGGATTTCGCGGTGGTGCGCGCGATGGTGTTCATCGGTTCGGTGTTCTACATCCTGGGCCTGATCCTCACCGACATTTCCTACACCCTGGTCGATCCCAGGATCCGGCTCCAGTAGCGTGCCAGTCCTCCTTGCCACCGATGTCCTGGTCTGGCTGCTGGTCGCGGCCGCCGCGGCCTATGGCCTGCATTGCCGGCGCCATGAGCATCTGGCGGCGCCTTGGGCGAGGGTGTTCAGCAGCCCGGCTGCGATCGCCTCGACGGTGGTGCTCGCTTTCTACTTCGGCGCCGGTCTGCTGGATTCGCTGCATTTCCGGCCGCAGTTGCCGCAGAAGCCGGATGCCGGGCAGAAGGTCTATTCGGTCGAGGTGCTCTCGGTACTGGACTGGACGCTGGCCCACCTGCGCGGGCGCACCGAGAAGACCTACTCGGCGCCGCTCGCGATCCGGTCGTTTGCCAGGGAGCAGGTGGAACTGCCGGGGGGAAAGATCGCGCGGGAGTTTCCAAGGCTGCAGTTCGGCGGGGCGCATCTCGCGAAAGAGGGGCATTGGGCCAGTGACGTTGGCTGGCGCGTGTTCAAGGGTCTGGGTTTCGCTGCCGCGATACTGCTCGCGGCGGCGATCGGAATGAGAATCCTGCGCGTACGCTGGCCGGAGGTGCCGTGGAACGCAGCCGTTTGGGCGCTGGGCGGGCTGCTGGTGCTGCTGGTGCCTGCGCTGGTGCTCTCGGGCGGCTACCACGTGCTCGGGACCGACAAGGTCGGCAACGATGTGTTCTACCAGGCGCTGAAGTCGATCCGAACCAGCCTGGTGATTGGTACCGTCACCACCCTGGTGCTGCTGCCGCTGGGGATCGCGCTGGGCATCATGGCGGGCTACTTCAGGGGCTGGGTGGACGACGTCATCCAATACCTCTACACCACGCTGAACTCCATACCGGGGGTGCTCCTGATCGCGGCTTCGGTGCTGATGATGCAGGTGGTGATCGACCGCCACCCGGAATGGTTCGCCACTGCTGCGCACCGCGCCGACGCCAAGCTGCTGGTGCTGTGCGCGATCCTAGGCCTGACCAGCTGGACCGGCCTCGCGCGACTGCTGCGGGGCGAGACCTTGAAACTCTCGGAGCTGGAGTACATCCAGGCCGCGCATGCGCTGGGCGTCAGAGGCGGTCGCGTCATCTCGCGCCACATCCTGCCCAATGTGGCGCACATCGTGATCATCGCCATGGTGATGGACTTCTCCGGCCTGGTGCTGGCCGAGGCGGTGCTGTCCTACGTCGGCGTCGGCGTCGACCCCTCCACCAGCAGCTTCGGCACCATGATCAATTCGGCGCGCATGGAGATGTCACGCGAGCCGGTGGTCTGGTGGGCGCTCGCCACCGCCTTCGGCTTCATGTTCGTGCTGGTGCTGGCGGCAAACCTGCTCGCCGACGCGGTGCGCGACGGCTTCGATCCCCGGGTACGCATGGCCGACACACCGAAAGCGGTGGCGGCATGAGCGAGGTCACCCTGGCGGCTGAGGGGCTAGCGACGAGGATCGACACCACTGCCGGCGAGCTCCGCGCAGTCGACGGCGTCGACTTCGAACTGCGCAAGGGCGAATGCTTCGCTCTGGTGGGCGAATCCGGATGCGGCAAGTCCATGATCGCGCTGTCCTTGCTGCGCCTGCTGCCCGAGGCGGGCCGTATCGCCAGCGGGCGCGTGCTGCTGGAGGGGCATGACCTGCTCGCGCTGCCGGAGGCGGCGATGCGGGCGGTGCGCGGCCGGCGCGTGGCCATGATCTTCCAGGAGCCCTCCACGGCACTCAACCCGGTGCTGACCGTCGGGCGCCAGGTGCTGGAGGTCATCGAGCGCCACCTTGGCCTCGCCGGGGAGGAGGCGAAGCGGCGCGCCCTCGCGCTGCTGGAATCGGTGGGTATCCCGGATGCGGCGCGGCGCTTCGACGAATACCCGTTCCAGCTCTCCGGGGGCCTGAAGCAGCGCGTCATGATCGCCGCCGCGCTGGCGGCGGATCCGGAGGTGCTGGTGGCCGACGAGCCGACCACGGCGCTCG
>SXGQ01845552.1_pt1 | contig 10322 bp, 14 predicted proteins | sample 3178371 | NCBI WGS metagenome assembly SXGQ01 (sample SAMN11356859, study PRJNA531348) | freshwater metagenome | isolation source: freshwater sample F1-20 | place: China: Fuxian Lake, Yuxi | collected 2017-12-25 | reverse complement strand
TTCAAAACCTCAATCAACCGAGCGCCCCATTCGCGCCACATACGAAAGCCCTGCGGAATGGGCGCTCCAAAATTAAGCGACACTATAACATCGGCCCAATTTTTCCAACCATCTTCCTCTGGCGGGAAAGGCACTGGGCCAAATCGCTCCAAGGATGGCGTCATATAGGATGCCCATTCCTTGAACGTCGGTGTCATGTATGGGTTGACGCTCATTAGGATTCATACCGTGCATCAGCGGGCTGTACGTGCGCCACGACATTGCCCATGAGATAGTAGCCACCAACCGTATTGCTCTCGAACCTTACGGTGAATACGCGATGGCTTTCCTTGAACTTTACAGTCTGCTCAGATGGCGTGCTTGCCGTTGCCGGGAACAGTTTCTGCTGGCCCTGAACGACCGGAGAACGTGAGTTCACGTAACCATTCACCTGAACAGTCATGTTGCCTTCTTGAATAAAATCAGGCTCGATGACGTACATGGACAGCGCGCGTGACTGAGGCTCCTGCCCCGTCAGCAGAGAGATCGGCCCGGTCTCAAAGTAACTCTGAATGGCATTGATCTGACTGCCGTCGATGGCGTCATATCCAGTTTCGTGCCGCCAAAACTTATAGGACGTAAGGCCGGTATCCGTAACACGGAAATCGTCACTTTCCGTGATGCGCGAGTCGCTCGCTTCTGTAATGCGAAGGTCGCCTTCATCCGGCAGTGTTGGCTCCACGCCTGCAAGCAAGGGGGAACGAAACACCTGAGCATAGATACCGGCGGAGCGACCACCTTCAGGCAGAGGGGTGTCGTACCATGTGTTTTCACGATTGTTGTAAATAAGGGCGTGATTGCATTCCGTGGATTCACCCTTCGGAAAACACCACCATATCTCACCAAAACGCGGAACCTTGAACGCGAATATCTTGTTGGCGCAGTCGTAGTTCAGGTTGTCAAAAAAGAAGTTGATGTTCATGTTGTTCGGCAGGTCCTGAACCACGCCGTTGTAGTACATGAAGCGATCAAGCCCGCACCAGAAATAGATACCGTCGTATTCAACGATACCGTTGGCCGCCAGCACGGAGATGGACGACGAGATGGTGTCAAAGCGAAACACATCGCTGCCGCCGGTATAGGACGCGCGTATCAGGCTATCGAGCGACCAGAACAGACCCGCAGGAGACTGGCCGCCGCCACGCAATGGCAAGCCGCGCACAACTTTGGCCGACGTGATGTTCGCGTTGCCAGCATCCCCTGACGAAAAATTCGTGGGGTCGTTGACATCGGACCACTGAACGTATCCGTTGTTGCCAAACATGAAAAGATACGGGTGTAGAACGCAAACGCCACCAGAAACGGAAGTGGCTGGAATTGCCGTCAGGGACGACGATCCATAGAGATTGCCAATGTATGCCGGGTAATTGGTGCTGCTTGAAATATCCAAAGCAGAATCGGACGAGTGAGCGATAATGACAGCGCCGCCACCCGCGCCATCAAACATGGCATCGAACTGCCACATAAAGTTTACGTTATCAACGAATCCAAAAGGAGTTCTGTCTACAGGAGCAGACGTGTTGCCCGTTGTGTCAATCGTGAACGCCTGAACACCCAAGGCGTGACCAACATGGGTGTACACCAGATTGTTCTGTGCCTGAGTGTGGATGGCGCGAACAATGCCATTGATGTAGTTGTTTATGTTCCTGTATCCGCCAATCTTACGCGGCTTGCCATTCTGAAAACGGACCCACTGTCCGTCAGAATAGAACGACTTGCTGAACCGGGTAGTGTCCCTCTGGATACCCGCTTGGCTGCCGATGGTGATTGGCGTTATGCTCACTTAAGATTTTCGAGCTTATAAATCGTTGTGATGTAAACCTCAGTCACGCCATCAAGCAGGTTGGCGACGGCGCGATTGCCCTTGCAGATTTTCTCATGATTAGCCTCAATCCACTTGGCATCCTCATTGAGACACTCAAGGCAATCACCCTTAGCCGGCGATGACGGAATGTTGCCGATCAGGCCATTGACGCCCTGATACGCCTCTACGAGTTTATCAATCGCTTCGATTACCTCGTCGTAGAATTTACCCAGCGCCTCGTGCTGCGAGAACGACTTGGTTCGCCAATGCGTGAAGTGTGCGAGGTTGCGGGCGTAAAATACGCGGGCAATGAGTTGCTCAATCATTACGCGCCCCAAGGAAGAGCCGGGGTCACGACCGGCGGGTCGATCTGGTCAGCGACCTGCTTAGTGACGTTGGCTTCGTAGGCAGCAGTATACTCATCGCCCAGAGCGTCCTTGACCCAGCCAATCACCTGCTCTTGCGTCAGGTCGGCGTAAGGCGTGAACGGAGCGTCCGGGTCAAGCGTAACGCCCTGTGCGCCGTAGGCAGAACCGGTGTAGGTGCCATCAGTGGCAGTCAGCGTCCAGTGAACATTGAAGACCACATTGGTATCGCCGTTGCGTTCCGGGTAGGCGTCCATCTGAGCGACGGCCCAAGTGTTGGTGATGGTCATAGCTCCGTCTCCTTAGATGATGCGGTAGGTGAAGGTCAGGTAGTACGATTGTGCCATACCGGTAAGATTACCCCAGTACTGCATTTGTGCAACGTCGTTGGTCGTGTCCGCACTAATAGATGCGGGTATATTTACGCTAAAGCCAGCGGCTGCTAGGACGGCGGTGCCTGCGCAGTTTTCTGTCGCCGAGAAATTGCTGGATATCGGAAGAGACACGTTGAGCCGGGTAAAACCCCCGCTGGTGACAGCCACATCAATCTTCCCGGAAACCGTCACAACATTTCCAACACGCATGTACTGGAAAGTGTACGCGGTTGAGGCGGGGATATCTATGTTGGCGACGTTGGTCAGCGTCGGGGTGTAAGTACCTGAGAAGATATTCCCATCGCTCGTCGCAGGAGCGGTGACAGCGGTTCGGCTGGTCTTGATGCCGCCCGTAACGTCGAGAGTGACGGTGGGGCTGGTATTGCCAATCCCGACAAGGCCGGTGCTGGAGATGCGTATGACTTCGCCGTTGTTTGAGTAAAACTCAAGCTGTCCATCGGCGCTGCTAAACATGCCGGTGTCATTGTCGCCGGGAGTGTTAAAGGCGTAGCCGTTATTATTTACGCCAAGAGCGCCGGGTACGCCCCCGCGTGCGCGGATACCGCCAACCACGTCAAGAGAAACACCGGGGCTGGCCGTCCCAATCCCGACTTTGCCGTCGCTGGTGATGCGCATACGTTCAAACAGGGCGTCAGCAGTGCGCGTCTGGAAGGCCAGATACGAAGCCACGTAGTTTGCATCGGACGGGCCGCATTGAACAAGACCGATGTTTTTGCCTGTGCCGACCGTGTCAGTGCCTTGGAAAAGCAGGGCGGTCGTTTTAGTGGTGTTGTTGGCCGTGCTGTCGTTCTTCACATTAAGTGGCGAGTTGCCGCCAGAGGCGTTTGTGCGCGCAACAAAATCGCCAAGCACGTCCAGCTTCGCAGTCGGCCCACTCGTCCCGATCCCGACGTTGCCGCTGGCGTCGATGCGCATACGTTCGTTGGTGCCAGCGAGGAAGGCCAGTGCGCGCGCGGCCCCAGTGCCACCATTCACGTTACCGAGAAGCGTTACCTGCGTTGACGGGTCTACCCGGATTTCAAAGCGGTCATAGTTCGCACCGAACGGCGTGGTGCCAATCTTCGGGGCGAAGTAGACAAAACCGCTGGCGTCACCCCGCGTAACTTGACTACCGTTGACATCTAGCACCGCATCTGGCGTACTCGTCCCGATCCCGACGTTGCCGCTGCTGTCGATGCGCATACGTTCGGAGCCAGCCGTTACATCTTGGAACCGGAGCGGGCCACCATCGCCAGAAATGATTGAGTACGTTCGTCCTGTAGTGGCTGTCTGATTTTCAAAGCTTACCTCTGGGGAAGTAGACCCCGAGCCTGTACCGGCAAGCTGCAAGCGCCCTACTGGCGCGGTCGTCCCAATCCCGACGTTGCCCGCAGCGGTGATGCGCATTTTTTCAGTGGCGTTGGTAGCGATGCTCAGCACACCCGTGCCAGCGTTGACAATTTCCATGTTGCCGTTGGCACCCGACCCACGGAACACTCGCGCGTTAAAGTCGCCGCCAGCAACGGCGTGGAAATCCATATACGCGGGGCCGTCGCCGCTGCGGTTACCGCCGAGTTCAAATTGCGCATCACCGGTTGAAACGCCGGAACCAGTTACAATTGCAGGCCCGAAGTTTACGGTGCCAGTGAACGATGGCGACGCGGACAGCACCACCGAGCCAGTGCCGGTCGAGGTCGTAACACCAGTGCCGCCATTGGCCACGGGAAGCGTGCCAGAAACCTCCGAAGTCAGCGATACTGTGCCTGCGGTGAAAGCCGAAGTGCCGTTGCCCTTGACAACGCCAGTGAGAGTCGTCGCGCCTGTGCCACCATTTGGAACGGTAATCGTACCCAACGCCGCCTGAGCCGCACCTGTGGTAGCAGCCGTAAACAAAGCGTTGCCAATAGAGGTCGCACCAAGATTAGTGCGAGCGCCACTTTCCGTTGTAGCCCCCGTGCCACCCTGAGCGACGTTCAGCGGGATCGAAATGCCACCAGTGTCGGCATCCACGACATTCGTTCCATCGCAATAAACGATGGCACGCTGATTTCGAGAAAGGTTCACACCTAACCCGGCAGCCGTCTTAAGAGTAATTGTGTAAGGCGCTGAAGCAAGGCTGGTTTCGTTTGCAAACCAGTACTGCTGCACCGTGGCTGGAACAATAACGTCCATGTTTCCGGTGATCGTTCCAGTGAAACGATACGCAATACGATTCAGGTTTGCGCCGGAAAGAGTGTATGGAGACGGCTGTCCCGTCAGGTCGATAGACACAAAGTCAAACGCGAACGCCGCAGACTTGCCCAGCCCGACAGTGAAAAAACCAGCACTGTCACAGAAGATAACAGCACTGTCGCCGGGGTTCATAACCAGCGATGCGCCACCATTGATGAACTGACCGCCGACGGAAGGAGAAATCGTGACCGATCCAGTGCCGCTATTGCGGACATTGAAAAACCAGTCAGCACCAGCCGTTGCCGCAGACGGAAGCGTGAACGTGCCAGCGCCGCCAGTCCAATTAAGAACTTGAGCGCGGTCGCCAACGCCAACCACATAGTTCGTATTCAATGACGAAGACGGCATTGACTGATTAAGCGTCGTGCCAATCGCCTTAATGCCAGCGCCCACAAGCGATCCGGCAGTTGCGGAGGAAGTTCCAGCGCCATACTGCGTCGAGCGCCAGACGCCATTCGCCGTGACGTTGTTCGTCAGATAGACCTGCCACGCAAGCCCCGGAGCCACAGTGACAAGCGTGTTGCCGCCATTATCGGCAATGATAAAATTCACTGCGCCGACATTGAAGAAAAGCGCCGTCTCGCCGACAGAGGCCAGATTGGCGGCTGGCAGACGGATGGTATGCGTCCCACCAGCAGGCGTCACGTCCATGATGGATGCCAGAATGTTTGCCGAACTGGCAAGCTCTGTCGGCCATTCCAGCGTCGTGTTGGCTGTCAGCGCCAGAGCGCGATAGGCCACGTCCGCCGGATAGATGGTTGTGCCACCAAAGACATTAACAAACGACATTAGGCTTCCCTACGAACGATGGTCCGGTCAACAATCTGGCGAACATCTTCGCCGTTAAGCGCAGCGACGGAGCGATTATAGAACCCTTCCCAAACTGGAATGCGGTCGTCGTTCTTCAGGAACGGTGTGGCCTCAAGCAGGGTCGCATACAGCATCGCGTTTGGCGCATACTCTGTCCACCAATTCGTCTGATTTGCATCGCCAAGCAACGCGGGCTGCTCGTAATATAAGACCTCATACGGATAATTTTCATCTGGGCATGGCGATATGAGCCAGTGCGTATAGTTATAATCTGCGTAAAAGCGCGGCTCTCCGGTCACGCTGTCGTCAGGATTAATGCTACGGCAAAACTCATAGGCGCGCGGGCCAAGCATGTGGTGATCGCTGTTCGTCGGGCCGGTGCCGACGCTGATACTGATGGTTTCGCGCCAACGGTCCGGCTTAGCATAGGCCGCAGTGCCGGTCGTCATAGTCGATTGCGCCGCGACAATCATGCCAGTGACCTTGACTTCGCGCGCAAGACGGCGCTCGGCAAGGTTTATAAGCGACGGAATTTGCTCATAAACAGTTTCGTCGGAGATGCTGCCGCGTTCAAGATAACGCCGAACGTCTTCCTGCAACGATGTATATGTCATGGCCGTCGGCATTTGCGGACTATAGCACGCTAGTTTTACTTAGGCCAGCCATCAATCAATGCCTTGCGGCGCGCCTCGCACTGCCGAATGGCAGAGCCGCGTTCAATCAATGCGACCGCAACACACTGCGACGTGCCGCAGTCAACAGGCGGAATCTCGCAAGACCGTAACGCCTCAGCGGGCGGCGACGGGATTTTCAACGGCGGCGGCGTCACCTTCCTGAATGGCCCGCAGGACATCAGGGTCAAGGCAAGCGACATCGCTATCAGGCTTCGCAGCATAGTAATTCCTCACGCTCCCAACGGCTCGTTTCGCCAGTCTCTCGTTTTCAGCCGTGGACATGGAGAGCGCAAGACTAGCGGCGTCCACCTGTTGCTGCAAAGCGGTCTCTCGCTTTTGCGCGGCAGCCATTGCCTCGACCTCCTTTGCCTGCCACTTCACGCGCTCATCACTGCGCCCGTTGCTGTAGGCCCATACGTAAGCCGCCGTTGCGAGCAGAATGCCGCCAACATAGGGAGCAATCCGCAAGGCCCAAGCCGGGACGAACATGATCAGACTTTCCGATGCCAGACCACGCCACCCAGCCCGCTGATAAACAGCGCGCCAATCAGCCACTGCACGTTCTGCGATGCTAGCGCGGCTGCGTCAGCGGGCATGACCACGGGAATAATCAACAGAGACACGGCCAGAGCAATCGCGACAATGCCAGCCCAAGTGGTTTTTTCAGTCAGTCGCGCGCGAATCCAATCCATCATTCTACGACCTCCAGATCATGGTCTCCGCTGCGCCACATGCGTTCCCGGATAGCGCGCGGCAGGATGATGCAGCCCTTGCTTGCCGTCCCCGGCGCGCGGATGCTGTCACCGTGAATGCGAAACGCGCCCCGCCCGCTGGCATCGTGCGTGTCGTCAGGCGTTGCATCAGCCGCGTGCAGCGTGATCGTGAACGGCCCGACGTTCTTGCTGTCATAGTGGTTGACCAGTTTCCAGCGCCCGCGCGGGATCGGCCCGACGCCCTGCACCCCTTGCATCGCCGGGTTATTCACGCCGCGCCCCTTGCCGGAATAGCCACGCGAGACGAAGACGCCATTGTGGTGCAGCGTTCCTGCGCTCTGATCCCACGTCCACACGCATCAATCTCCCGTGCCAAAATCCGTAATGCCAGAGGGGGTCGAACACATGCGAGACTCCGCGAGAAGCGCCATGTAGGCAACGCCATCCAGCAGGCTGTCAGTGTGAACCTTGTCAGGATTCTGCCACTGACGAACCATTTTCAGAAGGGCCATTATAAGCCATCCCTCTGATTCAGTCAAAGCGCGTCCCGTGATTGCGTTGAAGGCGGATACACAGGCCGCCATGCTGCGCTCCCCCTCCGGCTTATCGTACTGCCTACCACGCTCAGCCATCAACTCCGATGCTTGGCTTAGAATTTTTGCTGCGTTCATTCTGCAATGCCTCCTCATACTGTTTCTCGCGCAGGCAGATGACAAAATCAAACTGCCGAACCACCTCGTCAACCACGCGATTGACGGCAGCGGCTCTCGCCTCCCTTGCGGCGTTCAGGGCTTCACGCGCCTTAACTGACGACATGGTACATCTCCGGTTTGACGGTAATGGTTTGAACCTGACCATACTTCTTGTGATAGGTAATTACATTCGTTGCGCGCTCTGCGTGATAACCACCTCGCGCCGCATAGGCGTCTCGCGCTGAAAGCGTGGGGTGCTGCGTCCACTTTATCCCTGAGAACTCTTTGACGATCTCATGATGATAATGTCCGCTATGGCCATAAGACTTCGTGGTAGCGCCCCACATCTTACGAAACTGCTGAGCAAACAAAGCGGGCAGGGATTCCATCTTGACCTTGTGTCCATGATGGAAGGCCAGCATCACTTCACCGTGCTGATAGGCGTAGAACGGAAGCGGACTGTCTTCAACGATCACGCGCGGATCGTTGTCGAACAGCGCCTTAAACATAACGCGCAACCAAGCAGAGGAGGATTCGTCGTGATTACCTTCGGCCATCAGAACGATGACCTTTTCGTGCTTTACAAGAGCCATGCCGACAATCTGACGAAGGACGCGAACTGCGACCTCAATCATCTTTGGAAAGCGACTATCAGCATCGAGAAGATGCCCGGATGCCGGAGTTAAAGGCTTGTACGAATCGATATGAAGAAAGTCTCCGAGTTGACCAACGATGGCAGTTTGCGCCGCAGGAGACTTGTCAATCATGTCGGAGAAGGCTGAGATCAAAAGAGATTCGGCGACACTCAGGTCCCAATCTTCTCCGCCTTCCCGGTTCCAAGCCAACATGCCGACGTGGTAATCCGTGAACACATAGAGATTGAGTAACTCTTCAACGAATGTTGCTGGCGGTGGAACAGGGCTGGCTGGTGGAATTTCTTTTGCCAGAGTTTCCGCCGCAATGCGGATCATCTGTTCTCGGAGTTGATCGTCTAGGCGGGTTTTCACCCACTGCCCACGAACCTCTCCATCTGCGTTGTAGTATGTGCTGACGCCCTTGACGATATAGGGCCTATCCCCGTCTCTCTCAGCGCCAGCGAGAACGCCGCCGCGCTCAAACCCTTCCCCCACTCTTTGCCTGTGCCTACGTATCGCGCTTAGGATGCCGAACTTGCCGCCATATCTTCCAGTTTTTGACAAGGCATACGCACTACCAACTTCCTGTGCCGCGAGGAAAATTTCCTCGTCCAGTGCTGGATCAACGTCATATTTATTTGTAGCCATTGACTACTCCTATCGGTAGTTAAACTGGCTTAAACCACCCTACAACGCCTGTGGCAATAGCAGCAATCAGGCCAGCGATGAACGTGCAGGTGATACCGATACCAACGCCTATGCCCATAAGGTGCGAGCGTTGCTTGTTTATTTCTGCAATCTCGTTGCGCAGTTCCTTGATGTCAGAGTCCCACTTATCTTGCATCCTGTCAAGCCGCTCTGGCAAGGGTTCAATAATTGCCGCAAGTCGCGCTATCTGCTGACCAAGCTCATAGTGCGACGGCTGGTTCATCTCACGCGATCCGCTCGGCGGCAAGGATGACAGACGGCACGGCTGGCGCAATAGCCCCAGCGGCAAGGAAATCAAGCGTCACTGCGACGTTTTCAGGCAGCCACATGATCTCGATATATTGGCCGGCGGTGACCGTCTCGTAAAAAACGATCTGAGACAGCATCACCCCGCCATCAGCGGCCTTGGGGACATGTGCAACGCTCGCCGAGTTGGCGATATTGGTGCCGTTTTTACGAAACCAGAACGTGACATCATGGTCGGCGCTGTCCGTGTTTTTAAACTGGAAACTTGGCGCGAGGGCGTAGGTGCCGGCTGCCGCAAACGTGATGCGCGTCGGATTTCCACCGCCGTCGTTGGCAATGGTAATACCGCTGTTAAACACCACGTTCTCTAGTTTGACCGCCGTCGCCACCGAGACACTCCCGGTCTGATCCGTTGTGCTGATGGCCGAGATGTACGCACGTCCCGCCAGAGACGCATAAGGCACCGCAGTGGCGCTGTTGCCAATTGCTGAGGCAGCAACCTTTCGGCTGAATCCCGACTGAACAATCTCTAGCTGCTCAGTGCCAGCCAGCGGAGTACTGGCTGCGGTGAGATCGGTAATCTTGACGTTTGCCATAGTGAATATACCTTACACGGAACAGCGGTTTTTAGCAATCATGGGCTGTTGAAGAACATGAAGAAGTTGCTAGTGTTTACGACGGGCGGCGGCCCTCCCGGCGGCAAGCCATAAACAGGCTGCCCCGCCAGCGTGTAGTCAAGCGTTGCCGAAGACGGACTGAGCGCCTTGGCTTCAATATACGCCGCCGGCTGACCCGCACCCGTAAAGTCGAGGGTGAGGACATCAGTCCGTGTCGGGAGCGGCATCTGACTGCTCCTGCATCATCGCGTCGTAACGCGCGGCCTGCGCCTGCACTTCCTCGTCTGCCGGGTCTGTCTGGAACTTGAACGTCACGGTCTGGCCACCGATGGACATGCGAACGCGCCACTTGCCGGCGTCGTCCTGCTCACGGTCGATGATCTCGTACATGGTCAGACCTGTGTCGCTGTGAG
>SXGQ01080347.1_pt1 | contig 10322 bp, 8 predicted proteins | sample 3178371 | NCBI WGS metagenome assembly SXGQ01 (sample SAMN11356859, study PRJNA531348) | freshwater metagenome | isolation source: freshwater sample F1-20 | place: China: Fuxian Lake, Yuxi | collected 2017-12-25 | reverse complement strand
TCACCCACTACGTCATGCTCGAGACCGGCCGTCCCATCCACGGCTACGACGCCGACAAGGTGCAGGGCGCCCTCGTCGTACGCCGTGCGCGCGACGGCGAGCGGCTCACCACCCTCGACGGCACCGACCGCACGCTCGACCCGGGCGACCTGGTCGTCACCGACGACTCGGGGATCATCGGGCTCGGCGGAGTGATGGGCGGTGAGACGACCGAGATCTCGGGGACGACGACCTCGATCCTCGTCGAGGCCGCCCACTGGGACGCGGTGTCGATGTTCCGCACCGGCCGCCGCCACAAGATCACCTCCGAGGCCGGCAAGCGCAACGAGCGCGGGGTCGACCCGACCATCTGCGAGGCCGCCGCCGACCGCGTCGTCGAGCTGCTGGTCGAGCACGGCGGTGCCCAGGCGCACGCCGGTGTCACGGTGGTCGGGTCCGCACCGGCCATCGCGCCCGTCGAGGTCCCTGGTGACCTCGCCGCCCGCGTGTCGGGCATGGACATCACCGAGGAGCGCAGCGTCGAGTGCCTGCGCGCCATCGGGTGCGACGTGACCGGCTCGGGCACCCTGTCGGTCACCCCGCCCCCGTGGCGCCCCGACCTCACCGACGCCCAGGACTTCTCCGAGGAGGTCATCCGCCTCGTCGGCTACGACCTGGTCCCGTCGGTGCTCCCGACGCCGCCCTCGGGCCGTGGCCTCACCCGGTCGCAGCAGCTGCGCCGCCGGGTCGGCCGCACCCTCGCGGGAGACGGCTTCGTCGAGGTCGTCACGGTCCCGTTCATCGGCACCGAGGACCTCGACGCCCTCGGCCTCGCTGCCGACGACCCGCGCCGTGACCTGCTCCGGCTGTCCAACCCGCTGAGCGCCGAGGCCGGCTACATGACGACGACCCTGCTGCCGGGCGTGCTGCGCGCGGCCGGCAAGAACGTGGGGCACGGCAACGTCGACCTGGCGATCTTCGAGACCGGCACGGTCACCCTGCCCCGTCACGCTGGACCGGCTGCGATCCTGCCGGTCGACCGACGCCCGAGCGAGGAGGAGTTCGCCGCACTCGACGCAGCGCTCCCCGCGCAGCCGCTGCACCTCGCCGTCGTCGCCGCCGGCGACGCGGTCGCGGGCGGCTGGTGGGGCGAGGCCCGTGCGGTCTCGTGGTCCGACGCGGTCGACGCGGTCCGCTCGGTCGCCGACGCACTCGGGCTCGAGGTCACCGCCTCCGCCGTCGAGCTGGCGCCCTGGCACCCCGGTCGCTGTGCCGAGCTGTCGGTCGACGGCGAGGTCGTCGGGCACGCCGGCGAGGTGCACCCGAAGGTGTGCGACGCCTTCGGCCTGCCCAGGCGCACCGTCGCCGCGGAGGTCGACCTCGACCTGCTCATCGCCCGTGCGGTCCACCTGCGGCAGGCGCCGACCTTCTCGTCCTACCCCGTCGCCAAGGAGGACGTCGCGCTGGTCGTCGACGCCTCGGTGCCAGCAGCGGACGTCGAGGCTGCGCTGCGCGAGGGTGCGGGTGAGCTGCTCGAGTCGATCCGGCTCTTCGACGTCTACACCGGCGAGCAGGTCGGCGAGGGGAAGAAGTCGCTGGCCTTCGCGCTGCGGTTCCGTGCCCCGGACCGGACCCTCAAGGAGGGTGAGTCAGCCGCCGCACGCGACGCCGCGATGGCACTCGCCGCCGAGCGCACCGGGGCGGTCCAGCGCGCCTGATCGACCTGGCACTGGGCCTTGAGTCTCCTGGAGACTCAAGGCCCAGTGCGCGATCAGCGGCTCTCGCAGGTACGCCGTACCTCGGCCGAGCACCGGTCCCGATCGTCCTTGCCGACGGCCTTGTCGCGTCCGGTGCCGCCCAGCAGGGTGTCGTCGCCCCTCTGGCCGAACAGCTTGTCGTCGCCGGGGCCTCCGCGGAGGCGGTCGGCCACGTAGCTGCCCAGGACCCGGTCGTCCCCGCGGCCGCCGGAGACCACGACCGGCGTGTCGTGGGCCTGCCAACCCAGGGCGACGCTGGCATCCAGCACGTCGGCGCCGCCGAGGCCCTGCAGACGGATCCGGGCCCCGACCACCTTCATCTTCTCGGCGCGGTCAGAGCCCCGCAGGGACACCTCGCCTCCCTTGACGAACAGGTCCTCCCAGCCGGCGAAGTCGAAGGTGCGGCTGATGTCGAGGTTCGTCCGCGAGCCACAGGTGAAGGTGGCTCCGAGGCGAGCGCGCACGTTCGAGCAGGTGTCGCTGTAGAACCGGTCGCGGCCGCCCCCGCCCTCGACCCTGCCGGATCCGGTGACCGCCAGGACGAGGGAGTCGTCGCCGCCCCCCATCAGGGCGGTGCGGCTGCCGTCCCCCGGTGCGGTGGCGCCGGTGAAGGCCGTGGGCGCCATGACGAGCGACTCGGCGGCATCGGTGCCCACGTAGGTCACGTCGCGGTTGTCCAGCTGCAGGGTGACGTCCGTGAGGTCTCCCGTCCACTGCAGCACCGGCCGGCCGTCGCCGGTGGCCACGCGCCTGTTGGCGTCGACGACCACGGAGGTGGCCTGCCAGCCCTGGTAGAGCTTCATCGTGTTCGCGCCGGTGCCGAGGTCCAGCACGGACCCCTCCCGCTCACCCGCCCATTGGACGGTGTCGGCGCCGGTTCCGGTCCGCACGACGTCGGCGTTGGGTGCTCCGGGCGTGGTCGCTCCCGAGTAGACGATGTCGTCGCCGCCGCCCGTGTCGATCGTGTCGGGCGCGGAGTCCTGCATCTGGTAGGTCTCCGGCCCGGCGTGGACCTCCTCGCTGACCGTCGCGGGCTCCGGTCCCTCCGGCACCGGCGCGAGGAGACCCCGATAGGTGTCCGCCCCCTCGCCGAGGACGATCCCGTACCTCACCGCGTCGACGTCCGTGCTCTCGTTGACGACCGTGTCGTCGCCGGGACCCGCGTCCACCCCCACGTTGCGCCACTCGTCCAGTGGCGTCGCCACGAGGCAGATCAGGTCGTCGCCGCCGAGGCCCCGCACCGTGGTGTACTGCCCCGGCTCGACGGCCATGACGTCGTCGCCCTCGGTGCCGACGATGCCGGTGACCGTCACGGGCTGGCCCTGGCAGCTGGTCGGCGCGGCCGTGGCCGGCAGCGCGAGCGCCGCGAGGCCCCCGAAGGCCAGTGCCGCGGCCACCGCCGCGGACGCAGTCGATCGAGCGGTTCTCATGGATGTCCCCCTGTGAAGTCGATGCACTCTCGCGCGTGGGACGCAGCCCCCGCGCGATTGGTTGCGAGCAGTTCCGGTCAGTCGATCGGCGAGTCCACGACCGCGCGGAACCGATCGTAGGTCGCCCGATCGCCCGCGACGGAGACCTCCTCGTCGCCTCCTCGGCTCCACAGCCACAGGTCGAGTGCCGCGGCCGGACCGTCGACGACGACGGCCGGCTCGACGTCGGCATCCGTCGGCGGGTCGACCACGTGGAAGTCCTCTTCGCCCCCGTACGTCGTCCCGCTCTCGGGGCTGGTGCCGGAGAACGTGCCGAACCGCAACCAGAACTGGGAGCCGGTGTCCGTGGCGTCGACCCGCACCAGGCCCTCGCCGGGCTCCCACGACCCCCACGGCGGGCACCCGCCGTACATCACGTCGAGGACCTCGTGGACCCCGTCGGCGGCCAGCACGGCATCGACGCCGGACGCGGTGCCCGCGGTGAGCTCGGCATCGACACGGTGGATCAGCGCCTCGTGCGCCTGCCGGCGCAGGATGAAGCCGACGGTGTGGTCGTCGGACCAGCACCACGCCTCCTCGGCCGGATCGGCGCCGTCGAGGACCCCCACGAGCAGGGCGGACCACTCGTCGTAAGCCGCCAGCAGGTCGGCGTACTCCTCCGGGCGGGACGGTTCGACCTCCTCGGGGCGCGCGGGACGGGCAGCCAGCACCTCGGCCCACCAGCGCTGCACCGTTGCCAGGTGCCAGAGCAGGTCCGCGGCGCTCCAGTCGGGGCAGGTCGGCACACGCGCGGCCGGGTCGCACCCGGCGAGCGCCTCACGGAACCGGGCCGACTCCTCCCGCAGGTGGGTGAGGTAGACGTCCGGGGCCAGGCGGGTGTGGGGTGAGGTCATCCGTGCACGGTAGGCGAACCCGTCCGCTCGGTGCGCGCCCTTTCCCTCCACCCCGGTAGAGCAAGGCATACGGAGGAATGTATAGTCATGCACATGTCCGTGAGAGTCGCCGTTGCCGGAGCCAGTGGGTACGCCGGGGGAGAGGTCCTGCGCCTCCTCCTGGGCCATCCTGACGTCGAGATCGGCGCGCTGACCGCCGGCTCCAACGCGGGCGAGCGCCTCGGCTCGCTCCAGCCGCACCTGCTGCCGCTGGCCGACCGTGTCCTCGCCGACACGACGCTCGAGTCCCTGTCCGGCCACGACGTGGTCTTCCTCGGGCTGCCGCACGGCCAGTCCGCTGCGATCGCGCAGGCGCTCGGGGACGACACCGTGGTCATCGACTGCGGCGCCGACTTCCGGCTGTCGGACCCGGAGGAGTGGGAGGCGTTCTACGGCGGCGAGCACGCCGGCTCCTGGCCCTACGGCCTGCCCGAGCTCCCGGGACAGCGCGAGCTGCTGCGCGGCGCGCGGCGCATCGCGGTGCCCGGGTGCTACCCCACCGTCTCCACGCTCGCCATCGTCCCCGCCCTGGCTGCCGGCCTGGTCGAGCCCGACGTCACCGTCGTGGCCGCGTCCGGCACGAGCGGCGCGGGCAAGGCCGCCAAGCCGCACCTGCTCGGCAGCGAGATCATGGGCAACGCCAGCGCCTACGGCGTCGGCGGCTCGCACCGGCACACCCCCGAGATCGTCCAGAACCTCAGCGGCGTCCACGGCGCCGCCGTGGCCGTCGGCTTCACGCCGCTGCTCGTCCCGATGTCGCGCGGCATCCTCGCCACGGTGCAGGCGCCGCTGCTCCAAGGGGTGGGTGAGGCCGACGTCCGCGCCGCCTACGACACGGCGTACGCCGACGAGGCGTTCGTCCACCTGCTCCCCGAGGGCCAGTGGTCCCAGACGCAGTCGGTGCTCGGCTCCAACGCCGTGCAGGTCCAGGTCGCCGTCGACGCGCGCGTACGCCGCCTCGTCGCGGTGGCCGTGGTCGACAACCTGGCCAAGGGCACCGCCGGTGCTGCCGTCCAGTGCATGAACCTCGCCCTCGGCCTCGACGAGGCCACCGGCCTCTCCACGATCGGACTCGCACCATGACCGCACGCACGCACGAGATCGAGCAGTTCCCCGAGACCCTCGCGGTGGTGCGGCTCGCGCCCGGCGCGGAGATCCCCGAGTGGGCCGAGTCGTCCTCGATCTTCTCGATCACCGCGACCAGCGACGAGACCTCGCTCGTGTGCGCCGCGCGCAGCGTGCCGAAGAAGTCCGTGCACCGCGGTCCGTTGACCGCGTTCGCGGTGAAGGGTCCGCTCGACCTCGACCTCGTCGGCGTGCTGCACGGGCTGCTGGGCCCGCTCGTGGAGGAGGAGGTCAGCGTCCTGACGCTCTCCACCTACGACACCGACTGGATCCTCGTGGCCAGGGACGACGCGGAGCGCGTGGCGGAGGCGTGGCGACGACAGGGCCACACCGTCGCCCCCGCCGATCCCTCCCGGAAGAAGAAGTCATGACCGTCACCCACCCTGCGGGCTTCACCGCCTCCGGCGTCGCCGCCGGACTCAAGTCCACCGGTGCCCGCGACCTCGCGCTGGTCGTCAACCAGGGCCCCACCCACGACTCCGCCACCGTCTTCACCGCCAACCGCTGCAAGGCCAACCCGATCCTGTGGAGCCAGGAGGTCGTCAAGGACGGCGTCGTGCGCGCGGTGGTGCTCAACTCCGGCGGCGCCAACTGCTACACCGGCCCCGAGGGCTTCCGGACCACGCACGCCGTGGCCGAGAAGGTCGCCGACGGGCTGGGCATCGGCGCGATCGACGTCATCGTCTGCTCGACCGGGCTGATCGGCCTGGCCAACGACCGCGACGACCTGCTCGCGGGCGTCGAGGCCGCCACCGCAGCACTGTCGCCGGACGGCGGTGCCCTGGCGGCGGAGGCCATCATGACCACCGACTCGGTCAGCAAGAACACCGTGGTCGAGGGCGCCGGGTGGTCGATCGGCGGCATGGCCAAGGGCGCCGGGATGCTCGCGCCCCAGCTGGCGACGATGTTGGTCGTCCTCACCACCGACGCCGTGGTGCCGGCCGCCGAGCTCGACGCCGCACTGCGCGCCGCCACGCGGGTCAGCTTCGACCGGCTCGACTCCGACGGCTGCATGTCGACCAACGACACCGTGACCGTGATGGCCAGCGGCGCGAGCGGCATCACGCCCACCCCGGAGGACTTCACGGCTGCGCTCACCCAGGCGTGCACGGATCTTGCGATGCAGCTGCTCAAGGACGCCGAGGGCGCCGACCACGAGATCGCGATCACCACGCTGCACGCTGCAAGCGAGGACGAGGCCGTCGAGGTCAGCCGCAGCGTCGCGCGGAGCAACCTCTTCAAGGCCGCGATCTTCGGCAACGACCCCAACTGGGGGCGCGTGCTCGCCTCCGTCGGCACCACGAGCGCGACCTTCGACCCCGCCGACCTCGACGTCGCCATGAACGGCGTCTGGGTCTGCCGGCAGTCCACTCCCGCCGAGGACCCGGCCACCGTCGACCTCACGCCCCGCGAGGTCAGCGTGACCATCGACCTCAAGTCCGGCGACGCCCGCGCGACCGTGTGGACCAACGACCTCACCCACGCCTACGTCCACGAGAACAGCGCCTACAGCTCATGACTGACGAGATGACGAACCAGAGCCCCCGCCGCCCCGACCCCGCCAAGGCACGCACGCTCGCCGCCGCGCTGCCGTGGCTCAAGCGCTACCACGGCCAGACGATCGTGGTGAAGTACGGCGGCAACGCCATGACCGACGAGTCCCTCAAGGTCGCCTTCGCCGAGGACATCGCCTTCCTCCGCTTCGCCGGCTTCAAGCCCGTCGTCGTCCACGGTGGCGGCCCCCAGATCTCCCGGATGCTCGACAAGCTCGGCATCGAGTCGGAGTTCCGTGGCGGCCTGCGGGTCACCACCCCCGAGGCGATGGACGTCGTCCGGATGGTCCTGGTCGGGCAGGTCCAGCGAGAGCTGGTCGGCCTGATCAACCAGCACGGCGCGCTCGCCGTCGGCCTCTCCGGCGAGGACGCGGGACTCTTCACCGCCGAGGCGACCAACACCATCGTCGACGGTGAGGAGGTCGACCTCGGGCTGGTCGGCGAGGTCGCCCGGGTGCGCCCCGAGGCGGTCCTGGACCTCATCGAGGCGGGCCGGGTGCCGGTGGTCAGCTCGGTGGCGCCCGACGTCGACGGCGTGGTCCACAACGTCAACGCCGACACCGCGGCCGCCGCGCTCGCCATCGCGCTCGGTGCCGAGAAGCTGCTCGTCCTCACCGACGTCGAGGGCCTCTACCGCGACTACGGCAACTCCGACGACCTCATCCAGGAGATCAGCCCCGAGGCGCTGGGGGAGATGCTGCCCAGCCTCGATGCCGGCATGGTCCCCAAGATGCGGGCCTGCTACGAGGCGGTCACCGGCGGCGTCCCCCGGGCGACGGTGGTCGACGGCCGCGAGCCGCACTCGGTGCTGCTCGAGATCTTCACCGACGAGGGCGTCGGCACCCAGGTGCTGCCCGGCGTCGCGACCCGGATGCGCAAGCCCTACGCCCCGCAGGACGAGTCATGAGCATCCAGGAGCGCTACACCGGCGCCGTGATGAACACCTTCGGCCCGCCCGCGCTGGCCCTGGTCCGTGGCCGCGGCGCGCACGTATGGGACGCCGACGGCAAGGAGTACGTCGACCTGCTCGGCGGCATCGCCGTGAACGCCCTCGGCCACGCGCACCCCGCTCTGGTCGAGGCCGTGACCACCCAGCTCTCGACCCTGGGCCACGTCTCGAACTTCTTCGCCACCGAGCCCCAGGTCGCCCTCGCCGAGCGGCTCCAGGCGTTGCTCGGCTGGGACGAGTCGCGCGTCTTCTTCAGCAACTCGGGCGCGGAGGCCAACGAGGCCGCGATCAAGCTGACCCGGCGCACCGGCCGCACCCGGATCGTTGCTGCCGAGGGCTCCTTCCACGGTCGCACGATGGGGGCGCTGGCGCTCACGTCCAAGGCGGCCTACCGCGAGCCGTTCGAGCCCCTCCCCGGGCACGTCACCTTCGTCCCGTACGACGACGTGGCGGCCCTCGAGGACGCGGTGGACGAGACCGTCGCCGCCGTCGTCCTCGAGCCGATCCAGGGAGAGGCGGGCGTCGTCGTGCCGTCAGCCGACTACCTCCGCGCCGCCCAGCGGATCGCGCACGACCACGGCGCCCTGCTGTGGCTCGACGAGGTGCAGACCGGCATCGCCCGCACGGGCGCGTGGTTCGCCCACCAGCTGCTCGACGGGGTCGAGCCCGACCTCGTGACGCTCGCCAAGGGCCTCGGCGGAGGCATCCCCATCGGGGCCACCGTCGCCCGGGGACGGTCCGCGACCCTGCTCCAGCCCGGCAACCACGGCACCACGTTCGGGGGCAACCCCGTCGCGTGCGCCGCCGCGCTCGCCGTCCTGGACACCGTCGAGGCCGCGGGCCTGCTGGTCGCCGCGGTCGAACGCGGCGACCAGCTCGCCGACCTGCTCGCGAGCCAGGCGGGGGTCGTCGAGGTCACCGGGGCCGGGCTGATGCGCGGCGCCGAGCTCGACGGGCCGTACGCCCCGCATGCGGTCGCCGCCGCCCGCGACGCCGGCTTCATCCTCAACGCGACGGGGCACTCGCGCCTGCGCTTCGTGCCGCCGCTGGTCCTCACCTCCGACGACGTCGACGCGCTCGGACGCGCCCTGCCCCAGATCCTCGAGTCCGCCCGGACCGCTGCACAGGAGACCAGCCCATGACCCGCCACTTCCTCCGCGACGACGACCTGTCGCCCGCAGAGCTGCTCGAGGTGCTCGACCTGGCCGACGCGATGAAGGCCGACCCGTTCGGGCCCAAGCCGCTGGCCGGTCCGCACACCGTCGCGCTGGTCTTCGACCGTCCGACCCTGCGCACGCAGGTCTCCTTCGCGGCCGGCATCGCCGAGCTCGGCGGCAACCCGATGACCGTCGACGGCGGGCTGGCGGCCATGGGCTCGCGCGAGGGCGTCGAGGACGTGGCCCGCGTCCTGGGCCGCCAGGCCTCGGCGATCGTGTGGCGCACCGCCCACCAGAGCGACGTGGTGACCATGGCCGGGCACGCCGGCGTACCCGTCCTCAACGCGCTCACCGACGAGTTCCACCCCTGCCAGCTGCTCGCCGACCTGCAGACGGTGCGCGAGCACAAGGGGCGCCTCGCCGGCGTCCGCGCCGCCTTCGTCGGCGACGGTGCCTGCAACATGGGCAACTCGTGGGTGCTGGCCGGCGCCTCGGCCGGGATGCACGTCGTCGTCGGCGCGCCCGACGGCTTCGTCCCCGACGCCACGGTGGTGGCCCAGGCACGTGAGCTGGCCCAGCAGACCGGCGGCTCCATCGAGCTCGTGACCGACCCCGTCGAGGCCGTCCGCGGTGCCGACGTCGTCATCACCGACTCGTGGGTCAGCATGGGCCGCGAGGAGGAGTCGCAGGACCGCCTCCGCGTCTTCCCGCCCTACGGCGTGACGGAGGAGCTCCTGGCCCACGCCGCGTCGGACGCCATCGTCATGCACTGCCTCCCGGCCTACCGCGGCAAGGAGATCGACGAGGCCGTCATCGAGGGCCCGCAGTCCGTGGTGTGGGACGAGGCCGAGAACCGCCGCCACGCCCAGAAGGCCGTCCTCACCTGGCTCCTGGAGCACCCGTGAGCGCGATGACCCCGCTGACCAAGGGCGCGCGCCACCAGCGCATCATCGACCTCGTGACCTCCCGGCCGGTGCGCTCCCAGACCGAGCTCGCCGACCTGCTGGCCGGCCTCGGCGTACGCGTCACCCAGGCCACGCTGAGCCGCGACCTCGTCGAGCTCGACGCGGTCAAGGTGCGCGGCGCCGACGGCGCGCTGGTCTACGCCGTCCCCGGCGAGGGCGGCGACCGCACGCCGACTGCCCCGCGCGACTCCGCCGCCGGGCGCGACCGGCTCGCCCGGCTCTGCGCCGAGCTGCTGGTCAGCGCGGAGGCCAGTGCCAACCTCGTCGTGCTGCGCACGCCGCCGGGGGCCGCCCAGGTCCTGGCCAGCGCGTTCGACAAGGCCGACCTCGGCGACATCCTCGGCACGATCGCCGGCGACGACACCCTCCTGCTGATCGGGCGTGACCCTGAGGGCGGCGACGAGCTGGTGCGCCGGTTCCTGGCGCTCGCCGACCACCAGCCCGACGACCACCCCGACGACACCAGTCACCACCC
>SXGQ01867597.1_pt1 | contig 10323 bp, 5 predicted proteins | sample 3178371 | NCBI WGS metagenome assembly SXGQ01 (sample SAMN11356859, study PRJNA531348) | freshwater metagenome | isolation source: freshwater sample F1-20 | place: China: Fuxian Lake, Yuxi | collected 2017-12-25 | reverse complement strand
CATTCCAATTGACGGAAAAGCAATATGCAAAGCTGTTTGTACGGCATCTTGTTTGGGGGCCAAGACGCATGCTATTCCATCTGCAAATTGAGCTTGCGGAATCAAAGGAGGTTGTTCGCCAGGTTTCCATGCACCAAAGCGATCTTCAAGGACAAGCATCATCTGATCAGGATTACAATTTCCCGAAATTGTGAAGAAGGCATCTGTTGCTTGCAATATATCATGGTGAAATGCTCTGCATGATTCTTGATTGATCAGGGCGATGCTTGATGGTATGCCGATTCTTGAATGACCATAAGGATGATTGGTGAACATGCGCGCGCTTGATGCCCTTGAAGCGAGATATTCAGGATCCATGGAATAATGTTCATGTTCGGCAATCATCAATTCTTTTTTCAATGCTACTTCATCCTCGGGAAATCGAGCATCAAACAAACATTCATGCATTAAGTCAACCATGAATTGTACATGCTCAGCCAAACCGATCGAAGAACATTCAAACGAATCCCAAGAGGAAGAAAACCCGAATGAGACACCCAATCTGTCGATCAACATGGATATGTCTTGTGCCGTTTTCGTTGAGGTGCCTGTCAACATCAAACCTGCCACTGCCCTGGCAAGACCCCCTATTTGTTCGTGCACAGCACCAATGCGCATTGTCAATGAAAGTGAAATCAATGCACTTTGGGCATCATGTACAAACAAGACATTCATGCCATTACTTAAAGATCGTTTATCTGTAGTCGGGAATGAAAACGATGGTTTGATTTTTGATATTGGTGGTGTTGACCGATCCATACATACTCCTTAAAGGCAATCTACGGGTTTTGAAAAGAACTAGATTGAATTTTTCGATGATGTGTAACATCTTTGTATCACAAGCGTTAGAACACCAACTTTTGGAGATGTTTCATGCAGAAAAGAGCATATAGAAATACTCAGGATAAAGTCTTGGCAGGTGTCTGTTCAGGGCTTGGGGAATATTTCTCCATTGATCCATTATTTATTCGAATCGTTTTTTTATTGTGCCTCTTTGAGCCACCAATTGCAATCGTTGGATATATCGCATTATGGATAGCATTGCCAAAGAAGCCAATCCAGATGCCGATTATTGGAAATGGTGAGGCGCAAGAACAATCACCCACAACATTTGAACAAAAAGTAGAAGAGATTCAAAGAGAAGCAGAAGTCATTGGCGAAAGATTTGAAAAAACAGCCGAAGAGTTTGGGAAAAATATTGAACACGCAGCTGAACAATTTGAAGAAAACATGAAGAAAGTGATCAATGACAAAAAGATTGAGGTCAATTTCAAGATAGAATCAAAACCGAATAAGGGCAAGGCTATGGGCTTTATTCTGATTACTCTTGGATTGATATTCTTGGCTCACAATTTTCTTCCCGATTTTGATATTGAACGATTCTGGCCGATCATTCTGATTGGAATTGGTTTATCAATTTTGTTTTCAGGAAAAAAGGAGGTGCAATCATGAATCAATTCAGATATCTCTTTGGATTCTTTTTTATTACCATCGGTTCATTGCTCCTAGTTCATAATTTCTATCCATTGTTTGCGCTGGAATCAGTTTGGAGGCTTTGGCCATCGATTTTACTGCTACTCGGTATATCATCTCTCGTAAAACACGTAACAGTCAAAAAATCACTCATGGCCGGAATTGGCGTGATTGCTGCCTTCATTATATTCTCGGATGATGAGAACAAAGGTATAATCATTGAATTAGACAAAGATGAGAAGGTTGCTCAAGTAAGTGACACTATAAGAGTTCCATATGATACAACACTCAGTGATACTTCTTATTTGACAATCTCCTCTGGAGCTACATCAATTGACATTGATATGAATCAGGATACTTCATTAATACTTGTGCAAAGACAATCGGAAGTACTTGAGGATAATACCGAAGTTCAAGGAGGCAATATTGATGAAATTGATAATGGATCAACATTCTCCATTGATCACAAAGTTCGGAATGGCATAAATAGAGTTGACATAGAATTTGGGGGTAATCTCACATTGTTTGGTAATCAGAAATTGAAGAAAACAAAAGTACTGCTTAATCCAAAGGCTTTGTGGAATTTAGATATTGATGGCGGAGCAACTTCCATGAATGCGGACCTTTCTGCTTTACGGATAGCTACTTTGAATCTTCAGGTTGGTGCTTCATCAATTTCACTGAAACTTGGTTCCATTCAAGACACTTCAATATATCATATTGAAGGAGGTGCAGCTAAATTTGTGATCGACATACCTGAAGATGCAGGATGCAGAATAATAAAGGAATCAGGATTGTCCAGACATCATTTTCCAACCTTCATTCAAAAGGCGGACAATATTTTTGAATCCCCAAATTATTCAACATCAAAGAAGAAAATCATCTTGGATTTACAAACCGGCGTGAGTTCAATAACCGTCAAAACATATAAGCAAAATCCTCCCATTATTCCCTTGATTCCCAAAGATAGTAATCCCGGAAATCTACTTCAGAAGCTTGATATCAAGCCGAATAAACAATCAAGGCAACTGTAAACGTGAAACTCCGATGCTTTTTATCGGAGTTTTTTTTTCACGTTTCATTCTCTATGTTGCGTATGATTCATCAGGGGTTCTCATGTACGCTTCATTATTTTCTGCTTCGGTATTCGGCATAGGTGCATTTCGTGTTCACATCGAAACACATCTTGAAAATGCCGTTCCTGTTTTTCTCATGGTAGGCCTTCCGGATTCCGCTGTACGTGAATCCAAGGAACGTGTATCAGCAGCCATCAAAAATTCTCAATTGCCCTTTCCTTTGAAACGTATCACAGTGAACCTTGCACCAGCTGATATACGAAAAGAAGGTAGTGGATTTGATCTTCCTATAGCACTTGGCATCATATCAGCGATGGGGCATATCGATCAAGAAGCATTCGAAGATGCGCTATTCATCGGTGAACTTGCTTTGGATGGCGAGCTTAGACCTATCCATGGCGCATTATCCATCGCATTGATGGCAAAAGAAGATAAGATCAAGCGAATATATCTTCCAAAAGAGAATGCAGAGGAGGCCGGACTTGTGGAAGGCATCGACATCATTCCTTTGATTTCTTTACAAGAAGCCATTGCAGTTCTCAACAAAGAGGTTTCGATTGAGCCCCATCAGTCAGAAATTGAAGGGCTATTCACGAAAAGACTTGAGCAGGGAATTGACTTGTCTGACATCAAGGGTCAGGAACAAGTAAAGAGAGCGCTGGAAGTCTCGGCTGCCGGCGGACATAACTTGATAATGGTTGGACCACCAGGCAGCGGAAAAACAATGATAGCAAAAAGATTGCCCGGAATTTTGCCACCAATGACGATGGAAGAAGCTTTGGAGACAACGAAGATTCATTCTGTTGCGGGACAATTGCCAAAAGGAATTCCACTTGTCACAATGCGTCCCTTTAGAAGCCCTCACCATACCATTTCCGATGCAGCACTCGTTGGTGGAGGAATGGGCGTGATCAAAGCGGGTGAAATATCACTTGCGCATCATGGTGTTTTATTTCTCGATGAATTGCCCGAGTTTGCAAGAAATGTTTTGGAGGTGTTACGACAGCCACTTGAAGATAGATCCATATCCATTTCACGAACAAAAATGAGCGTGGAATATCCTGCTAATTTCATGCTTTTATGCTCAATGAATCCTTGTCCATGCGGACATTTCGGAAATCCACATCAACAATGCACATGCAGCACTCAACAAATTCAGCGATATATGGGTAGAATCTCGGGTCCTTTGCTAGATCGTATAGACATACACGTAGATGTACCGGCAGTTCGATACAGGGATATATCCGATGCAAGAAAAGGTGAATCGACGCAAGAAGTAAGGGATAGAGTTATTCTTGCTCGTGAAAAACAAAGACTGCGTTTTTCAGAAAGAAAGGATCTCTTCAAAAATGCAGACATGCTCAGTGCGGACATTCGACATTGGTGTGTGTTGAATGAATCGTCATCAGAATTGCTAAATAAGGCGATGAACTCTTTGGGTTTGTCAGCAAGAGCTTATGACCGTATTCTAAAAGTTTCTAGAACGATTGCAGATCTCGCAGATTCAGAACAAATTCAGGTTGACCATGTCAGTGAAGCGGTGCATTATCGAAGCTTGGACAGACAGTTTTGGAATGGCTGAATCAATTGTCGATTCTGGTGTCAACTATCACATCCACAGTTCTTGTATACAATCTGCCTTCGGGATATCGTTCGTCGTATAATGCACTATTTCCTTTGCCAAGAACTATTGCCTTGTTTTTCACTTGCAATGCTTTTGCCGTTGCATCTGCTCTTTCTTGAGCCAAACGTTGATTTGCATCTGCATCACCCAAACGGTCGGTGAATCCAGTAATTGAAATGTTCGAATTGGGTTTCACAAATCCTTTGATGAATTCTATGATTTGTGCATTACCTTCGGTGATTTCGCTTGAACGAACATCAAATAATACAAGTGAGAATGTATTCACTTCTCGATCTTGCACGCGATTGATTTTTTTCTTGTGTAATGTGACTTGTTCGATGGGAATCATTCCTTGTATTTCAGCCGAATCCTGAAGTGAAGTTCTTGCTTTGAATGCATACACGATTGCGGAATCAGTTGCCAATCCTTCACTCATTTCTTCGCCAATATGCCAATCGATGAAAGCCGGTACTTTTTCTTCTCCCGTGAATCTTCGAAGTTCTTTGTCTTGTTGTCCGGCAATCAATTGCCATGTTGATACGGAGTCAGTCTCCACTTGAGGCCTGAAACGTACAATCGGTGGATTCATCGTGCGAACTGTATCCAAAGTGATGATTGGTGAAATGATATATGGTTCATTTGATGTGATTTCCACTCTTCGATTTTCTTGAGCTCCCATGATTGTTTGAGTATTTGCATGTTTTTCCGGAAGATTACGATTCTTGATTGTGATTCTGTTGCTCGAAACATTCCATACTTTTTCTAAATATGCCTTTACTGATTCTGCTCTTCTCATTGATAATGCCATGTCCCCTTTTTCTTTTTGGATATCAGCATTACATCCTGTGAGCGTAATGATTGATGCGGGTTTTTCAATCATGCGTTTACCAATGATGTTCAATATATGCAGATAGGTTTCCACATGATTTGGGGTGTGAATGAAATCTATGTCAAACATCGGGGTATCAGTTGCATCAAGCCGAGCATACCGAGCTGGTATCTTATCTTCCCCTTCTTCAAAGAAGACGAAATTTAAAAGTGGGGTCATTGTCAATGAGGAATATTCTTCAATCACGATATTAACAATGTTCTCCTCTTTAGACTGTTCATTCACACTGAATGCAGCAAGCTTGGCTTTGAGTCTTTTTGGAATATATGGCTTGTTTGTATCAATTTCGATTATTGGTAGTGGTGTGATTGGAATTTCTACTAATCGCGCCGGTGTAAAGGCAGTATACGAAAGCATGATTCCGGCACGTAATGCACTCATAGAAAGTGATTCATCGGAGTTAGAAAATTCTATGAGTTGATTCAATATGTGCATATATGATATTTCTGGAGTCAATGTAAATGACTCGCTAAGTTTCATATCATAACAAAGTCCGATTATTGGTCCATATACAAGCGAAGTAGGAGTGAAATTCACTTTGCGATCATTTCTGATGGTGCTTTTGGTATCTGAGAACACAACTCCTTTGGGTTGTATCAATTCTTCTCTTCCTGTAGCTTCTCCATTTGATTGTAATCGCAAGGTAAATCCACCTCGAATTCCAAAGCCTGATTCAAATGGTTTCCAAGCAAGTAAAGGTGTGAATCCTAAAGAAGGTATTGTCCATGACATCATGAATGCTGATTGCGCCTCCACGATATCAAATCCTGATCCATTGAATGACAATGCATTTCCGATTGTATTCACTGCAGATAATTCGCCACGGGATTGAACATATTCTACTTGCATATCCAATCCAAATGATGCCGTAATTGCATATCGAATTGATCCACCGAAAAATGGATCCATTGAAGTGGAGGATCCATCAAATCCTTTGCAGCAATTATATAGACCGGGCAAAGATTGAAATGTACCCGTGAAGTGTGTTCTTTGCATTCCTCCAAGGAGTCCGACTGACCAAGGAGACCTGTCAAATTGAGCTTGCAATTGCGCACTGATCATCATCATCAATGCAAGAAATGTCCACATTCCATTCATGATGATGTCCTATCGAATAATGATGCACTGTTGAGAATCTCTACCATATCTTGATTGCAGAATGAGTCTATACATTCCTGCCGGCCAATCACCTTCATAGATGAATGATTCATGTTCCGGCATGGATACATTGTGTGATTGTTCTTTCCAGATTTTTTTATCAATGACGCTACCGGTAGCATCAAACAATGTAAGAGTCACTTCTTCACCATGGAAACGTATTGCATGAACAGTGAACACATCTTGTGCAGGAACTGGTTGTATTGATTGTAAAAAAGGCATGCCGGAGAAATCCAATAATCTCACCGAAGAATCAGAGAGCTTACATAAAGAATCCAATTCGAATATTCCTTTGGTTGAATTTGACAGTAATCTCGAGCATGACCAATTCAATGAATCAACGGTTATTGTTGTCACTCCGGGATCACCCATGATTGCAGCACCAGTCAATTTGAGCAAGGTATCCCCGGATTTCAATGTAGGTGCATTGTCAATCACTATATGCAAAGTTCTCAAACGACCATCCACTGTGTTTTTTATGATTCTTCCCTGACTTATCGTTGGAGTTGGATCAAAAACCCAAGGATCATAGTGAATTTGCATCGTGATTGAGCGCGGAGGACAACTAAGTGAATCGGGATATCTCTCTATGATGATTGGAATTACCGCCTTCTTTTCCAAGGGATGCGCTTTCACATTTGGTATGCTGAGAGCAACAGGTGTAAATGCATTGTCATATTCAACCGTCACACCTTTGGTAACTGCGCATCCATTTGCATCAATCGCAGTAAGCACATATTCTCTGCTTCTTGTGGGAATGCACAATGTTCTGGGAGAGGTACTGTCTTGCAACTCAAGAGGCTTTAATCCGTCAAGATCGCGCCATGCATATACATACGAAGGTTTACCTCCATTGGCTTCTCCTCCTATGATGAGTGAATCGCATGGGCAAGCAAAAACGCGTTCCGGAAATGTTAATTCGGGTCCATTTACTTTTATTGATTTCTCTGTAGAAATCGAACAACCCGCAGAATCGATGATTGTGCAACCAAGAATAAAATCGGTATCGAATCCGGCAATCTTGAATGATGTATCAGAAAATTGAATTGGCTTATTATTTATACTCCAGATCAATGTATATGGAGGAGTACCAACTGATGCAAGAATATTCGCTGTGACTGATCCACCCTTACACATTAGGGAATCAACATCCATAGCAACCTTCAATTGAGGACGAACATTGATTACCATAAATGCTGTTGTTGACTTACCTCCATCATCAGTCACAGTCAAAGAATATACTGTTGTTGTATCAGGTGAAAAACGTGGATTGTGAATCGTTGGATTATCCACGCCTGCGGAAGGACTCCACTGATATCTAAAAGGAGGTTTTCCGCATGTAGCAATGTCGCCACGTGGTGGAGTGACATCTCCGTAGCATATTGTTGTATCAGAAGCTGGTCTTGGATTGGGGACCGGTTCAACACATACTGAAATAGTATCGAAGACAGAACACCCTTTTGAGTCTTTGACATTTACAGTATACAGGGTATTTATCAATGGGCTCGTAGTAAGGGTTTGTATTGAGCTTTGAATATTGTTGGGAATCCATTCATATGTATATGGTGGAGAACCTCCCGATACCTGAACATTGAATGTGACGCTATCGCCGCGACAAATGCAATATGGTTTGGAGTCTGTTCTCTGTATCGCCAGTGACATCGATTGTTCTGTACTAAATGTTATGGTATCCAATCCCATGCATCCCGAAGATGTATACACCATCAATGTATATGTCATGGAAAATGTACTGTCAGGAAATGTCACCAATGGACGCGGATCATTCGGATTGCTCAAAAATGTTGATGGTGTCCATTCATACCGTAATGTGTCACTCGGGTCGGCAATCACCGTTGGCGAAAGTCGAAAAGGTGAGATTGGGCTGCATAAGAATTGCGATCTTCCAGCATCTACCTTCGGACACGGATTCAATGTATAGAATACGGTATCGCTTCTTGTTATATTTTGTCCATCAGTGACCGTTAATACATATCCAAATTGCTTTTTGAATGGTGGATTTTCATTTACTTTCACGGTAACTGGTACTGTATTCAATGCACTGAGTGCTGAAAGCGGCGCATTTCCAAGTGCAGACCAACTATATGTGAAAGGTATAACTCCGCATCGAGCAGGAATGCCGATTTCTCCTCCCTTCTGATCACACACACATTCTGTGACATCTTGCCCAGCATTTGCATCAGGAATCAATCGCACATCAACGAATATTGTATCCTTATCCATGCATCCATTTGCATCGGTTACCATCAATTCATATTTGCCCGGCATTGTAGGATAAATCAAGGTACTTGCTTGCATGGCATTCACAATATTGGCATTGCCTGATGATATTCTTCGCCATTGATATTGATATGGCGATGTTCCGCCCAGAACAGTTGCCTTATTGCCTATCTGTATTGTATCACCGATGCATAATACTCGAGCATCATCACCGGCATTGAGTGTAGGTGAATCAACGATTCGAATTGCATAGGTATATGTTGCAGAGCAACCAATGGCATCTGTAACATTCAAGACATATTCATGAATGCCGGGATCGCTTCTTTTTACGGTCAGTGTCGGGCCGAACACCGATCCTATGACACCATCTATTGGTGCCCAACGATAGGTCAATGATCCCGAACTACTGTTGATTGTTGGTGTGATTCGCACAATGTCATCATTGCACGCTTGAATCGTTGATTGCGATTGAATGATGGGAGCCGGTCTGACAGTCAATGTCATTGTATCACGCTTTTCACATCCAAGAGCATCTTTTACAAACACGGAAAATCTATATGTGCCCACGGGCATTGCTTTTGTTAGCAATGTAGCACTATCGCTTTTTCCTTCAATGTGATTTCCATCCAGTGAAGACCAGAGATATGTGAGCGTCCCCTGCGCTCCCTGAACAGTTGCCGGAATACGTACAGCTGTTTGCGCACAAATAATGGAATCTTTCATGACAATAGCGAGTGGATTATCAACTTTTACTGTTGTATTCAGCGTATCAACCAATATTCCGGAGGAACGCCGAATGATTAATTGTACAGGATATGTTCCACTAATTGGTCTTGAAAATTGAATGATTTTTCCTGTTTTGGTTTCACCGGGTAGATTCCATGTCCATGAAGTGACATTTGCGGAATCTGACGTATAACCAATGAGTGTTGCGAATTGATTCGGACATAATGTACCGGCCGGACTAAGTCCTTCAACACTGATTCTGGAATTGCTTTTATGTCCGAAGGATACAATATCATGATTTGCAAATGCCCCACCGGTCGAAGAAGTAAATCCAAGCCATGCTGTCTGATTATCTAAATCAAGGAGTGAATCCAATTTTACATAAGCAGTGATTTTCGGTGTATTGAATTCATCTAAATACACTTTCATAATATTGTTCACATAATCAATGCGCATGACATGCACCGAGCCGTCTTCGAGGATTGGAATATTTCTGGATGTCCCCAATGTGATTACATGATCAGGACTATTGGGATTATTTCCTCTAGTTTGTATACCTATATGATTATCATTAGGATCTAGGTATTCAGAATTAGGATATGTATCAAATTCTATTGCAAGACTATTAGGTATTGTCATATATCCAATACCTCCACCGAATACACCAATGGCATTTGCACTGCTATTTTGTATGACAAATGCTATTCCATCTGCACCTGAATTCCCTGATTCTGTAATCTGAAATCCAATCTGTATAGAAAAATCACGTGCAACATTTCTCTTCTCTTTCAGCCAAATACCACCACCTTGATTATATGTTGCATCGGTAAGGCGAATGCGCTTATTGAAGAGTTTGGCATTTCCCACAAAATGGAACATTGTGGAATCAGTGAATTCGCTGATATACAGATCCCCCTGCGCAAAAAGCGAAGTAGATATCACTATCAGTAAGCAGGTATAAATAAGAATTCTATTCATGGGGTGCTTCATGGATTGAACATTCGACATAAATTACAAATGAAACAATTATATTCATTTCAATTGAATTCTTTTTTGAAAATGAGTATTCGTTCCGGATAGTTAATTGGACCCATAAACGT
>SXGQ01478438.1_pt1 | contig 10323 bp, 16 predicted proteins | sample 3178371 | NCBI WGS metagenome assembly SXGQ01 (sample SAMN11356859, study PRJNA531348) | freshwater metagenome | isolation source: freshwater sample F1-20 | place: China: Fuxian Lake, Yuxi | collected 2017-12-25 | reverse complement strand
GCGTTAAAGATGTCGGGGTGGATCTCACGATACTCATCAAGAATACCGAAGGAACACTCTAGCGACAGCAGACGACGAACGTCGTTTGCGTCATCCAGCCCCCGAAACAGCACCTCGCACTCAACATCGTCAAAACGTAAGAAGAAACGTTTATCTGTGCGTGCGTACGACCCTGCAATTCCTTCGGGAAACCACGTCATGAAGGTCGGAATCGTCGCATCCGTCAACATCTGGTTAGTGTTTCGCACCACCACTGCACGCGAACGACGTACTCCGTCACGCCCTTTTCTCAGGTTTTTGGCGTGGTACGCTATTTTCATCATCGCCGCGCTGGATTTCCCGCTCCCAACCGGGCCTGAGACGAGAGAAACAAACGATTCCGACGTCAGAAAGCCGGCAAGGGAAGCGGGCGGGGTGTAAATAACTGAGTTCGACACTGTTTATGTCAGACGTAGACGTCGTCGCCCGCGTATTCGTAGTCTTCAGGCTCATCAAATACGAGTCTCGGGGCGCTAGAAGTTGATTCTACGTAGTTTTCGGTCGATACTTCAACGATTTCTGCGGTTTTGCCCGATGCAATCTGGGCTGTACTCGGCAAATTGATCGTAATACTGAACCCAGTGCCGGGTAGAGTGGTCGCATTGTCGCGCTTTGGCTTCAAATCAGCCCATTCCACAAGATTCTCGATGACTTTTGCGCGCACTGCGGCGGGTACGTCTGGGTCTTTGACCATGTGATACGCGTTCGGCAACAGATCTTCAGCCAGAACCCGGCACTTTGCTGCAAATGAGAACCCAGATTCGCGTAGTTCTGTGGAAAACGCATCCACATACCGCTGAAACTGCGGATTCTGTTGGATGGCGGCAAGCTCAGTTACAGTAATTCCCTCGGAAGCTGCAATCTCGTGCTCGGGACGCATGGCCCCCACCGCATTTCTCGCAACCGCCAAAGCCACACTACGAAGTAACTGATCTGCATGAATGGCGCTATGCATGCTTCGAAGCTAACAAATGGTAGTGGGTGTGTCAAGTATAAGGAGGAGATTAGTTTGTATAAATGTTCTTTGTAGGATGTGGGATTGTAAAAACGGGAGAAATTTTATACGAGCCTGATAAAAGGGCTGGGCGGGGGGAGGGGGGTGACGGGGGTCCGGGTGGGGGGTACCAACTACTATCATCTCGCAGGCCAAGTTATGCACACACAGACCGCGATTCTGTGTAGGATTCGTCTTGCAGTACGCAGTACGCAGTAACCAACCCACTCATTTACTTGGAGCAAGCAAAAATGGCAAAGCGCAAAACCCTGTCGGTGTCCTCGATCCTCGCAACCAAGCGGGAAACCCTCCGTTCATTCCGCCATGACATCAAGCAAGCGGAGCAAGCGCGCGATTCTCTGTCGGCTGTGCTCGCAATGACAGCCTCCCTACAGCGCTCGGTCGATTCGGTATCCGCCGATATCTCAGTGTACTCAAGCCCGCGCCTGTATCTGTACCTCGACGCGAAAGTCGACAGCCTGAAAGGCGAACGCGTGGCGAAGATCCTTGAGATTGCCGAAACCCTCGGGTTCGACGAAGCGCGCTCGTCAGACTATGCGAGCGAGTGGAGCGCGAGCCGCTCGTTTCACTATGATGGCACGTTCTATGGTGTCAACGTAAGCGCTGTGGTGCGCTTCGAGCTGCCGACAGACGGCGAGGCCTGCAAGCGGGTTCAGGTCGGTACCGAGATCCGAGAGGTTCCCAAGTACGAAATTCGCTGCGCTTAAACCAACCTCACACAGCCCGGGCGCAAGCCCGGGCGCGGAGAATCCCATGCTCAAAGCCTACATTCACGCCATCGCGCTGTCGGCCGCGCTCTACGCGCTCCTCTGGCTCGCGTTCGCTATCTGACACAATAGGAGTGAAACATATCATGTAAATCCGATTCGGCGGACGCCTGCGCAGCCCCACCCGCGCATTGAAATAGTGGGAGCCCGATCAACCCAAGCCCGCCTCGCGCGGGCTTTTTCACGTCGTGCTAACTACTATCATATGTTCTCGGGGGCGAGGCGCGCCCACAGCTTGACAGGCCGGCCGGTACATGGTCGACGAACGAACGAACGACCAACTACTATCATCGTTAATCCCACGGGATTTGGACGCGTGGCGGTTTTCCTGTAGGATTGAGGGTGTCGGCTGTACAGCGACACAAACCCGGCCCCGTGCCGAATCACTTGTTCACTTATCGGAGTTTTCATCATCATGGCTAAAGCCAACACCCCCGCCGCCAATATGGCCGTCACAATCCCCGCCGTCGTAACCCGTGACGCGGCCGTCGGTTCCCTGATCCTTGAAGCCGGCGCCGCCGGCCAGACCATGCTAGCCAAGGCTAAAGAGGCGGCCGCCAAGGCCGCCGGTCAATTGGACGGGTCCAAGCCGATCGCCGAACGGATCGCGGCCGTCGTTTCGCTGTACGCGAAAGACTTCGAGGCGGCCGGTCATAACGTGCGCGCACTGTTCGTTGACGCGTTAACGCTACATGCCGCAAAGGCGTGCATTGTGAGCGTAAGCGTTATCGGCAAGGACGGAAAAAAGGTCGACGAGCAGATAACGGCTGAGGCGGCCGTCGATCAGTCAAAACACAACATGCGCGACGCGGCGAAGCAGGTTCGCGAGGCGCACGGGTTCGGCCGCAAATCCGGCGGCGGCCGCAAAGCAGCCCCGAAAGCAGCACCGGCGGCACCTGCCAATGAAGCTACCGTGACGATGTCCGACGTCGACGCGTTTGCGGCATGGATGGATAACCTCGACGTGTATCTCAGCGATACGGTTTACCATCCGCGTATCGTCGCGCGCCTGATCGAACTAGGCTATTCCCTGAACCGTAGCGCCAAGGGGACCGTGGTCAAGGGCAAGGCCTCAGCGTAAGGCCCGCGCGGCCTTGCGGCCGCGCGTCTCATCACACCCCGCCCGGGAAACCGGAGCGGGGTTTTCGCGCTTGGCGCGCCAGCAGACTAACTACTATCACGACGGGCCCCGAACGGCGGCACCGCCTACTATCACCGCGCCGCGCGGCGGCTTAATTCCACGGGATTAACTGACGAACGAACGAGGGACGAACGAGGGACGAACGACGAACGAGGGACGAACGACGAACGAGGGACGTGTAGTTTCTGTGTAGGAACATTTATACAAACTAAGACCCTACTAAGTGTAGTGTTGTAGATTTACAAATGTCTTTAGAATCAAGGACTTACGAGCGAAAAAAATTCCAATCTAATTAGTTTGTATAAATGTTTCCTGCACGATGTGTAAGTGCTTGATCTGCAACAGGAATTTTTTTTAGTGTGCCTATTTTTTAAGCATTAGTAAGAATATTTATTAGATTGGAGTGTTAGGCAGCAAAGTTTAAACTTGCAAAAACTTACAGCCTTTAGCACGCATACAACAACATATATACGTAATTTTTCAAACTCTCTCCCAAAGGTTTCTCTCTACCCTAAAATCCAATCTAATAATCTAATCCTTTAAAATCAAACACTTGCAAGCGACTTCCAAACTAATTATTAACTAATCCCAATCTAAAGCCAAAATAAATAAAACCCGACAGCTTTTATTTGTGCAGATTAGTTCCTGTACAACTTCCTACACAGAAACTAAAGGTACAGATTAGTTCCTGTACAACTTCCTACACAGAAACTAAAGATTTTAGCAAACGCTACGAAACATCTACACAAACTAAAGTCTTAATCCCATGGAATTAGTTCCTACACAACAACATCTATACAAACTAATTAGTTCCCATGTAACTTCCTCATCACTTGACAGGACCCCTCTTTTGCAGGATAATTGGGGTTGCTGCACCGATGTTCCGTTCCACTGACTCACTCACCACTCACCCGTTAATCCCGTGGGATTACCGACCACTCATTCACTCACAGGAGCACAACACCATGGCTACCCATGCCGACGTAGCACAGCGTTTCGCGCAGTACCTCGTCGTACCCCCTGCGGTATTCCCCAAAAACTCGCGAGCCTTGCGGGGGTCTCGCATGCACACCTCGTGCACGTTCCCACCGTCATCTGATCTGTCTCTGCCGGGTAACAAGCTCTTTCAGGCCGTAGGCTACGGCTTCAGTTACGACACCTGCATTGCTCGCATTGTGCTGAACGTGCACACCCGGGCCCCGGAACTGTGGTTAAGCGAGCGCCGGTACAGCCATAGCACCGACAGGCACCGGAGCATGTACCGTGCAGCTTACGTACGTCATTGCAGTTCCCTTGACATACACCCCAGCGTGTTTATGTTCACTCAGGCCTCCCCACAGAACCGCCATGACCCGGAGCGCGGGAAAACAGCCATCATGCAGTTCGCTACCTATATGAACCATGCCGCGCGGAGAGGGGCGCATACTGCAACGAGGGAACTGTTTCTGACCAACGCCAGAGCAACGATCAATGTTGCACTGCGGCACATGACGCAGGACATACCGGAGTCGATCACAGCCCAGCAACCCCATGCCGAGGTTATCGCCACACTCACCCAGTATCTCGGCACGATCGAGACGATGCTTGCATCACCTGAGACGATCAAAGCGGCAGCCCTCGGCTGGCTTGCACTCAACGACATCGCACCACCGGCTAACTGACTGACTTAATCCCGTGGGATTAGAGGAGAGACAACATGAAGCGATACGAATTCTTCATCACCAACAACGACGGTGCCACGTTCCGCTGGCGCAACCTGACCCTGCGACAAGCTGAGTCTATGAACAAGTGGACCGAGAAGCACATTGACTGGTTAAACGTAGCGTCTTTCGGCTGGGGAGAAATGGAATGAAAACCAACGAGCTAACCGGTGCCGCCCTTGATTGGGCGGTGGCGTTATGCAAGGGGCTTCTGGAAGCGGGCCACGTTGTGGTGGACTTTGAGTACATGTCTGGGCACGACCCGATCCGGCTGAATCCACTGCCGGAGGTGTACTACTCCCCTGCCTACACCCCGTCTACCAACTGGTCCCAAGGCGGGCCGATCATCGAACGGGAAGAAATTGAGCTTCACAAGTGGGCACTAGATGGGTGGGAAGCGCACGCCACCAACTATTCTTTCTTGGATACGCCAAACGAGAGGCCTGAGTTTGCAAAGCAGCACGGACCCACCCCCCTTATCGCAGCTATGCGTTGTTTCGTAGCGTCTCACCTCGGCGACGAGGTGCAAGTGCCGGAGGAACTGAAATGAACTCAATGACTTTCACAACCCACGACAACCTGTATCGCATCACCAGCTATGGCAACGGCTGGGCGTATGAGGTGCACTGTCAGACCACAGGCCTCTCGTTCTGGGTGCAGGATGACGACGCCATCGACCTGTATCACGCCACCCAGAAGTTCGACTTCACAGGTGTGCTCGCTGAGTACATCGACGTACACGGAGAATGACATGACCACATCCGATCCCCTGAAAACCGCAGAGCACATGCATGCGTTCCACGACGACGTCCTGCGCGTGATGGAGAAACACGGCGAAGAACTTACGCCTCAACTGTTGGCACTCGTGCTGGCTGACGTATACACCAGCTTTGCTGCGTTCCTTCAGATCGACCGCGAGTCAGTGACGACCCTCGTTGGTAAGTTGTACGACAACGCACAGAACTCACACACCCACCACACTTCCCATTGAGGAGAACAACCATGCCCTCAACCATATACAAACCCATACCTCAGTGCGATGTGTGCGATGCACCGTTCCCTGACGCGCGTGCGGCTCTGAAGTACACGACGTGCCTGTCGTGCGGTGAGAAAGAGGCACGGAAAGTGCAGCACACCATCGCCCCGCTCGCTAAGTCTAACTACATCCACATCTCTGACCGCGCACTGCTTACGCAGCTTAATCCGAAGCGTACGACTTGACCTACACGCAACATCGTAGGATAATAGAGGTTCTCTCGATTCACTCGTTCATTCACTGACTCATTCACTAACTTACCTAATCCCACGGGATTAACTCAGAGGAAATCATGTCTATCAAAGACCACGCATTGCTTGTCTCGCTCAACGTGCACAAGCCACAGATGACTCAGACCGATCGCAAAGCGACCGAGGATGCCGAGGCGGCGAACGACGCGCACGGTGCCGGACGGTATCGCAAAGACTTGTACCCGCGTGCCCTCGTGCAGCCCATAATCGCCGTGGAGTCCGCAGCGCGTGCGTACATCGACAGTACAACGTACCGCTGGGATCGTGGCTGGGACCTGCTGCCGACGATGCGCTTCATGACTTTCGCCGAGCGCATGGGTAAGTTCGAGCTGGAGTTCGACCAGAACGTGACTGCGTTCCTCAACAACTGGACCAACGTCATGCAGCATGCTAAAGATACTCAGGGCGGGTTGTTCGACCCGAGCGTGTACCCTGACCTGAGCAGCCTGCGGGCTCAGTTCCGGTTCAAGATCACGTATCGCCCTGTGACGGACATCGGCGACTTCCGCGTGTCCATGCAAGAGACCGAGCTTGCACTGCTGCGTGAGCAGGTCGAGGCGAACACACGTGACACCATGGATTCGATGATGAAAGCACCGCTCGAACGCCTGCGTAAAGTAGTGCAGCGGCTCGCCGAGGTGACGGGAGAACCTGACCGGGTAGTCACAACGAAGACTGGCGTGGTCACGACGAAGGCTCCCATCTTCCGTGACTCGCTCGTCGAGAACGTCATCGATGAGATTAACCTGCTGCATGACTTCGCCGAGGTGCTGCCTACGGACGTCCTCTCGATCGGTAAGACCATCATCGATACAGTGCCTAAGCCCCAGACGCTACGTGATGACCCGGAGAAACGCCGCGAGACTCACGTGCAGTCCACCGCGCTGCTCGCCACGATCGATGCCATGCTGGAGGATTGAGTGATGATTACTCCTACCCCCACCCCCGGGTATGCCATGCTTGAAGGCGTAGGTGGTGTTGTGATGCCTGCCGATATAGCCATGCAGGTGTTCGCTCTGCTCTGTCAGGGTGAGTCTGTGGAGTACGACTGGTCATCGAAGTCGCACAAACGGCGTAAGGATAACCCCATCACCTTGCGCATGTTCAGCGTTGCGGAGTATGCTACGCTGGCACTGAGCGATGAAGTAAAAGAGTAGTACCCAGCAACACTTAATCAAACGGACTATAGTTCCGTAATCCCACGGGATTAACGTAGTACCAACCATCCACTTGTTCACTTAAAGGAAACATCATGCGTATTCAACACGTCACCCCGATCCTCGTTAAGCGTTACCTCAACGAGAACACCCGCCGTCGTACCGTCTTTCTGCGCGGGCCGTCGGGCATTGGCAAGTCTGAGGTTGTGTTCCAGACATCAGCGCTGCTTGCTGAGCACGTGCCGAACTGGCGCGGTGTTGTCGACCTGCGGCTTGCACAGATGGACCCCACAGACCTGCGCGGTATCCCGCACGTTGACCCCACCACTCAGCGTACACACTGGGCGCGGCCGGACTTTCTGCCTGCTGATGGTGCCGGTATCCTGTTCCTCGACGAGATCACCTCAGCACCGCCTGCTGTGCAGGCTGCGGCGTATCAGCTAACGCTTACCCCCGAGGACTTCGGCATCCCTCCCACGTGGATGGTGATCGCGGCAGGTAACCGCAAGAGTGACCGTGGTGTGACGTACAACCTCGCTGCCCCCTTGCAGAACCGCATGTGTGACATCGAGGTGAGCACCACGCTGGATGACTTCACCAACCATGCGATCACGTGCAACATCAGGCCGGAGATTCTGTCGTTCCTGCGGGACCGCCCTGACCTGCTGCACAAGTTCGAGGCAACGGGTGACATCAAGCCGTTCCCGAGCCCGCGTGCGTGGTTCGCTGTGTCTGCGAACCTTGAGCTGGACCTGCCCATCGCAGAGCGTGTCGAGATTAACAAGGGCGACATCGGCGAGGAAGCTGCCATGACGTTCGAGACCCACCTGCGGGTGTACGAGACCATGCCGCGTATCGATGACATCCTGAGTGGTGTCGACGTGCCGCTGCCCAAAGAACTCAACGTGCGGTATTGCGTGGCGATGGGTCTGGCCACTCGGCTCGATGCTAAGAACTTCGACAATGCATGGAAGTTCTTGAAGAAGATGCCGGCGGACATCCAGACGCTTACCATCAAGCTCGCGTACAAACGTGACAAGACCATCACGCAGAGCCCTGCGTATACAGCATGGGCGATGGCGAATCAGGAAGCGTTCAAGAGGACCTGAGCATGCCGCCTAATGTGAGGCACCCGTACACAGGTAGTGCGCATTTACAATGGCAGCGCGACTCGAACGGTGTTCACTACGCGTACAAGGTTCGCAAAGCCAAGTACCGCGCAGGGGCACCGTACGACGTGCGGGAACCGTTTGCATGGGTGCGACCGACGTACAACGCCAACGGTGTGTTTGTTGACGGGCATGGGTTCATCGTTACACGTGGCGGGTTTGAGGACCTGATGACGTTCGACACGCTCGCCGCTGCACGCTTGCATGTTGAGTCTGTTTTTGCGCTAGAATCAGAGTAACCGATTGGCTGTACAACCTACTCATTTACTCAAAGGAACAATCATGGATACACAGATGGAACGCATCGACCTTGCATACAGCAAGCTCGGTCTGCGCGAGCCCTTCATCGCTGCGGTGATGACACGCGTCAAGCGTGAGCTATCGGACAAGGTGCCGACGGCAGCCACCAACGGATCAGTGGTGAAGTACAACCCAGAGTTCGTAGCCAAGTTCAACGACGAGCAGTTGTTCGGTCTCGTGCTGCACGAGGCGTGTCACGTCGTGCTCATGCACATGTGGCGTCGTGAGGGGCGTGACCCCGCGCTGTGGAACTATGCCAACGACGCGATCATCAACGCGTACATCCGCAGCCGCAGCTACCAGCTACCAGACGGCGGTGTGAACCTCGCATGGGTGCGTGAGGAACACTCGTCTGAGTACGTCTATGAGAAACTCAAGCAGAACCCGCCGCCACCGCAGAAGGGTAAGGGCAAAGGCAATGGTGACGGAGGCGATGAGGATAGCGATGGCACAGGTACGTCGCAGCCCAACGCAGGCGGGTGGGATGGCACAGGCGACCTTGAGGACGCGATCGACGAGGCTACACGCACTGACATGGAAGCGACCATCGTCACGGCTGCGAAAATGGCGAAGGATTGTGGCCACGGGTCTGCGCTGATTGATCGCATCTTGCAAAACACCGGCAAGGTCAACGTGCGCTGGCAGGATGTCGTTCGCTCGATGCTCACTGAATCATCCGCTGCGGATTACACCTACATGCGGCCGTCGCGGCGGTTCATCGGCTCTGGGCTGTACCTGCCATCGCTTCGCACTGAGGCGCTTGGTGGGCTCGGCATCGGCTTCGATACATCGGGCTCGATGGGTGCTGATGAGTGCAACCAGATCGCGACTGAGTTGCAGGCGATCATTGATGACTTGCAGCCATCGTTCGTTGAGGTGGTGTACTGTGACTACTCAGTCACGCACGTCGAGCGCTTCGAGCGTGAAGACATGTTGGAGCTACATCCCAAAGGTGGCGGGGGTACGCGGTTTCAGCCGGTGTTCAAGCACTTTGCTGAGACGGGCGAGCGGTATGCAGGGATCATCTTCTTCACAGACATGGAAGGTGATCTTGAGGAATGTGTCGAGCCCGAGTGCCCCGTGGTCTGGGCCAACATCGGGCGAGGGGATTACAACGCACCGTTCGGTGCACTCGTGAAGGTACCATTATGAACCGCAGACAACCGATGACCGTCTTCGAGCAAGACGTCATCAATCGACTCACCCGCGTCGAGTCTAAACTCGTGCGCGGGTTTGAGGAGCTAGGCGTAAACATCAACAGTCGTTCAGACTGGCTAACGGTCGACGAGCCGTCGCGCACTGTCTTCATCAGCACGCTGGGCCGTTCGCTAACCGTCATGCTAAACGACATGGCACGTGCCGGTGCAACGCAGGTCGGCAAAGAGTACGAGATCGTGCACAAGGGCGATGTTGTAGGCACAGTTATTCTGAAACCCATCACTTAATCCCATGGGATTAAAACGCAACCACTCATTTACTGGAGGTACTATCATGCTGTTACGCAAACCCTCGGCGATGCGCATCGCCACGACGCAACTTGAAGATGCTCGACGCGCTTTGCTCGAACACCAGAGTGCAGCCGAGTATCACTCACACATGTCCGCGTACTACGCACAGGCAATCACACGCCTTGAGGCGTTCGTAAAAACACAGGAGGCAAGCGATGACCAGAGATGACATCATCAGGATGGCGCGGGAATCCGCAGACCAATCACCACGCGAAGACTGGAACACTAACGCATGGGTAT
>SXGQ01396475.1_pt1 | contig 10324 bp, 5 predicted proteins | sample 3178371 | NCBI WGS metagenome assembly SXGQ01 (sample SAMN11356859, study PRJNA531348) | freshwater metagenome | isolation source: freshwater sample F1-20 | place: China: Fuxian Lake, Yuxi | collected 2017-12-25 | reverse complement strand
GGGTTCGTGGACGACGTGCACGGGTGGGACTTCCAGAACGGCGATGCATCGGTCTTCGATCCATCCGAGGACTCCCACGGCACCCACGTCGCCGGCACCATCGCCGCCGTCGGTGACAACGGACGTGGCGTCGTCGGCGTTGCCCCGAACGTGAAGATCATGCCGCTCAAGTTCCTGGGGTCGGACGGCTCCGGGTCGAGCACCCACGCCGCCGCGGCCGTCGCGTACGCCCGCCGCATGGGTGCCACGGTCATCAACGCCTCCTGGGGTGGGGGCGGCGGTTCGCTGCTCCAGCAGGCGATCAAGGACACCCCGGGCGCGGTCCTCGTCGCGGGCTCGGGCAACCTCGCACTGAACATGGACGTGAACCAGCCGCAGTACCCGGCGGCCTGGGCCGACGATGCCTTCGGGATGCCGAACGTCGTCTCCGTGGCTTCGATCACGTCACTCGGCAACCTGTCGAGCTTCTCTAACTACGGCGCCAGGACGGTCGACATCGGGGCGCCCGGTTCGTCGATCCTCTCGACGACTCCGAACGGCACCTACGGGAACATGTCCGGCACGTCCATGGCCGCCCCCCACGCGTCCGGTGTGGCCGCCCTCGCCGCCTCGGTCGACCGTCGCCTGACCGGCGCACAGCTCGTGACCGTCCTGAAGTCCGGGGTCCGGCCGCTGGCAGCCCTCGCCGGCAAGACCGTCACGGGCGGGCTGCTCAACGCTCCCGGGACGCTCCAGGCGGCGGCGTCGCTCGTCCAGCCTGCACCCACCACGACCACGGCTCCCGCTCCGTCGACGGCCACGTCGCCCGTTTCCCCGAGTCCGATCAGCCCTGCCCCGACCGATCCGCCGCCCTACGACGGTGACGGCGCCCGGTCGCTCGAGTGGGCGTGCCCCGGAGTGGTCGAGTCCGGCTTCGTCGACGTCCTGGCGGGGACGTCCCATGCTCCCGGTGTTGGGTGCGCCCGCACCTGGGGGGTGTACAGCGGCTCCTCGGACGGCACGTTCGGTCCGAAGGTCGACCTCAGCCGGGGTCAGCTGGCGTCGGTGCTGGTCAGGGGCATCGAAGCGGCGCTCGGGCGGGCTCTCGCTGCGGGGTCCGACCACTTTTCTGACGACGACTCCTCGGTCCACGCAGCGGCGATCGACAAGCTCGCCGAGATCGGGATCGTCGGCGGGTTGAGCGAGTCCCGGTACGGACCGGCGGCGTCGGTGACCCGGGGGCAGTTCGCGTCGATGCTCGCCCGCACCTACCAGTACCTGGCGGGCGCGCTGCCGCCCGGTGCCGACGCCTTCGTCGACGACGCCGGGACGGTGCACGAACCCTCGATCAACGGACTCGCTGCCATCGGCATCGTCGCCGGCACCGGCGACCGCCTCTACAGACCGGGGTCGTCGCTGCTGCGGGACCAGTCGGCCACGTTGGTGTCCCGGCTCCTCGACGCCCTCGTCGAGGCCGGTGTCGCGCAGCCTCCGACGCCGTAGGCCATGGCGGAGAAGGTCCGGCTGACGCGGGAACCGGGACGGGATGGCCGTACGATCTGCCCGTGCAACGACGGAGTGGGCTGTGGCCGGTGGCGGCGGGTGCCGTCGCCCTGCTGGTCGGTGCGCAGGGGCTCGTGCCCCACGCCGGTGCGGCCGCGAACCCGGGACCCAGCGGTGACCGGGTCGTGCTGCGCTTCGACGACGTCGACCCCAGCCGACGTGCGGCGGCGGCAGTCGAGGCGGGCTACGAGCTGATCGAGGAGGTGCCGGGCAGCGACTTCGCGCTGGCCGTCGGCATCCGTCCCGGCGCCCGACCCGACGGCGACCGCGTGGTCGGTGCTGCGCCGGTCGTGCCGGTCGAGGTCGCCGCCGACCAGGGCGATCCGCTCGCGCAGTTCCAGCGGCACCTCCCGGCGATCCGGGCGCCGCAGGCCCGGGCGATCTCCGACGGGACCGGGGCCATCGTCGCGGTCATCGACACCGGCGTCGCCCAACCGGACGCCACCGGGCGGTCGAAGGCACCGGACCTCGCCGGCACCGCCTTCGTGCCGGGCTGGGACTTCGTCCAGAACGACGCCATCCCCCAGGACGAGAACGGGCACGGCACGCACGTCATCAGCACCATCGCCGCCACGACCGGCAACGGCTACGGCGTCGCCGGCGTCGCCCCCGGCGCCACGGTCATGCCGCTGCGGGTGCTCGACGCCGCCGGGCAGGGCGAGGACTGGCACGTGGCGGCCGCGCTCAGGTGGGCGGCCGACAAGGGCGCCAACGTGGCGAACCTGAGCATCGGCTCGGCGTTCGCGTCGCCGGTCCTCCTGGACGCCGTCGCCTACGCCCGCAGCAAGGGCGTCACCGTCGTGGCGGCCAGCGGCAACGACGGCAAGGGCGTGATCTCCTGGCCCGCCGCCGCGCCCTCCGTCATTGCGGTGGGCGCGGTGCAGTTCGACGGGAAGCGGGCGAGCTACAGCAACTTCGGCCCCACGCTCGACCTCGTCGCCCCCGGCGGCGACCTGAACCTCGACCAGGACGGCGACGGCCGGCCCGACGGCATCCTGCAGGAGAGCCTCGATCCCAAGGACACCAGGCGGTTCTGCTGGTGCTACCTGGCTGGGACCTCGATGGCTGCCCCGCAGGTGAGCGCGGTCGCCGCCATGCTCGTCGGCCTCGACATCGCGACTCCGGACGAGATCGAGCGGATCCTCGTCGCATCGGCATGGGACCTCGGCCGACTGGGTCGTGACGACCACTACGGCCACGGCATCCTCGACGCCCGAGCTGCGGTCCTGCACGCCACCGGGAAGGCTCCGCCCGCTGCGGGCACGATCCGCTCCTTCACCCGGGCCTGCCCGTCGGACCAGGTGCCGCCTGGCGGCTTCGGTGACACCGGTGCCAGCAGCCACGCCGCCGCCATCGACTGCGTGGCCTGGTGGGGGGTCGCCTCCGGCGCCTCGGCGGGGAGCTTCGAACCCCGGGGCACGGTCTCGCGTGCCCAGATGGCGTCGTTCCTGGCCCGGCTGATCGATGCCACACAGGTCCGCCTCCCGCAGACCCCTCCCGACGCCTTCACCGACGACGCCGGGTCCACGCACGAGCAGCGCATCAACCAGCTCGCCGCCGTCGGCGTCATCCGCGGCCGAGCGGGCGGCACCTACGCCCCGAACGACCGGGTCACCCGAGCCGAGATGGCCACCTTCCTGGCCCGCACGCACGACCTCGTGGCGGCCGAGCCACTCCGGCCGAGCGCCGACCGCTTCTCCGACGACGACGGATCGTCGCACGAGCGCAGCATCGATCAGGTCTCGGCCATCGGCATCGCCGCCGGAACCAGCGGGACCCGCTTCGAAGCGAACGCGCAGGTGCGGCGCGACCAGATGGCCACCTTCCTCGCCCGCCTGCTCGACCTCCTGGTCGAGGGCGGCGAGATCCCGCAGCGCTGAGCCTGCCGGGGATCAGCTCAGCGCGAGATCGAGGGCACGGGCGAGCGTGCTCGCCATCTGGTCGCGCTTGGCGGTGGCCTTGGGGGAGTAGGTCCCGGGACCGGTGCCGGAGACGACGCCGTCGGCGGCCAGCTGGTCGATGGCCGGCTCGTGGACGGAGCCGTTGTCGTCGCGGAACGGCGAGGGCGGGGACGAGTCGAGGGCGACGCCGGAGTGCTGGAGCGCCCGAGCGAGGATCGAGGCCATCTGGCCCCGGTCGATCTCGATGCCCGGCCCGTACTTCCCGGGACCGGTGCCCTTGACGATGCCGGCGGCGGCGAGGCGGTTGATCGCCGTCTCGTGCACGGACCCGTCGTCGTCGGTGAAGGCGTCGGGCGCGTTCTCGGGGAGGGACCCGCCGGCGGCCGGGACGAGCCGGGCGACGAAGGACGCCATCTGCGCTCGGGTCACGGCAGCGCCGGGTGCGAAGGTGGTGGCGCTCGTGCCGGTGGCGATCTTGCGCCACGCCACGCAGTCGACTGCCAGCGCATGGGTGCTGTCGGGGTCGACGTCGCTGAACGTGCCACGGGGGACCTGCCCGTCCGGGCACGCCTTCGTGATCGCTCGAGCAGGGACGGCGGGCGGCGGCGGCACGGTGATCTCGAACCAGTCGGACTTGAGGGCGAAGTCGCTGCGGAACTGGTTGCCCGTGCGGTCGACGTTGCCGGAGGTCCCGACCAGTCGCATCTGCAGGACCCGGCCGCCCATGTCGCCGTGGCCGTTGCGGGACAGGACCTGGATGTCGGTCAGCGTGCCGATGGATGGGTACCTCGTCTGGATCTGCTGCCGGGTCAGCTTGGTGGTCCAGGTGTGGTTGGGGTTGCTGGAGATGGCGTCGCCCAGGTCCTCGCGGACGGGGTAGTCGCCGCCGGCGGTCCAGCCGCCGGTGGACGACGAGAACTCGGTGCGAGCCAGGCGACCGTCGGGCCAACGCCGCACCTCGAGCTTGGTCTCGGCGACTGCTCGGTCCGTGTTGGGGTGCGAGCGAGTCGTGATGGCGCCGCTGGGGCTCACGTAGGCGACACCGCCGTACACCTGGCAGAACTGGTCGTCGCACGTCGTCGCGGCAGCGCCGAGGCGGGTGTGGAGGTTCCCCCAGCGCGTGTCACCGGCCGCCGCGTAGCTGCGTGCGGCGACGGCCTGCGCCCGGAGCGCGGCCATGCCCCGTCCGCCGGCCAGGTCGCCCCACGATGCCGGCGACTCGCGCGGGACGATGCCCCGCAGCAGCTCCTCGGTGCGCACCAGGTTGACGGTCTTGTCGTCGATGGCGACCAGCTCGGTGCTGTGGTCGTAGGCGATCTGGCTCCCGTCGCCGTAGCAGAGGCGCAGGGCGAGCGTGCTCGGTTCGGCTTGCGTGCTGTCCGCCATCTTCGAGACCCGCACGGGACCCTCGACGATCCGCTCGTTCTCGCTCCACGGCCCGGTGCACGACGTCCCGGTCTTCAGGTCGTAGCGGTTGTTCCCCAGCGGCGTGACCCGCACGGCGGTCGGGGTGTCCGGCTCGCCGGCGACCTGCAGGCCGGAGGAGCGGTAGACGACCATGGCGCTGTTCAGCGGGCGAGCCTTCAGCCACACGGCCATGAGCCGGTCCTCGGTCGTGCCCACGACGGTGCCGCCGTAGTAGTGGGCCAGGATCCGCTGGTGATCCCAGGGCTCGCCGGTGATGCCGGTGGCGTAGCCGAGGGCGCCGTACTGGCCCATGCCCCGACCGTGGCCCCAGCCGTGCCCACGCACCGACAGCTCGTCGGGGAGGGCCTGCGCCGTCACACCGCCAGAGGAGCGGACGGACTCATCGGCGGCGCCAGCGGGGGCCGGGCCCCAGAGCGCCACCAGCAGCGCCAGGACGAGTGCTGCGGCGAGCGGACGGGTGCGATGACAGATGGCGGTCACGCCGGATCAGCGTAGGGTCGCAGCGGCCAGGGTCCGCGCCAGGTACGACGCCATCTGGTCGCGACGCACGCTCGTGCGGGGCTCGTAGGTACCGGGCCGCACGCCCTGGACGATGCCGGCGGCGGCGAGCCGGTTGATGTCGGCGTGGTGGTACTGGGAGTCGTCCCGGAAGAAGTCGGTGGTGGTGGCGGCCAGCGGCTTGCCGGCGATCAGCTCGTACGCACGCGCCATCCACGCCGCCATCCGGTCGCGCTTCATGGCGATGCCACCCTCGAAGGACCGTCCGACCTCGCCGGTGTCCATGCGGATGATCCGGAGGTCGACGAGCTGGTTGACCGCCTTCTCGTGCGTCGTCCCGGCGTCGTCGTCGAAGTAGTCGCCCTTCGGCTCGGGCAGCTGCACGCCGCCGGCGTCGAGCAGACGCGCCACGAACGAGGCCATCTGGAGGCGGGTCACGGTGCCGCCCGGGCCGTAGCGCCCGTCGGTGAAGCCGAGGGCCACGTCCTTCGCGGCGAGGCAGCCGATCGGTCCGGCGTGGACGTTCGTGCTGGCGACATCGGTGAACGACATGGTGGTGAGCGTGCCGCTGCACAGCGGCGCCAGGTCGGGGACCGGTCCGGTGGGCGGGGGCGGCGGGGCGGTGCCGAGGGGGTGCACGGTCGCCGTCGAGACGTCGCCCCGGTTCAGTGCGGCCCGCAGCGAGGGGTACGGATCGCGCTGGTTGGTGCCGTAGGGGTCCTTGACGGCCGGGTCCGTGATGCTGAAGTGCAGGTGCGGGGCGGTGCTCTCGGCGTTGCCGGAGTCGCCCATCCAGCCGATGTGCTGCCCACGGACGACGGTGGCGCCGACCTTGATGCCGGGCGCGAAGGCCTGCTCGGGCGGTGCGGCGCCGTCGTCGGTGCCCGGCGTGTCGTTGTTCAGGTGCACGTAGCTGTAGCTGCGGCCGTCATCGCCGGCGATGGTGACGTAGTTCCCGGACAGGCTCGTACCCGTGTCCATGCGCACGACCTTGCCGCCGCGGGCGGCGTAGATCGGCGTGAGCTTCGGGCCCATGATGTCGCTGGCCTTGTGGACCCGACCGCCCGAGCGCCCTGCCTCGTAGGTGGACGTCACGCTCGTCTTCGGCGGCGGCGCCGCCGGATAGGTGATGTCGATCACGCTGTCGTAGGCGGGTGCAGGGGTGGGTGCCGGCGCCGGCTCAGGAGCCGGGACCGGTTCTGCGGCGGCGGCGAGGCTGGTGCCCAGGGGTGAGACGGCGGCGAGGAGCGCGACTGCGAGGACCGATGCAGCGGCGCGCCGGGGGGAGGGGCGCGGTGGGGTCGGGATGGAGACCATGGTCGCGTGCTTCGGCACGACCGACGAAGTCCTGAAGGTCGACCTGCCGGATCGGGCCAAAGGTCCCAACTGGCCTGGTTCGGTCGCGTCAGCGCCCTGCGTCGCTACCGGCCGGAGGCTCGATCGCCCGAGGCAGCCTGCCCCGGGCGGCAGCGAGGGCGAGCAGCGCCAGCGCATCGCGCACCGCCGTGAGGGCCCGGTAGCCGGCCACGACGAGGGCGAGGGCGGCGACCGGTCCTTCGAGGAGGCCGGCCATGGTGGTCTCGAACACGCCGGCGCCTTGCGGGGCGAAGACGGCGACGAAACCGGCGGCCCACGAGACCAGGAACGTGCCGGCGGTGCGCACGACACCCGGGGCGTCCACGGCGGGGAAGGCCGCGAGGTAGCACCAGAACGCGGCGGCCGACACGACCCAGAACAGCACGAGGTGGCCGACCAGCTCGACGTAGCCGGACCAGCCGACGACCGGCACCTCGCCGAGGCCACGCCGGGCGCCGACCCAGCGGACCACCGGGTTGAGCACCCACGGGGAGCTCACGAGGCAGAGCGCGACCGCCACGACGCCCAGCGACGCGATGCCGAGACCGGTGTCGGCCGTGCCGCCGGCCACGAGGAGACCGGCGCCGAGGGCCACGGCGACGACGAAGGACAGGAGGGTCTCCAGCACCGCCACGACCCCCAGGGCGGCCGTGCTGGCGCCGGCCCCGCGGAGGGCACCGATCCGCCCGGCGGCATACCAGATGCTCCCGGGCAGGTAGCGCCCGGGGATGGCGGCGACGGTGGCCTCGAGCACCTTCGGGAAGGGGAGCGGGCTGCGCAGGTCGGTGAGCCCCCGGCTCCAGAACCAGGCGCTCTGGGCCAGCGATGCGAGCGAGAGCGCCAGTGCAGCCAGGAGGGGAGCAGGCCGGGCCCCTTCGACCAAGGCGGCCACGTCGTCGCGTCGGAGCGCCAGCACCACGATGGCGGCGACCACGAGCGCCACCCCGTAGATGCGACGCAGCACCCGCTTCCAGGATTGCGAGGTCGGCTCGGGGGCCAGGTCCGTCACGGGGTCCCGGCGATGGTGCCCTCGTCGACGAGCAGGTCGAGCGTGCGGGCCAGGAGGCTGGCCATCTGGTCGCGACGGGTCGGGTCGTACGGAGCGAGGCGCCCCGGACCCATGCCCGTGAGGATGCCCTCCGACGCCAGCAGGTTGGCCGACGCCTCGGGCACGAGGCCCTCGACGTCGGCGAAGGCGTCGGACACCGACCCGCCGGGTTCGACGCCGATGTGCAGGAGCGCACGGGCGACCAGGGACGCAGCCTGGGCCCGCTCGACCGGGTCCTGGGGCGCGTACCGGGTGGCGCTCTTCCCCCGGACGACGTCGATGGCGGCGAGCGCGTTGATCGCCGCCTCGTGCTCGGTGCGCTGGTCGTCCTCGAACCGGTCGATCGGGTCGTCCGGCAGCTCGCCCCCGGCGGCGAGCACCAGGCGGAACACGAACGATGCCATCTGGCCTCGCGTCACGATCCCGGCCGGCGCGAAGGCAGTCGAGGTCCGGCCCTGGGCGATGTTCCACCAGGCGACGCAGTCGATGGCCAGAGCGTGCACGCTGCTCGGGTTAACGTCGGCGAACACGCCGCGGGGCACCTCGGCCTCCGGGCAGGCGTCGGCGATGCCCCGTGGAGTCACCGGAGCGCGTGGCGCGACGCCCGTGACCTGGAACCAGTCGGAGCGGAGGTTCCAGTGATCCCGGAACTCGGTGCCGCGCAGCTCGACCGTCTTCGTCGTGCCCACCAGCCGCATGCTCGTGACCCGTCCGCCGTCGTCCCCGAGGTTGTTGCGCTCCAGGATCTCGATGGCCTGGAGCTGACCGAGGTCGTAGCGGGTCTCGATCTGGCGGCGGTCGAGCAGCGTCGTCCAGGTCCGGTCGGTGTTCGCCGCGAGGTCGTCGCCGAGGTCGCGCACGGCCGGGAACGTCCCGCCGGCGGTCCACCCGCCGCTCGACGCGTGGAAGTCGGTGCGCACCACGGCCCCGGCCCGGAGGCGGATCTCCCCGGACGTCGAGCGCACTGCGTCGTCGGTGCGGAAGTCCTCCACGCCCACCCCGGCGTACCTGGCGCAGCGCACGGTGTCGCAGGTGCTGAACGTGGCCCCGAGCCCGCTGTGCAGGTCGTTCCAGCGGCCGTCGCCGTAGCCGAGGTACCCGCGGGACGCGACCGCTTGGGCCAGCAGGGCCTGGTGGCCGCGACCACCGTCCAGGTCGGACCACGACGGGGGCAGCTGACCGGGCAGCACGCTTCGGAGGAGATCGTCGAGCCGCACGAGGTTGACGGTCTGGGCCACGCCGACGTCCCGGTCGTCGAAGGTGCGCGACATCGCGACCAGCTCGCCCCGGTAGCCGGTGGTGGTGCCGTCCTCCCGGCAGAGCCGCAGCACGTCGTCCGCCGCGCCGGTGGTGCCCGACGCCCGCATCCGGACCGGGCTGGGGAGTGCGACGGGAGCGGACCAGGCGGTCGCAGCGCAGCCACCCGAGGTGGAGACGTCGAACCGCCCGTCCGGCCGGAGCACCGCTCGCACGGCGACGGCGGTGCCCGTCAGTCCCTCGACCGAGACCCCACGGCTCCGCTCGACGAAGAGGGGCTTGTCGCGCTGGTCGAGGAGCGTGACCGCGCCGAGGGGGTTGCCGAGCGACCCGACGGTGGTCCCGCCGTAGAAGCGATTGAGGATCGACCGGTAGTCGAGCGGCCCCCCGGAGCGGCCCGTGGCGTACCCGAGCGCACCCCACTGTCCGAGCCCCCTCCCGTGGCCCCAGCCCCGACCCGAGACGGTGATCGTCTCGGAGATCGGCTCCTGCTGGGCGGCGGCCGGGGAGGCGGTGACGGCGAACCCACCGAGCAGCAGCGCGAGCACGACGACGATCCGCAGCGAGCAGCGGCGGACGACGGGTGGTGCGGCGACGGCCGCCGGTGGGCGGGGTGCGCTCGGACCGGCGGCGATGCGTGGCATGCGTCCCTCAGGTGCGACCTGGTCGATGGCGAGCCGACACTACCGTCCACGGGAACGGGGTCCTCGCGTCCTGGACCTCGACGAAGCCGCCGACGAGCTCCCGGAACGCACGGGCCGACCAGTGGTTGACGTGCCCCGGCGTGTTCCCGAGGTCGCGTGCGTAGCGCCCGCGCGCCAGGTTGGCGAGGCGCCAGATCGGCTCGCGCGGGACCGAGAGCAGGAAGTGCTCACGGCCGACCCGCTGCACCTCGGCGAGCGCTCCGGCAGGGTCCGGGACGTGCTCCAGCACCTCGATGCCGAGCACGAGGTCGAAGGCGTCGTCGGGGAACGGCAGGCGCGTGACGTCGGCGAACGCTCCGACGTGGCCCCTCGCCGCCCACTCCGCAGCGAGCGCGTCGTCGTGGAGATCGATGCCGATCACCTCGGCCGACGGGTAGCGACTCCGCACCCGGCTCGAGATCTCCCCTTCTCCGACACCGACCTCGAGGATGCGGCGGGGCGGGCGATCGGGCAGGAGGTCGTCGAGCGTGCGCAGGAAGCGCTGCACCAGGCGCTGCTCGAGTGGGTGCCCGGTCGCGTACTTGTCGTAGCTGTTCCCCGTCGGCCCAGTGGGCGGCGGGGAACCGTCTGCTGCGGTCAACGGGCCTCCG
>SXGQ01511474.1_pt1 | contig 10325 bp, 5 predicted proteins | sample 3178371 | NCBI WGS metagenome assembly SXGQ01 (sample SAMN11356859, study PRJNA531348) | freshwater metagenome | isolation source: freshwater sample F1-20 | place: China: Fuxian Lake, Yuxi | collected 2017-12-25 | reverse complement strand
TGGGGAACTGCCAGCACTGCTGGTCTTTTCCTGAGTTACACGGTGACTCCAATTCCAGCCCCAGGCGCGATCGCCTTGATTGGTCTTGCTGGTCTTGTTGGCAAACGCCGACGTTCTTAAGTCTTTCTAGTGTGGCTTTAAGCCGCACATGTACGCATTACGGGTTTGGAGTGAATTTAAAGAAACCCCGCTGTCAAAGGCGGGGTTTCTGTTTTTTACTATTTCAGTTTCAAACTTTCCAGCGCGGGAATATAGGCCTTCTCCAAATATTCAGCCACCATGCGGTGCGTGTTGAAACGGCTTGGCACTGTCGCCGCGCTGCGAATGCTTCGCTTCATCCATCGTTGCGGAACGTTGTCCGCGTCGCGATCGAAGAAATCTGGAACCACTTCTTTTTCTAGAAGCTCGTACAAACTTTCTGAATCAATCTGGTCTTGCGCCTCGCGGTCGGTGCCTTCGCGGCCATCGCCAATAGCCCACCCGTTGGTGCCGTCGTAACTCTCCGGCCACCAACCATCCAGAATGCTTAAATTAATTCCGCCATGCATTGGCGGCTTCATGCCACTTGTTCCACTTGCCTCGTATGGGCGCATTGGATTGTTCAGCCACACATCGCAACCGCTCACAAGCATTCGGCCAACGTGCATGTCGTACTCCTCCAGCAGAACCACGCGGCCCTCAAAGCCGGACTCACGCGCCCAGTGGTGCACTTCGGCGGCGTAGGCCTGGCCGTCCTTATCACGCGGATGTGCTTTACCCGCGAACACAATTTGCACGGGGCGCTTGCTGTCGCCAAGAATTGCGCGCAGACGATCGGCTTGACGGAAAATAAGTGGCGCGCGTTTATATGTGGCAAAGCGGCGCGCGAAACCAATCGTGAGCGCTTGCGGATTGAACGCGGCAAGCGCGCGCATTGAAGAATCTGGCGAGTCACCGCGTCGCATGGCTTGCATCACAAGACGCTCGCGCACAAAATGAACCATGCGATTTCGCAAGGTATTTCGCAAGTTCCACAGCGCCGCTGGGTCCACGGTTTCCACTTTGGCCCATGGGTCCTCGCCTGTTTCAACGCGATCAAGATCCAAGCCAATGTTCTGCTTCCAAAATGATTCGGCTTCGGGCGCCAGCCACGTGCGCGCGTGCACGCCGTTGGTGACATGGCCAATTGGAACCAGCGCGGCGTCGTTGACGCCAAAAACATTTTGCCACATTTCGCGGCTCACTCGTCCATGCAACGCGGCGACACCATTGACATGTTGAGCGGTGCGAAGCGCCAACACGGTCATGCAGAATGTGGCTTTGGGATCGTTCGGTTGTTCCAAACCCATTTCAAGAAATGCGCGGCGCGCTAGGCCAGCGCGCTTCCAACAGTTTGACAACAAGTCGGCCACTTCATCGGCGTTGTAGCGATCGTGACCTGCGGGCACTGGCGTGTGCGTGGTGAACACCGTGCTGGCGCGGACATGATCAATGGCTTTGTCGATGGACTTTCCATGCTCAACCAAATTCGCAAGGCGAGCAACAGAGGCAAACGCGGCGTGTCCTTCATTCAAGTGGTAGACAGTTGGCTCAAGCCGTAACGCTTGCAGCGCCATGACTCCGCCAACGCCAAGCAACACTTGTTGCCGCAGGCGAAGCTCGGGCTCGCCCTTGTACAAACCCTCTGTCAATCGACGGTCTCGTTTTTTATTGGCTTTCAAGTCGGTGTCAAGCAGAACAATCTTGACGCGCCCCACTTGCATGGACCAAATCTTGGCGCGGACTTTTCGTGCGCCAATCGGCACGCGAATGATGGTTTTCTCGTCGGTTAAAGGCATGGTGGACGTGGCCCAATGTGGCTCAATCACTCGAGTGGAACCGTCGGCGCGAAATTGTTGCAAGTAATAACCGCGCTGATACAGAAGCCCAACGCCGGTGATAGGCACGCCCAAATCACTGGCGCTTTTCATATGGTCGCCAGCAAGCACGCCAAGTCCGCCTGAATACTGCTGCAAACTTTCGTGAATGGCGAACTCGCTGCAAAAGTACGCCACATGCAGCGCGGAACTCCCCGCGGGCGCGGAACGTTCAAACCAAGGCTCGGTTGCGTGATATGTTTTTTGCGCGTCGCGCGCGGCGCGAATTAAATTCACAAAGTCAGGTTCTTGGCACCGCGTGGCGAACATGGCGTGATCCATACGCGCCAAGACTGTCAGTGGATTGTGTCCGGAGGCTTCCCATGTAAATGGATCAATCGCGGCGAATGGGCGGCGCGCGATTTCATTCCACGACCACCACAGATCAGCGGCGATGTTGCGCAGGTCGCGCTCCAAGCTTTCAATCGCTTTCGCATCTTTGGGTTTGAACTCCAAATTCTTGGCGACAAATTTTTTCCTAGTGGGCGTGACGGTGGCTTTGGAAAGACTTGCCTTTGACTTGGTAAATGGAATATCGGAGTTGGCCATATCCGTTGACAATCGTCGAAATGTCTTCGCGGCGCAAGCCATGACAACATGATTTTTTCTTTGGCTGTACAGAAATTGAAACGCGATGGTTGCTTAGTTTCAAAGCCCCGTAACCCACAGATTAATTTCTTATTTTGTTGTGACTAATGCTTTGGATCGAATCGACCGCAATCCACGGCTAAATTGCGCAGCATTTCAGCGGTTTGAGCGGTCAAGGCGTGCGGTTCTAGCCGCCACGACCAATTGCCGTGGGACACGCCAGGTACATTCATTCTGTCGCGGCGCGCCAAACCTAAAGCGTCTTGCGCGGCGATGATCGCCGTGTTGGAGGGGCTAACATATGCCAAGCGAATCATGGCTTGCTCGGGACACTTTGGATTGGCGCCAGAAAGTTCAATACAGCGCTTGCGTGCCGCGGCGGATAATCCCTGCCACCATCCGCGCGTAGTGTCATTGTCGTGAGTGCCTGGATACACCACGCAATGTTGTGGATGTCGATGCGGCAAGTCGCTGGAGTTTGCTCCATAGAACGCGTTGTGCAGAAGCTTCATGCCAGGCAAGTTGAAATCATCGCGCAACTTTTCAACCGCTGGCGTGAGCGCGCCAAGATCCTCTGCGATAAGCGGAAGTGTTCCCAGTTTTTTTTGTATGGCCGTGAGCAATTCTCGACCGGGAGTTGGCCGCCATACACCGTGCCGAGCTGTTTTCGCCGCGCCCGGAATCTCATATACGTGCTTCAAACCAACAAAGTGATCTATGCGAAGCGCGTCGAATCTTTCCAAGGCAATCTTTACGCGGCTTATCCACCACGCAAAGTTGTCGCGCTTGTGCGTGGCCCATCGATAATGCGGGTGCTCCCATAGTTGTCCATTCTTGGAGAAACAATCCGGCGGAACGCCGGTGACAACGTCGGGTTTGCCTTTGGCGTTCAGTCGAAACAAGTCGGGACGGTCGCGCACATCGGCGGAATCCAAACTGACAAAAATCGGAAGGTCGCCAATCAAACGCACGCCAATTTTGTGGCAATGAGCGCGTAGTTGACCCCACTGCTTGGCCAATTGAAACTGCAAAAAAGCGTGCAAAAGCGGGTCATTTCCATCTTGGGCCGCGAAGTCGCACCACCCATTGAGCCACGACACGTTGAGGCGCAAAAATTTTTGGAAGTCGCCGCGGCGCATGCCGCCATCGGCCACAAAGTTGGCAAAGGCTTGGTGAAAGCGCGGCCACTTGAACGCGCGCGCCTTGGCGTAATTTGTTTTTCCATGAGCAAGATCTGACGATGCGCGCAACGCGCTTGGAGCGATCAGTTTTTCACGCGCCAAAATTTCCAAGCTTAGAAAGAGTGGCTCAATGGCGAAACTACTTGTGGCGGAATATGGCGAGTCGCCTTTACCTACTGGGCCAATAGGCAACATTTGCCACAACGTAGAACCAGAAGCCGCGATCCAGTTGGCCACTTGAAACGCGCCAGGACCAAGGTCGCCAATGCCATGCGTACCAGGCACGCTACTCAGATGAACAAGCAAACCCGCGCGGCGCTGATTAAATATGCAAGTGGTCACAAGACGATCCTTTGCGCATTGATGACGCGCCGCACATGCGCCTGATGGAAATGGGGGGCGCGTTGGACATGACGGTGAATAAGTTGACGCATTATTTTTTAGGAGTAGGTCGAACCCACACGCGCCCCGATGAGCCCGCTATGGAAATGTTTGGAAATGTCGCTTTCTCCGCTGAAGAACCAAAGACAAGTTTCCACCTGCCGCCAGTTTGTTCGTTCAATTGCTCGGGCAACACAATCTCAGCGGCTTGATCATTGGCATTCAACGCCACCAACACTTGCTCGCTCTTGTCGGCGCGCAGGAACACCCACACATCTTTGGCGTCATCAATCAGAACGGTTTGAAACGAACCAGTTCGCAGCGCCGCATGGGCATTTCGCAGGGCCGTTGCGCCTTGGTAAAAGTCCAGTTGGTCCTGCATAACCTGGTTTTCTTCTGCCTTTTCATAAGGCTGTAAGTCTTTCCAAAGCATGGGCTTGCGATTGTTTGGATCGCCTGAACCCCACATGCCAACCTCGGTGCCATACCAAATCATGGGCGCACCGACATAGGTCATTTGCAACAGGGCCAAAAGTCGCACGCGGCGATAGTCCTCGGCGCGTGGCTTGGAAGCGTTGTACGTGGTCACTGATTGTTCACGATTGTTGTCGTTGTAGGTGCGATCGGGATTCAACGCCATGCTGACAATGCGATCGGTGTCGTGGCTGTCGACAAGATTTTGCATGACATACGTGGCCTCGCTTGGATACGCCACACGCAACTTGCCAAGTTGCGCGTCCAACTCGCTTGGCTTCATTTTGTTGGTGCGATTGAAGATCCACTGAATGGCTGGCTTGCCGAATTCGTAGTTCATCACTGCGTCGAAAGATTTTCCGTCAAGCCATGCGTCGGCGCGCGTCCAAATTTCGCCGGTGATGTAGGCGTTTGGATTGATCCGCTTCACCAACGTGCGCCACTCATGCCAGAACGCCATGGGCACTTCGTTGGGAACATCAAGCCGCCAGCCGTCAATGCCGTCGCTTGGATCGCCGTCTCCGTTGGGATCCATCCAGCGCTTGGTGACCTCAAAAATATGTTTGCGCGCGCTTTCACTGGCGATGCCGTGCTCGTCATTCTTGCGGAAAGTTGGAAGTTCGCTGTAGCCAAACCAACCCTCGTATTCAAACGGCTCCCAACTTTTAATGTTGAACCAATCCGCATAACGACTGGCCTTGCCATTTTTTTGCACATCCAGAAAAGCCGGATGCCGCGTTCCCACGTGATTGAATACGCCGTCAATTACCACATGAAATCCCTGCTTTTTAGCCTCTTTTATAAAGGCGAGAAATTGCTTGTCGGTGTCTGTCCAAGTCCATGTACTTGAGTCAAGCAGGTCCTCATTGGCCGCGGCCTGTTCATAACCACCCTTCTTCCCAAAGGCGTCGTCGATGTGGATGTAATTGGTGGCGTTGTATTTATGCGGAGTGCTGGCCTGAAACATGGGCAGCAAATACAGTGCGTTCACACCCAACTTTTTAAGATAGGGCAATGACTGCTGCATGCCGGCAATGTCGCCGCCATACATGCGGCCAAATACAAAATGGTTGTAGAAAGTTTCGCCATCTTTACCTTCCCACGGACTGGTGGAGTACCACTCGCTTTTCCAAGGTCGTGTGTTGTCGGGATCGTTTGATGTGTCACCGTTGCGGAAACGATCAACCATGATCTGGTACCAAATAGCGTTCTTGGCCCAATCTGGGGTTGAGAAGGTTGAAGCATTTTTAGGATCAAGAAAATAGATTTCGTCGTCGCGCAATTGAGTTGGCCCATCTTGGATAAGAAATGTGTAATCCGTTGGCGAAGTAATTTTGGGAAGAACAACTTCCCACCATTCAAACGGGTCGAGTTGTCCGACACGCCGCATGGGTAAAACCCCAAATTCGCGCGTGGTCAAGTTTACAGAATCGACATCATTTGCGAGCGTGTGATAGCGAATCACCCATAAATTGTCGGCAAATCGCTCACGGTCTTGAGCGCGCGTTGGATCATGGCCAAGCGCAATGGGGTTTATTTTTCCGTCGCCACGCTTGGCTTGTGTGGGGTCAAGCGCGAGAAGTTCCCCAAGACGAAGCACGGAATTATTTCCGCCATTTCCATCGGCGAGCGTGGCTGTATTTTTTGGATCCGCCAACCATGTCTCATTGTCAACAACAAATTTATACAAGTGCGTTCCTTCGAGCAGTTCAACACTCGTGGACCAACTTCCATCTTTCGCGCGCCGCATTGGAGCGGCGAGTTTGTTCCAATTATTAAAATCACCCGCAAGCGAAACCTGCTTGGGTATGCCCAAAGATGGATTGAAAGTAAACGTAACCAGCCAGCGATTGTTTGCGCCAACGCGTGTGGCTTGACTGGCTGTCGCGGATGGGTCTGAGCCCGAATTTTTGCCCGCAGGTTGCACAAGAACTTTGGTGGCTGAAATGGATGATGGAAGTTGCCCGGGACTTTGAGTGGCAGATCGTTGAACCAGTGGAATGCGTGGCGGAAATTCCTGCGGCGGCGCCATGGTTGCGGCAACCATCGCAATAGACGTCACAAGGCAGATCCCTATTGCGCAACGAATTCGTGGCAGTTTGCGAGCACGCTTTCCCACAACACGCAATAGTGCAATGAGAGCGCCAACATGATTGAAAGGCAAACTTTGACGCATGATGTTGTATGAGAACCATATACTTCTTTCATGCGTCGCGGTAGCGAAATCTGGAAAACTTTCACGTATCTCGCTCGTGGGTTTTTTGCATTCGCCGCCATTGCGCTAGTACTGTGGAGTTTCGGGCGTGTGGGGTTGCGACAATGGAATCATTGGCGTGAATCTGCTGAAATTAAACAGGAACTAGTCGTGCTGCATTGGTCTGGTGAGGGCGGTCCTGAAGAAGACGAAATTGTTGACACTAGTTTGCGCGCTTTCGAAGCCGCCAACCCTGGCGTGCGCGTGCGCCGCATTAATCCCGGAGACGCGGGAAGTTTTTACACCAAGCTGCAAACCATGCTTGCCTCTGGCGAGCCGCCCGATGTCTTCTATGTTGGCGCCGAACGCGTGGCAAGTTTTTCAGACATGGATCTACTGGAGCCGCTTGATGGATTTCTTGAAAGCGATAACGCTGGCAATGTGGCGGATCGAATCAAGCTTGAGGATTTCTACCCCACCACCGTGTCCGCCTTTCGATTTGACGGAAAAACCGCTGGAAATGGCGCGCTTTATGGCATTCCCAAAGACTTCACAACGGTCGGCTTCTATTACAACAAAGATCTCTTTGCCAAGGCTGGCCTGAAATTTCCAAATAATAATTGGACATGGGATGAATACATCGCGGACGCCCGAGCCATTGCCAAGTTGAAAGACGCAAACGGCGAGCCTTACATTGGTAGCGAGTTTGTGACATGGCCAATGATGGTGCGCGCCTATTTGCGCAGTGAAGGCGTGGAAGTTCGCGGAAATAGTTTTGATGATTTGCGCTTGGAAGATCCCAAGGTACAAGCCGCGTTGGAACGACTGCGTTCATGGCGCCAAGATGAAACAAACACGCTCACAAGTGGCCGCAGCAAATTAGCCACAGGCGCCGCTGTGTTCACCACGGGCCGCGTTGGCATGGCCGGACCATTTGGACGATGGGTTGTTCCGGAGTACCGCCGCATCCACGACTTTGATTGGGATTACGCGCCCCTTCCGCGTGGCGCCGCCGACGGAAATGTGATTGCCACTGTGTCTTGGTCCATGGCTAAGCAAAGCAAGAATAAGGACACAGCTTGGAAACTTATCCGCTGGCTTACGGGTCCCGACGCGCAAGCTTCGGGCGCCAAGTTGGGACTTGCCATTCCCACCAACCGCGCCGTTGCCCAAAGCAAGGCATTCCTAGATTCCAATAAAAAGCCGCTAAATAATCAAGGATTTTTAGATCCCGCCCCCAACGCCCTAGTGGTGGATTGGCCGGCAAATCCTCGCTTTGAACAACTCCTTGGTGGCACGCTAGACCGAGCGTTAAAAGTTGGCGACCAAACCGTGAAACAATCAACGGAAGATTTCAACCGCATGTGGCTTGCGGAAAACACCAGCCCGTTGGCACGCGGAAATTTTGAAGCATTTCCTTGGTCTCTATTTGGCTGGAGCATTTCCCTGTGCGCCATCCTGGTCATTTCTTTGCTAGCCTTTTTGGCGCTTCGTTCTTATGGGGACAGCGCCATGACGCGCGAGGCGCGCTGGGGTTGGCTACTTGTGTCGCCGTGGCTGTTGGGCTTCATGATCTTCATGGCGTTTCCAATTGTCATGAGTTTGTTGCTTGGATTTGCAAAGTGGCGCGGGGTCAGCACGCTAGATGAAGCCACGTGGGTTGGATGGGGAAATTACAAACAACTTTTATTTCACGACGAACGATTTATAACAAGTTTGAAAGTGACTTTGTATTACACCATCATCGCCGTTCCAGGCGGACAAATCCTGGCGCTACTCGCAGCGCTCTTGATGAATCAAAAGGTTCGCGGAATACATTTTTTCCGCGCAGCATGGTATTTGCCAAGCGTGCTTGCCGGAGTTGGAGTGGCCGTATTGTGGCGCTGGGTGTTTGACACGGACGGCGGACTTATGAACGCCGCACTGCGTCCGTTGCTTCATGTGTTTGGCGCCACTCCACCAGATTGGTTTGGAAAAGACGCCGCAACGTGGGGCGCACCAGCCTTCGCCATCATGGGTTTCTGGATGGTCGGCGGTGGAATGATGATTTATTTGGCGGGTTTACAAGGTGTTCCAGAGGAATTGCATGAGGCCGCGCAAATTGATGGCGTAGGCGCTTTAGGCAGATTTTTGCGCATCACCATTCCCATGTTGAGCCCGGTGATTTTGTTCAATGTGATCATGTCCATCATTGGATGCTTTCAAGTATTCACGCAAGCGTTTGTCATGACCGGCGGCGAGCCAGGCGACCTCACCCGCTTCTATGTGCTCTATCTATACAACCAAGCGTTCGAGTTTTATGAAATGGGATACGCCAGCGCCATGGCGTGGATTCTTCTTGTAATTATTTTAGCGTTCACCATGCTCACGCTGCGTGGTAGCCGCAAGCTTGTGCACTACGAGGGACTGCGTCGATGAGCAATTCCAACGGCGCGACAAATATGAAATACGATTCTGTGCGTGCTGGCGCCGTGGGTGGTGGCATGATGCGAACGCTTTCATTTATTGGCCTAGTGTGCGGCACCGCAATCATTGTGTTTCCACTTTTATGGATGGTGTTGGTAAGTTTGCTCACTCCAGATCGCGCGCAGGCCGCAACCGTAAGCGGCGACTTGACAAAATTATTTCCCAATGACCCGCAGTGGAATAATTTCTCAGACGCGCTTTCTCAAATGGGTTCAGTTCGCTGGAAAGGTTTCTTTGACGCATTAGCCAACAGCATTGTGGTGACCACATTGGTGGTCACTGGCACTGTGCTCTCATCAAGCTTGGTTGGATTCGCGTTGGCGCGCATACGATTTCGCGGCAATAACGCGCTGTTTTTGCTTATGTTGGGCACAATGATGCTGCCTGGGCAAGTCACCATGATTCCGCTCTTCCTGCTGTTTCGAAATCTTGGATGGGTGGACACCATTCTGCCGCTGGTGGTGCCGGCGTTCTTTGGCAGCGCGTTCTTTATCTTCATGTACCGACAATTCATCGCGCAAGTTCCAGAGGCACTGGTTGAAGCCGCCAAAGTGGATGGCTGGGGGTGGTTTGGAATCTGGTGGCACGTCATGCTTCCACTGTGTCGACCAGTAACCGCAATCTGCGCGGTGTTCACATTCATCTTCACATGGAATGACTTTCTGGCGCCGTTGATCTATTTGCATTCCGATGAGCAAGCCACGCTTGCCGTGGCGCTGAACAGTTTCCGAAATCAATATGGCGGCGTGAACAAAGTCAATCTACTTATGGCCGCCAGTCTGGTGACCATGATTCCCTGCATCTTGCTGTTCCTTGTGGCGCAGCGGCAATTCATTGAAGGTCTGGGCAAAGGCGCGGTCAAAGGCTGACGCGGCCGAAATTCCAACGGAGATTCTTTCATGGCAACTATTTCACTTGATCGTGTTGGCAAAATTTATCCCGGGGGAGTGCGTGCTGTGGAAGGCGTTGATCTGCGCATTGCGCACGGAGAATTCACCGTGCTCGTTGGTCCATCTGGCTGCGGAAAAAGCACGCTTTTGCGCATGATCGCCGGCTTGGAAACCATCACCGAAGGCGTGATGAAGATTGATGATGTAGTGGTGAACCAACTGCCTCCACAAGCGCGTGACATTGCCATGGTGTTCC
>SXGQ01484700.1_pt1 | contig 10325 bp, 17 predicted proteins | sample 3178371 | NCBI WGS metagenome assembly SXGQ01 (sample SAMN11356859, study PRJNA531348) | freshwater metagenome | isolation source: freshwater sample F1-20 | place: China: Fuxian Lake, Yuxi | collected 2017-12-25 | reverse complement strand
TTAACATAAACATTTTCATCTACTTCGTGAACTTTTGAAACTCTTACATAAACATTTTTAGTGTCTCCAGTATAATCATATACTAAACAATTTACTTTATTTCGGAATAGACCAACTGGAATTGCCTCAGGTCCGAATATTTCTAATGATCTAAAGATACTAGCATTAATTACGGTCCTAATGAGGTCGTTATAATTTGGTGTATATTGTATATCCATAATTTTTTTTTATTTTATGTTAATTTAATATTTTTTTCAAATTTTAATTTACCACAATCCCATATTTTATAAATTGAGTTAGATTTAATAAATTCTCTCTCAGTGCATTCATATTTTAATTTAGATTTCTTGAAATTAGATTTATGTGTTCTCTCATTATTTTTAATATATTTATAATCCGGTTTAGACTCATTAATTAGATTAAATCCTAATTGATAATATAAATTACCTTGTGACCAATCTAAATCAGCATAACTAACAATCCTCTTTGGTAAATATTCCTTAATAAAATAATTAAGGAGTTTAGATGCACCACCCACAACATTAGTATTCAATTTATTACAAAATCTAGATAAATTCCATCCACCATCTTCCATCTTTTTACGACCTTCAAATTGATCAAATGTTATTAAACTAACTAATTTATTATCATAATAAAGACCAATTTTAATTTTAGAATTTACATATCCTTGTATATGATTATTATTTAAAAAATCTCTACATTCATTTAGATTAACTTCTCTAATCTCGCACTTTCTAGCAAATATTTTCTCATTATTTACTCTTAATAAATTAGATATTTGAGATTTTATTATATCTCTTTTATTAGTCCAATCATCTTCCCATATGTGAATTATTCTTATACTCTTTTCTTTAAAATAATTAGTTTTATCTTTATGGTAGTTTTTATCTTTCAGCTCTTCTGAATGCCAATATAAACCATTAAATTCAAATCCTAACTTTAAATCAGGTAAGTAAATATCTATCTCTAAACCATCTCGATATGATTGAATAATCTTCTCAGAATAAATAGATTTTATATAAGTAAATAGTTCATTTTCTAAAAATGATATAGAATTACCAATAGGATTACATATTGTACATAATTTAATATTTTGTTTAGTCCTGGAAAAGAAATTATCAGTATTTATTTCAAATGAGTGATCTAAACCATAATCACATCGAAATATAGAAACTTGATTTCCTTTATATTCTATGTAATTCACATTATTACCAATTTTAGTATTATTTTTTCTAAAAATATCACTTTGATGTACATGAATAGAACCCCATTTTTCTAAATTATTATTTCTTCTTTTATTAATAATTATTTCAGATTGTGTTGGATATTCAACTCCATATTTTTCCAAATTTGTATTCTTAGATTTTTTCCTAATATCAACTGATTTATTTGGATTATCAACTCCCCAGTTTTTTAATGTGGTATTCTTAGATTTTTCTTTAATAATATCATTAGACATAGGTGAATTACCACCCCACTTTTCTAAGTTAGTTTGTATTATTTTATCTATAACTATTTTATTTTTAGATGGTGTTTCAGTTCCCCATTTTTCTAAATTAGTTATTTTACCTCTTTCTCTAATTTCCTTATTCTGTAAAGTCCATTCAACTCCCCATTTTTCTAAATTAGTTTTGATCATTTTTTCTTTTACTAATTCAGATTTTAATGGATTATCCACACCATATTTTTCTATAAATATTTCTTTATTTTTATCTTTTGCTACATCAGATGAAAAATAATATTCGGTTCCCCACTTCTCTAAATTACTCTCCTTTATTTTTTCTTTAACTTCCGGAACCTGTGATATATTTGAAACTCCATATTTTTCCATTAAAACTTGTTTAGTCCTAATAGCTGCACATTTTTTACTACAAGCAAAAGTACCATTCTTAATAAAACTTTTATTATAAAGTCGGTATTGAATTATTAATTCATTTTCACAAAAATCACAAATAGCAGAAACTTCAACTTTTGATCCATTTGATAATTCCGAGATATTAATTTCTATTAAATCTCCAATTTTTAAATCTTTATTTAATTTTTTTTTATAAAATGGTAAATTACCCTTATTTATAACTATACTAACTTCTTGATTCTTTAACATAATATCTATATATATTTTATTTATATATTAATATATGTTAAGTCTCTATCAAAAAAAACACCCAAAAAATATTTTTTGGGTGTTTTTTTATTATTTGTAAATATTATTTATCCGAATTGATATCAACACATATCTGTTTTACTTTACCATTTGTTCTTGTTACTGGTACTTTAACACCAATTGAGATAATTAAAACTCTACCTTTTAATTTACTCAAATCTAAACTATCACAATATCCATCAGTTAAAATACAAGTATTATATTGGTTGAAGTTCTGAACAACATACTCAACTGCTGGAGTAAGTACAGTCCCACCCAATCCTGAAATTTTCATCCTTTCAATCTTCTTTTTATCCATAAACTTCTCAACCCAGTTTACTTGTGTATCTGCTTGAATCATGTTTACTTGTATGTCGGATCTATAAATATAACTCAAAACTCTCTCAAATGTGTTCCCCATTGAACCTGATGTGTCTAAAATTACATTAATAGCAGTTTTAATCTTTCTATTACCTTTCAAGCCAGAAATACTTTTACGGTTAGGTTTAACAATTGTTTGTTGTTTGATGGTACCAAAGATCATATTAGATACTGCTCTCTTAATTTCTTTAAGATAGTCTTTTCTTTTCTTTCTTAATTTATTAAGAGTAGTTTCAACGTTACCTGCTGACAAACCACGAGCGGCTAATCTTTCCATAACGTCTTTAACCATAGCGTTTCTCATTTCTTCTGGAACATCATCACCAATGTGTTTATCCATATACTCACCATTGTTGTTCTCCATATCTTGGAAGATTTGTTCTTTCGACCAAGTATCTAATGGATCACCTTTACCTCTTGGATTTTGACCATAAGGTCCATAAGATGGTTTACCAGTTGAGTCATTACCACCTTCACTACCAGTACCATTACAATCTGGACATGGTTCACCATCACCGTGACTATGACCACCACCATTTTGTTGAGGTTGTCCTTGACCTTGACCATCACCAGGTTGGTTACCTCCATCACCATTAGATTGATCATCACTTTCTTGACCTTCACCTTCACCAGGTTGATTACCTTTACCACTTTGTGGTTGACCTTGTTGATCTGGTTTTTGACCACCGCCATTTTGATCTTGTTTTTTACCAGTACCATTACAAGATTTACAAGAGTCAGCTTTTTTCTCTTTTTGCCACTTCTCTTTTTCTTCTTTCATCCACTCGTATAATTCCTCGAAGATAAGTTTACCTGTATATTCTTTAGGTACGAAAAGAGCCATGTTTTTACCATCTGGAGATTTTGGTATCTCTACGAAAGCGTGTGGAATATCTTCCCAAATAATATGATTGATAATCATATCTTGAACGATATTAGACATTTTATGGTCGTATTGACCAGTAACAGTTCTTTTTGGATGATCGAAAAGTAAGTGGAAATCCTCGTGAAGAGTAATGAAGTTTACTTCTTTTTGTGACATATCCTCCAAAAACTTTGGTGAATAGTAGAAGTTCATACCCTTAGAAGTTACGTTGATCGCACAAGTACCAATAGTATCTTGTTCATGGAAATTGACATGTAGATTAAACTCTCCGTAGTATGGGAGGTTGATCTTGGTATCAATCAACATTTGCTGAATACCATTAAGCAATTTTTCGTGAATGTTTTTAATTACCATATTTATATATGTTTTTTACTTATTATTTTACAAATATACGAATAATTTTTGAATTATATATTAAAAAAAGACTTAAATTATTTTTTAAGTCTTTTTTCTTGTTGTTGAAGTAGATTATCTAAATCGGTTTCTATAATGTTTCGCCTTTTGTTTTCAACATCATTCATTCGTTTATCCATTTCACTATCGAATTGATCACAAATATACAAAGAATTTTTAACTGGTATATGTAACTCATATAAATTATGATTTACATCGTTAACATCCATTATTGTTATAATAGACTCACCAGTTGGGTTATGTTGAAATACCAACAATAAGTTTTCTAACTCAATTTGTCTAATACCATAAGTATTAAATGCTAATTTAGAGTTTTTATCCTTTAAGACTAACTTCCAAAGTCTAATAGCCTTTTCTTGAAAAGGTGTTATTACCCTTTCTTCACTAGAAACAATTGAATTATCAATCGATCTTCTCCATTTTCTCCACCTAACTCTTAATCTCTTTAATCTCCAAGATAATTTATATCCAAACATAATCTTAATTATTTATTAATAGTGATATTGATTTTTGCATCTCTCACTTCTTCTTTTGAAAGAGGTTCTTTTAATTTATTTCCTTTACTATCTACTAGAATAGTTACATCGATATATTTATCACCTGTTTCTTCTACTAGTTCTTTTAGTTCTATATCTGTTTCTTTATCATCTTGAAGGTTAAAGATTTCTATTACTGTATCTTTCCATGGAAGGAGGTTATATAGGACCACTGGATCATCTTCATTATGTTTATCTAATGATAGAATTAGTAGGAGGTATAATTCTTTTTTAGAAAGTTTTTCCATATTCTCTAATTGAGAACACACGTTAAGATTTGTGTAAATCTCTACAAAGAGATCAGAAACTTGTAATTTTTTCTCGTCCATATTATTTCAGTTTTTATTTATATAATTTAAGTGTTAATTGTTGAGTATATCATATAGAAAATAACTATGATAAGATATACAATGTTAATGACCATTAAAGCCACAAAGTATTCTTCATAAGAAGTTTTTTTCATTCCAATCAGTGATATAATACCAATGATTATGATTGCTAAAAAATGTTTAAGAACTATCATTACTTGATATCTAATATGTTATCAATTTTAATATCTCTAATATCATCTATATCAACATAGTATATAATTGCTGAATGTCTAAATCCACTTGTTGTTCCAGTAGATGAATATTCAGTTTTAATTATCTGTCTAACATCAGTAGTTAATAAAAAACTATTAACTACTTCCTCTAAGTCTTGATCATAGTGAGTAGATAAAACTCTTACTTTAGCATTGATCATTTTCTAATAGGTCTTTAATTATTATATCTCTTGTTTCTTCTACATCATGAAAATAAAGAAAGAATTGATAACTATTATATGTATGTTTTTCTCCTAATTCATCAACAACTGAGTATTTACGAGGACCAACTTCTACATCATAAACTTTACCTCCATAGAACATAACTTCCCAATTATGTTTACCCCATCTACTCATTGATCTCATTTGGGCTTTACGAGCAAATCTCTTTATCATATATCTTCTATATCGTTAAAACGATTATAGATCGGAAAAAGTAGTTCAACCCAATCTAAATCCTTAAACAAATTTTTAATCCAATTAAATACACTCATAACCCTCAGAGTCTTTTAGATTTTTAATAAGTTCTTCAACAAATGAAACAAAAGTATGTATAGTAGAACTTTCTGAAAAAAAATGCTTATGTTTTTCATAGAAACGAAAATATCTTTCTCTACTTAGAAAGACTGTTAACTTATAAGCCAAATCCTTAACTTCATCAGAACTCATATCATAAGACATTACAGGACCATCAAAATCTTCATAGTATTGACCACCAACTTCTTTGGAAAGATGTCCAATCAATCTTTCAGAACTTATACTTGTTAAGAACTGACTACCAGATTTTGTTACTATTGTTCTACTCATATACCTAAAGTTTCTAATCTATATTGTCTGTATTCTTGTTTAGAAACAGATCCTAACTCATAAGCTCTGTGAAAGAAAATCTCAAATATTTCCTCATGACCCATTTCTTTAGCACACATTGCTCGATTTAGTGCCTTAAATTCATCTGTTATACGACCGGCTTGTGTTCTTGAAAGTGATTTCTCCTTTTCAGTATCACCATTTGCTTTTTCAATAATATCACCGACTCTTTTATAGTTTTTATCAAACTCACTTTTAGATTGTCCTTTCCATTTACCAGCCATAATATCTAAACAATTATAAAATCCATTTTTAAGTCTTATTCCATTCCACTCACAGGTCCCAGTAAGGTTCTGTTCATATCTAACTCCATCAGAATTCTTTTTTCTAGTTATTTTACCCTTAAACCAAAACCAATAACAAATCCCTATCTCTTTTTCGAGATAATCATTTAATTGATCTGGTCTTAATTTATTCATAGTGCGGGTAGGACGATTTGAACGCCATACTATCAGGTTTAGAATCTGACGCGCCTTCCACGACACATTAGGTTCTACCCGCTTATATTAGACAAATATAATAAAAAAAGAATTAATCTCCTAATATATTATCAATTCTTCCATTTCTTGACCAACTAAGTTCACCTTCACTAAGAACTTTCGTATTACCATATTTAATTACTGATCCAATGTATTTTATCTCAGTAACAATATAATCAATAGTATTACTTCCTCGTGTTGAATAGTTTAGGTCAATTACCAAGTAATCAACTGATTGATCTCCCTTAATACAAACCATTGAACCAACTGGATATTTTAAGAGTTGATGTTCACCACCTTCTTCATCATATCCCCAGATTTTACTAAAGAAATCAATTGAAGTTTCTAATAGATAAACATAAGCGATTATCGATGAAGCGGTTCCACGAAACTCATATTCATAACGAATATACTCCATATCTTTTATATTGTGTTCAGTTTTTTTGATAGTTGGACTCAACGATTCGATTTTAACATCTGAATAAGTTCCATTATCTAAACGAACTTTGTTGTCTAACTTTCTTTTTGAAAGTGTATCGAAGATATTGAAAAACTCTTCTGTTCTCGATTTAGATACCGAGAAGATAAACTTGAAATCTATTTTTGGATCACCTAATGGTTTTATAACACCAGACATAACAGGATTACTTTCTCTGTAATTAAAACTTATTGTTATATGAGTTCCGTTTGAATAATTTGCCATAGCAAACAATTCTTTTGGTAATCTACCATCATTCCAACCTAATATGTATGAGTCATTTAGTTGCATTTTCTACCTCTTAATAATTTGTTAATCTTTCTATTTCTATTACCAGTTATATCATAAGTTGGTGTAAAGCCACAAAAGTGACTATCTTCTATTTTATTATAACCAGTTACAATACCAAACTTAAATCTTTCGAATAATCTACGCATCAAGTTGTTCATATCCCAGTAATTTTTTTCGGAGTTTTCATACCAATAGATCATTCTTACTAGTGTTTTGTCTTCCAGTCGAATGTTTTAATCTAGTTGTTCATAATTTTATATTTTATTTTTTATTTACCATTTATTATCTGGTTTATGTTTATTAAAGTTATACTTTATAGTTATCTCACCATCTACTGGATATTGTTCTAATATGTCATTATAATGTTTACCTAAATAATCACAAGCTTCAGAAATAGTTTTGAACACTAAGTCTTTATAAGCTACTTGACTTCTTTTACTATGTTCATCATAACAAACATATATTATTATTTCGTACATATTAGTTTATTAAGTCGTTAATTCTTTTATCTCTTAATTCCTCTTGAGTATAGAAGTATTTATTAAAATCTGAATGTGAAATTGGCCAATCTCTCGTCTCTGTTATTATATAACCATAAACATAACCACCTTCATATTTACTACTTGGTTTACGTAGTTGATACCAACTATCAATTCGCCATCTAACGTATCCCCATTTTTGTTCTTCTTCTCCTTTATTAAATAATGTCCTTTTACAAAAAACTTTCACTTTAAAATTTGGTCTATTTTTTCGTCTCGTAAATCCTCGATAGAAGGATTGTTGAGTTTTTCACCAGCTTTGTTAGCGATGTACAAAAAAGTCAAAAAAATTATTAAGTTTACTATACAAAATATTTTATTATTACCTAACCATTGTGGTATGATAAATGGCATAATAAATACTTGAAACAGTGATACGAATCCTAAGTAAAAAGCAATCTTATTCCACTTTCTCAAACTAACTTAAATTTTTTATTAACCCAATTAAGAGGATATAAACCACCATTTATACAAACCATAATTATAGACTTTTCATTATCTATATAAGATACATGATAAATCTTTTTCTTCTCAAAAAGAATTTGATCTAACGGTCCATTAATAGTTTCTAAACAAATTAATTTATCTCCTTTCTTCATAGCAAATTTTATAACAAATGTAATAAAATGTTTCAACAAATAGAAATATTTATATAAAATATATAAAATAAAAAGTTTATAATGAAAATTAAACACAAATTATTAAATGATTTTCAATACATATCTCCAGATAAAAAGATATTCGTACTGAAGTCTGGTACAATTTTAGAAGAATACAATTACAAAGTAAAGAGTGATATAATTCCTATCGATAAAGATATCGTAGACAATAACCCTGAGTTTTTCGAAGTGGTTGATTGGAAAGCGGAACTTATGACTTTTATGAAAGTCAATAAACTTCCACAACCTGCTCAATTAGGTAAGAAGTTAATTCCATTTATCGAAGAAATGGTTCTTTCATCTGTTAGTCAATCAACTGGTGTAAAATTAGATGAATCTAAATTAAAAGAATTAGAAGAAAAAGAAACTGAACTTTTTAAAGAAGATCAAAATCTACAAAGAGTTAAATCATCTTTAGACACTAGAGAAAAAATGGTTAAAGATAAAGAAGATGATATAGAAGTTAGATTAAAAAGATTAGAAAAAAGAGAATCTGAATATAAAATTGATTTATCTTCTTTAGATAAAAAAGAAGAAGAAATAAGAGAAAGAAATAGAGAATTGATTGATCTTAAATTAGATTTAGATGATAAATTACAGGATATTAATGAAAGAGAACGAAACTTAGATTTAAACTCATTAAAATCTTCTCAAGAAATTGATGAAAAATATGCTGAACTTCAAAATAAAATAGACAATGACTTGAAATCTCTATCTTCTAAAGAAAAAGAACTTGAAGTTAAAATAAAAGAATTATCTAAAAGAGAATCTGATATAGAAAAAAGAGAATCTGAAATTGAAGATAAAGAAAGAAATCATCAATTAACAATTGAAGAGTTCAAATCATATTCCGAAGAAATTTTAAGACTTGATAGAGAAATTAAAGAATGGGAAGGTAGTAATATGAAAATGCGTAGATTAAATCCACCACCATCAGCAATACTTTAAAAAATAAAAAAAACCATCTTTTTGAGATGGTTTTTTTTATATATAGTTTATGGATAAGTTAAATAAACTTTATAAATACTTAAAAAGCACTGATAAGAAAATTCTTTTTCTTACCACTTCAAATAGATGGTCTGGTCAAGAAGAACTACCAAAATCAACTATTATAGCTCAAGAACTTGCTCAAAGATTAAAATCTGTTGAAATTATAAACGTTTCTAAACTTAAAATATTTCCTTGTGAAGGAAATGTATCAACTCACGGTGGTAACACTTGTGGGTTAAAAGCATCTTTATTAAAAGATAGTAAGAAAAATCCACACGAGATTATAAGATGTTGGGCATCTGTAAATAATCCATCTGATGAAATGTGGAAAGTTGCTAATGCTATTTATGAAGCTGATATTGTTATTTTCTTTGGTTCTATTCGTTGGGGTAAGATGAATGCGATTTACACTCAGTTAATAGAAAGATTAACTTGGTTAGAGAATAGATGGACTTCATTAGGTGAAAGCAATTTACTTAAAGACAAAGAAGCAGGTGTTATCGCAGTTGGACATAACTGGAATGGAAAAGAAAGTGTGAAACTCGAAAAAGAAGTTTTAGGTTTCTTTGGATTTCAAACTCCAGAAAAATTGAGTTTCAATTGGCAATACTTAGATGATGCAAAAAATGAAACTCAATCTGGATATAAAAAAGAGTATTCTCAGTTTATGAAAGACTTTAACTTTGTAGAAACTCTTAAAGAAGGATTAAGAAAATTCCGTGATTTTATTAGTAAGTTATAGTATATCATGATGTTACATGTTTAGTCAAATTGCTTAAATCCAACTACTTTTTCAATATCATCATTATCATCAATTACAATAACTTTTGTTTTTTTCAAAGCTAAATAAGGTACGTAAAGTTTATCGTAACCAATCTTTTCACATTCTTTTTCATCAACATCATATAACTCTAACTCTTCCAACGGAAGATTAATTACTTTATGAAACTGACTACCATTTAGAATAAAGGCTCTCAAGTGTACTTGTCCAACTTTAATATCTTTACCACTCGACCACTTTTTTTCACCATATTTAGATAAGGCTTCTTCATCTAGTG
>SXGQ01280140.1_pt1 | contig 10326 bp, 12 predicted proteins | sample 3178371 | NCBI WGS metagenome assembly SXGQ01 (sample SAMN11356859, study PRJNA531348) | freshwater metagenome | isolation source: freshwater sample F1-20 | place: China: Fuxian Lake, Yuxi | collected 2017-12-25 | reverse complement strand
TGCCCAGCGGATGAAATCTCCCACGATCAGGAAGTACCCCGGAAAGCCCATCTTCAAGATCGTGTTGATTTCAAATTCAAGACGCGCGGTGTAGGGTGCCCGCTCTCGTTGGCGCTGCTGGGGTTCTGGAAATAGATGTTGCAGCCGCTGCTCCAGCCCCGCAAAGGAGGCCCGGCGGAAGTAGTCGGCGATGGGCATGCGCGCGCCATCGGCCAGCACCGGTGTGGGAAAGTCGGGAAGCTGCGGTTTGCCCAAGACCAAGCTCAAGTTGCAGCGCTGCGCAATGAGCACGGAGTTCTGCAAGGCCGCGGGCACATCGGCAAACAGAGCCTGTATCTGTGCCTGGGTCTTGAAATGCTGCTCAGGTGTGAACCGCTTGACGCGCTTGGGGTTGATCAGCGTTTCGCCTTCGGCCACGCACACCCGGGCCTCATGCGCCTCGAAGTCTTGCTCCTGCAGGAACTGCACCGGATGAGTGGCCACCACCGGCAGGCCCTGCTGCGACGCGAAGGCCACCGCCGCCTTCACATGTGCTTCCTGCTGCGGCAGCCCGGCCCGCTGAATTTCCACATAAAACCGGTTACCAAAGGCTTCCCGATATCGCTTGGCCAAGGCTTGCGCGCGTTGGGCGTCACCGTCCAGCAAGGCTTGACCCAAAGCACCGCCCTCTGCGCCCGACAAGGCAATCAAGCCTTCATGGCGCTGCTCCAGCCAGTCCCACTTCACCCAGGCCTGTGCTCGGCGTACATTGCCGGTCCAAGCGCGGGCCAACAGATCCGACAGATGCAGGTACCCCTGCGCGTTTTGCACCAACACCAGCAGGCGCGTAGCCGGTCGGTCGCTGCCGGCATCGGGCTCCATCCACAGATCCGCACCGATCAGCGGCTTGACCCCCTGCGCGCGGCAGGCGCGGTAGAACTTGATCGCGCCGAAGAGGTTACCCAGGTCGGTGATGGCCAGGGCCACCTGGCGGTCCTGCGCGGCTGCAGCGGCGGCTTCGTCAATGCGCAAGGTGCCGTCAACAACAGAAAATTCAGTGTGGGTGCGCAGGTGTACAAAGGCCATAGGGCCATTGTAGGAAGGCGCGCCGCTCATACACCGGTGACTTCTAGGCTTGACAAAACCGTACGACGCTTAGGTGCGCTGCTGGGGCGCCGCGGGTTTTGCGCTTACAGCATTTAGAAGTGGGCACAGTTTTGAATATGGCAGCCTGCCGCTTCGTACCCCTATAAGACCTGACCGTTTGGCAGGCCAAGCTGCTGCAAGCCGCGCAGGGCTTGGGGCTTAAAGGCACGGTGAGCTTGGCCGAAGAAGGCATCAACCTGTTTCTGGCCAGCGCCCAGGCTGATGCGCGCCCGTGGCTGCGGGGGATGTGCCAGCACCCGCCCTTTGCAGGCCTGCGGGCCAAGGAGGGCTGGAGTGAGCTGGTGCCCTTCAAGCGGCTGCGGGTGAAGCTCAAGCGCGGGGTCACCCGCACGAACAAGGCGGCGGTGGTGCCGGCCGCCGGGCGTGCACCGGCTGCTTGGGGCCTAAGCGGGCACCGGCCGCTTGGGGCGTGATGCCGCGCCGCTGGCTCAGGGCATGGGGGTGCGCCGCTGGCGCAGTGCCTCGTACAGGCACACCGCCGAAGCCACCGAAACATTGAGGCTTTCCACCGCCCCGGCCATGGGGATGTGCACGAGCTCGTCACAGGTTTTGCGGGTCAGCTGGCGCATGCCCGGCCCTTCAGCCCCCAAAACCAAGGCCACCGGCCCTCGTAGGTCGATGTCGTAGAGCGAACGGGGCGCATCGTCAACTGTGCCGATGATACGAATCTGGCGCTCCTTCAATTCGCCCAGCGTGCGCGCCAGGTTCACCACCATGAAGTAGGGCACGGTTTCAGCCGCGCCACTGGCCACTTTGGCCACCGTAGCGTTCAAACCCACGGCGTGGTCGCGCGGGGCGATCACCGCCTGTGCACCCGCACCATCGGCCACGCGCCGGCAGGCCCCCAGGTTGTGCGGGTCGGTGACGCCATCGAGCACCAACAACACGGGCGTGGCGCCGCCCGCGTGAACCTCGTCCAGGTGGTCGTCGATGGAATGCTGAGCCTTCAGCGGCTGCACGCGCGCCACCACGCCCTGGTGGGGCGCGCGGCCAGCGAGCTGCGCCAGACCGGCCGCGTCGCTGTCCACGAGCTTCACCCCAGCTTCTTGGGCCCGCTGCAACAGGCCACGCATACGGCCGTCGCGCCGCTGCACATCGTGGTGCAACTCCAGCACCGAATCAGGTGTCGTCTTAAGCCGCACCGTCACCGCATGAAAACCGAAAAGGATCTTATTGCTCATCGCCCAATTGTCACCGTGGGCGCTTGACCTTAACGGCTCAGGAGCATCAGCAGGCCCCAAAACAGAGGCTGATGCAGCATGTACAGGCTCAGTGGCCACTGGCCCAGCAGGGCCAAGGCACGCGTGATGCGCAGTTGGGGCAGTTGCAAGCGCTGCAGCCGCGGGCCCAGGGCCAGGCCCAGCCACACCAGACCCATCCAGGGCAGCAGTGGCGCATAGTCTTGCGTGACGGGCTTACGGGTGACCAAGCCCGCGCCGTTGAGCCAGCGGTTGTCAAACACGGGGTGCTGCCAGACCTGCGGAGCCAAGAGGGCCAGCGCAGCCAGGCCGATCAGCACGCGCGGGGGCCAGGCGGCAGTTAAGCGCGCCAGCAGCACCATCAACGCCAGTCCATGCAAGACGCCAAAACTGATCCAGCTGTCCGGAAAAATGAACCAAGTGGCCAAGGAAACCAGGCCCGCGCAGGCCAGCAGCTGGGCCCAGCGGCGCCAAAAACGCCACCAGCTCTGAGCCTGTGCCCGCGCCATGGCCTGCGAGGCCCCGGCGCAGAACATGAAGAGGCTGACGATGCACACCCGCTGCCAGGTCCAAAACGGGTCGGACAAGAACTGCTGCCGCGGCTGTAGCCAGCCGAAATGGTTGAGGTCAAAGCACAGGTGAAACGCCAGCATCCACACAATGGCAGCACCGCGCAGAGCGTCCAAGCTCAGCACGCGCGCTTCGTCGTTCGGGGAGTTCATGGCCGAATTGGACACCAGCGGCGGGTGACGGGCCAGTGAAGGGCGGGTGAAGGGCGCCCGATCGACCGCCAACTCAATAGGGCTACCATCCAGCCCGATGAGTACCCATCCCCAGGCGCGCCGCAGTAGGGCCGAACAAGCCAAGTTCGAGGCCGCCATTCGGCGCCTGACCGAAGAACAGATCGCCTTCAACCAGCTCTTGGGCCTGAAGTTGCACGAGATGCTCGGCCCCCAGGGCACGATATGCCGCTTTGAGATGCGCCCCGACCTGGTGGGCCACTACGTGTACGGACGGCTGCACGGCGGCGTCACCTCGGCGGTCTTGGATGCCACCGCCGGCATTGCCTTGATGGTGGCCATCGGCGAGAAGTTTTCGCACGAAACCGCCGACCAGGTCATGCACCGGTTCTCCAGGATGGGCACCATCGACATGCGCATCGACTACCTGCGCCCCGGCTTAGGCCAGCACTTCGAGGCCCAAGCCCTCGTCACCCGACTGGGCGGCCGAATCGGCTCGACCCAAATGCGCCTGGTCAACGACCAAGGCACCCTGATCGCCACCGGCGCTGGCGCCTACGTCATCGCCTGAGCTGCAGAAAAATGGGGTCGGAGTGATTTTTTTTCGACGATTGCGTAGAGATCAAAAAAATCACTCCGACCCCATTTTTCCACTCAAACCACGACGGGTTCAGGTTCTAGCCGAATGCCAAAGCGTTCGTAGACACTGGCTTGGATAGCACGCGCGAGGGTGAGGACTTCGGCGCCGGTGGCGCCGCCGCGGTTGACGAGTACCAGGGCTTGTTTTTCATAGACACCGGCGCGGCCGACGCTGCGGCCTTTCCAGCCGCAGGCGTCAATCAGCCAGCCCGCTGCGAGCTTGACCGTGCCGTCTTCCAAGGGGTAGTGCACGATGCCTGGGTCGCGCGCAATGATATCGCGGCACTGCTCAGCGCTGACCACCGGGTTCTTGAAGAAGCTGCCCGCATTGCCCAAAACGGCCGGGTCCGGCAGCTTGGCGCGGCGGATGGCACACACCCAATCAAAGACCTGCTGGGCCGAGGGCTCACGCACACCGGCTTCGTTCATCCGCTTTTGAAGATCTAGATAGCCCAGCACCGGCTGCCAGGGCTTGGGCAGGCGCAGGCGCACCCGCGTAATCACGCTCTTGCCGGCCAAGCCACCAAAACCCTGCTGCTTGAACACGCTGTTGCGGTATCCAAAGGCACAAGCCCGGGCATCCAACTCCACCGTTCGACCCGTGATCAGGTCTACGGCCACCAGGGAGTCAAAGCGATCCTTGAGTTCCACCCCGTAGGCCCCGATGTTTTGCACGGGCGCAGCCCCCACCGTGCCGGGGATCAGGGCCATGTTCTCCAGGCCGGGCAGGCCTTGAGCCAGGGTCCAGCAGACCAGCGCCTGCCAGTCCACCCCCGCACCGGCCTCCACAACCACGGCCTGCGCATCTTCATGCACCACCTGCAGGCCCGGCACCTCCACCTTGATGAGCAGCCTGCAAGGGTCACGCGTAAACACCAAGTTACTGCCGCCGCCCAACACCATTTTGGGCGCCAGACCCCAGCGGGGGTGGTCCACCACACGGCGCACCGCGGCTTCGCTGTCCACCCGCACCAAATGGGCCGCCGTGGCCGGCAAGCCCAAAGTGTTGAGTCCACGCAGGCTCACCCCCTCCTCCACGATCATGGTGGGGCCGGGTTTCGCAGGGGAACCGAGCCCATTGGGTGGCACAGAGGCGGGCATGGCAAAATTCTCCTCTAGAAAGCAAGCAGCCTCTGGCCCTTTTGATTCATGCCGAGCTTTGATGTGGTCGTTGAACCCAACCTGGTCGAGGTGCGCAACGCCGTGGACCAAAGCAACAAGGAAATCAGCACGCGCTTTGATTTCAAGGGCAGCGCTGCACGCATTGAACTCTCTGACAAGGGCAGCAACAAAGAGCTGACCCTGTTTGCCGATAGCGACTTCCAGCTGCAGCAGATCAAAGACATCTTGCTGGCCAAGCTCACCAAGCGCAGCGTCGACATTCGCTTCCTAGACGACAGCGCCAAGCCCGAAAAGATTGGCGGCGACAAACTCAAACAGCTGGTCAAGATCAAGACCGGCATCGAATCGGATTTGGGCAGGAAGATACAAAGCCTGATCAAACAGAGCAAGATCAAGGTGCAGGCGGCCATCCAGGGCGATTCGGTGCGGGTCAGCGGCGGCAAGCGAGACGACCTGCAGACGGCTATGGCTTTGCTAAAGAAGGAGGTGAGCGACGCGCCACTGACCTTCAACAACTTCCGCGATTAGTTTGACCCTGCTCTACATCATCATGGCCACCGGTTTGGGCGGCCTGCTGTCGGTACTGGCCGCTGCCAGCCTGACCACCCATGTGCTGGGGCGCATCGTGCACAGCCTGGTCAGCCTGTCGGCCGGCGTGCTGCTGGGCACGGCCTTGCTCAACTTGCTGCCCGAGGCCTTCGAGTCGGCAAAGGCCCCCGCCCATGAGCTCTTCATCACGCTCCTGGGCGGCCTGATGTTCTTCTTTCTCTTGGAAAAAGCCGAGCTGTACCGCCACAGCCACCACCACGAGGGCGACCACCCGCATCACGACCACCACCACGGATTTGATGCAGAACAGGCCGGCGCGGGCGGCTGGTCGGTGCTCTTGGGCGACAGCATTCACAACTTCATGGACGGCGTCATCATTGCCGCAGCCTTTCTGACCGATGTGAAGCTGGGCGTGGTGACCACCTTGGCCATTGTGGCGCACGAGATCCCTCAAGAAATTGGCGACTTCATCGTGCTGCTCAACGCGGGCTTCTCGCGGGCCAAAGCGCTGTTCTTCAACGCCCTGTCGGGGATGGCGGCGGTGGCCGGCGGCCTGACCGGCTACTTCGCCGTCGGCGGCCTGCAGCAGGTCTTCCCCTACCTCTTGGTGGTGGCGGCCAGCAGTTTCATCTATGTGGCCGTGGCCGACTTGCTGCCACAGATGCAGCGCCGCCTGGCCTTTGGCGAAACCCTGCACCAGGTGCTGTGGCTGGCTGCAGGGCTAGGCTTGGTGTTGGTGGCTGGCGAAGTGCTGCACGCGCACTGAGCGGGCCGGTGCCGGCTATCGGGCCGGCACCGAAGCCATGCTCACTTCACGACCAGCACGGGAATGGTGCCGTGCAACAGCACGCGCTGCGTTTGGCTGCCCAACAAGAGCGCGGCCACGCCGCGCCGGCCGTGGGAGGCCATCACGATGAGGTCGCAGTTCTTGGACTTGGCGTGGTCCAAGATGGCTTCCCAAGGGTGCAAGGATTCCACCGTGTAGCCGCTGCAGGCCACCTGTTGTTCTCGCGCGGCATCCACCACCGCCTTGACGCGTTGGCGGGCCAAGTTCTCTTGCGCCTCGTAAAACTCTTGAGGCGAGATCGGCGGTACCTCGCTGATGGCGCAGTAGGCAAAGGGCTCCTTGACCGAAATGGATAACAGTTGCGCGTCTACCCGGCGGGCCAAGCTGATGGCGGCGTCCACGGCCTTGCGGGTGATGTCAGATCCGTCAGTGGGAACCAGAATTCGGCTGTACATGAAGACGCTCCTGCGAGGTGAATCGGGTGTTCACCAAAACGCCCGGTATCAAACGGTGAGGGTGCCTCACGGTTTGCCCCAGATCAAGTCCGGGCTACGGAGATGGGCACCCCACTCAGCCCAGGGCCACCGGTCGGCTGGGGTCGGCCGACCATTCGCTCCAGGAACCGGGGTACAGCACACCTTCGCCCAGGCCAGCATGGGCCAGGGCCAAAAGGTTGTGACACGCCGTCACGCCAGACCCGCACTGGTGCACAACGGGCACGCCCGCCTGCAGCAGCGGCAGCCAGTCCTTGCGCAGAGCCTGCACCGACTTGAAGTGGCCATCGCTCTGCAGGTTGTGCTTAAAGAAGCGGTTAACCGCTCCCGGAATGTGGCCCGCACGCGTGTCCAACGGTTCGGTTTGCCCACGGTAGCGTTCGCCCACACGTGCATCCACCAGGCTGACCCGGCCCAAGCGCTGGAGCAACTCGGCCGCATCCACGGTGGCCATGCCCGGCGGCTGATCGGGGTAGGCGGCCACTGCAGCGGCGCAAGGCACGGCGCTGTTGAGTGCGCCACCTGCGCTTAACCAAGCAGCCTTGCCGCCATCGAGTACCGCCACCGCCGCGTGGCCCATCCAGCGCAGCATCCACCACGCCCGCGCGGCATAGCAGCCACCTTGGTCGTCATAGGCCACCACCGGCGTGGCGGGGGTGATGCCCCACTGGCCCAAGCGCAGCGCCCATTGCGCGCGGGTGGGCAAAGGATGACGCCCGCCGTCCACTGGCCCACGGGCCGATTTCGGCCCACTGAGGTCGCGGTCGAGGTGGGCATACCACGCAGCCGGGATGTGGCCGGCCGCATAGGCGCGCTCACCCGCTTGCACATCGAACAGGTCGAAGCCGCAATCCAAGACCACCACCGGCGCAGAAGCGCCGGGTGGCCCGGCCTGCAGCTCAAGCAGCGCTTGGACGGTGATCAGCGGACCCACAAGCTTCAACGCAACTGCGGCGAGGCCTTCATTGCCTGCCGGTACCACTCGTGGAAATGCTGCATGCCGTCTTCCATCGGGCTCTGATACGGGCCCACCTCATCGTCACCGCGCTCCATCAGGGCCCGCCGGCCCGCATCCATGCGCAGCGCAATCTCGTCATCCTCAACACAGGTCTCCACGTAGGCAGCTTGCTCGGCTTCCACGAATTCACGCTCAAAGGCAGCAATCTCTTCGGGATAAAAGAATTCGACCACGTTGAGTGTCTTCTGCGGACCCTTGGGAATGAGGTGGCTGACCACCAAGACATGCGGATACCACTCCACCATCAGCGTGGGAAAGTACGTCAGCCAGATGGCGCCCTGCGCTGGCGGCGCACCGTTGCGGTACTTCAGTACCGCTTCGTGCCATAGCCGGTATACCGGCGAGCCGGGCTTTTCCAGGGCCTTATGCACGCCTACCGTTTGCACGCTGTGTTGCGGACCAAACTCCCAGCGCAGGTCTTCGCAGCTAACGAAGGCACCCAGCCCCGGGTGGAAGGGCCCTACGTGGTAGTCCTCCAGATAGACCTCAATGAAGGTCTTCCAGTTGTAAGCGCATTCGTGCACCTGCACCTTGTCGAGCACATAGCCGCTGAAATCGAACTCATGCTGTGGCCCCAGGCGGGCCAAGTCCGAGGCCACCTGTCGGCTGCCCGCTTCAAAGACCAGCCCGTTCCAGGTTTGCACCGGGTAGTTGCGCAGATTCAGGCAGGGGTCATCAGCAAAGTACGGTGCGCCCAGCAATTGGCCGTGCAGATCGTAGGTCCAGCGGTGCAGCGGGCAGACGACCTGTTGGCGTGTGTGGCCACGCCCTTTGAGCATCACGGCCTGGCGGTGGCGGCACACATTGGAGATGAGCTCCACGCCAATGGGCGTGCGCACCAAGGCGCGGCCTTCGCGCTCCGCAGGCAAGGCGAAATAGTCGCCCACCTCGGGCACGGCCAGCTCGTGGCCCAGATAACGGGGCGAGCCATCGAAGATCAGCCGCTGTTCCTCTTGGAACAATGCCTCGCTGAAGTAAGACGAAACCGAGAGTTGAGAGCGACTGCGCTCCAAGGCTTCCAGCCCAATGCTCAGGTCCGACATGATCCCCGGGGAACCTCCGAAAACAGGTTGGGTTGTAGGGTGCAAGAAGGGCTGAGGATTCTAACCACCGCCGCTGCGCCGTCAGCGTATGATGATCTCGATCTTGAGCGTCAACTCAAGTTGACACTCGAGCAGTGCCCACTATCTCGGGTTTTTGATTGCCCTGACGCCCTATGAAGTCTGAATTGCCTGGGGAATCTGCAGAAAACGACGCCGCGCCCCTGCCCTTGCGTTACGAAGACGCGCTGGCCGAGCTCGACGGCCTGGTCTTGGCCATGGAGTCGGGGCGCCTGCCGCTGGACGAATTGCTGGTGGCCTACCGCCGCGGCGCGGCCTTGCTGGGCTTCTGCCGCGACCGGCTACAGGCTGTGGAAGAACAGGTGAAGGTGCTGGAGGATAGCCAGCTCAAGCCCTGGAGGGGTTCCTGAGCATGGACTTCCAAGCCTGGATGACCGAACAGCTGCACCAGGTGGAGCAAGCCCTTTCGGCCTGGGTGCCGGCCGATGCGCCGGCGGGCTTGGGCCAAGCCATGCGCTATGGCGTGCTCGACGGCGGCAAGCGCCTGCGACCCTTGTTGGTCTTGGCTGCGGCACAAGCGGTGTGCGGCCAAAGCCGAGCCGCCCTGCGGGCGGCCTGCGCGGTGGAGCTCATCCACGCGTACTCTTTGGTGCACGACGACATGCCCTGCATGGACAACGACGTGCTGCGCCGGGGCAAGCCCACGGTGCATGTGCACTTTGGTCAGGCCCAGGCCATGCTGGCCGGTGACGCAATGCAGGCCCTGGCCTTCGAACTGCTGACGCCGGCAGATGACGCCGAGGTGGCGCCGGCCCTGCAGGCGCGGTTGGTGGCCGTGCTGTCTCGCGGGGCCGGCCATTCGGGTATGGCCGGGGGACAGGCCATCGACCTGGCCAGCGTGGGCCATCAATTGCAAGAAAGGCAACTTCGCCACATGCACGAGCTCAAAACGGGCGCCCTGCTGCAGGCCAGCGTGGACATGGGGGCCCTGTGCGGTACCGCCCACGCCTGCGCGCGCACTGCCCTGAGCGGCTATGGCCACGCCATCGGCTTGGCCTTCCAGGTGGTCGACGACATCCTGGACGTGACCCAGGACACTGGGGTGCTGGGCAAAACCGCCGGCAAGGATCGGGAACAATCCAAGCCCACGTATGTGTCGCTGATGGGGCTGCAAGCCGCCCGGCAACACGCCCATGAACTGCACGAGCAGGCCCTGCAGGCCCTGGTGGCCAGCGCCCTGCCCGACACCCAAAGGCTGCGCGAACTCGCAGACCTGGTGGTGCACCGCCAACATTGATGGTGCGCCCAGCCTTGCCGGAGGACCCTATGTCCAAGCCCAACTTGCCCTTGCTGGAATCGATCCACAGCCCCGCTGACCTGCGGCGCCTGTCTCGCCTGGAGCTCAAGTCGCTGGCGCGCGAACTGCGCGAATTCCTGCTGCATTCGGTGGGCAAGACCGGCGGCCACCTCTCCAGTAATCTGGGCACGGTGGAACTCACCATTGCGCTGCATGCGGTCTACAACACCCCGGAAGACCGCTTGGTGTGGGATGTGGGCCATCAAACCTATCC
>SXGQ01655308.1_pt1 | contig 10327 bp, 13 predicted proteins | sample 3178371 | NCBI WGS metagenome assembly SXGQ01 (sample SAMN11356859, study PRJNA531348) | freshwater metagenome | isolation source: freshwater sample F1-20 | place: China: Fuxian Lake, Yuxi | collected 2017-12-25 | reverse complement strand
CGAAGATCTCTTCCTGCGCAATCACCATGTCACTGCGCACATCGGCAAACACGGTAGGCTCGACGTAGTAGCCCACGGGCAGGCCTGACGGACGGCCGCCGCCCCGCACCAGTCGCGCACCCTCGCTCTGTCCCTGCGCGATGAACCCCAGCACCCGGTCTCGCTGCGCCGCCGAGGCAAGCGGCCCGAGCCGTGTGCCCTCGGCAAACGGATCGCCCAGTGGCAGCCGGTCAAGCTGCGCCGACACGAGCGCCAGCGCCTCCTCCTGGCGCGCCCGCGGCACCAGCAGCCGCGTGAACGCCGAGCACGTCTGCCCCGAGTTCTGCATCGCGCTATTGACTGCCGCCGCAATCGCACGGTCGAACGGGGCATCCTCCAGCACGACACACGGCGACTTGCCGCCAAGCTCGAGGCACACCTTCCTGATGCCGTCTCCCGCCAGCGCGGCCACCCGGCGCCCCGCGCGCAGCGACCCGGTGAAGCTCACCATGTCGATGTGGTCGTCAGTCACCAGGGCTTCGCCTGCCACGGGCCCTGTTCCAGAGACCAGGTTGAAGACACCCGCCGGCAGTCCAATCTCATGGACGGCCTCGGCCAGCAGGAACGCGCTCAGCGGCGCAATCTCGGCAGGCTTCAGCACGACCGTGCAGCCTGCGGCCAGCGCCGGGGCCATCTTGCAGATCACCTGATGCAGCGGGTAATTCCACGGCGTGATGCAGGCCACCACCCCGGCCGGTTCACGCACGATTAGCGACGACCCGAGCGAGTATTCGAGCGTGGCGTCACGCAGCCAGGTGGCTGACAGGCGCAGCATGCTGATCGGAAACTCGGCCTGCACCTTCGTCGAAAACCGGAGGCTGCAGCCGACTTCGTGCGTCATGGTCGTGGCCAGGGCCGACACGCGGGGTGCCAGGGCCTCCGCCAGCCGCTCGAGCCACTGCGCCCGCTCCTCGCGAGGCGTCTGGCTCCAGCTCAGGAACGCACAGCGCGCCGCCTGCACCGCGCGCTGCGTGTCGGCCGCGGTGCCTTCGGGCACACGGCCCGCCACCGCCTCGGTGGCCGATGACAGCACGGTCATCTCACCAGTCCCCAGCGGCACCTGCCATTGTCCGTCGTAGTAGACGCGGTCGTAGGTCAGCATCGGAATAGCATTATTCTAGACATCCATTCCGATGCACATTCCACAGTCCACGTTTCTCGTCACCGGCGGAGCCTCCGGGCTCGGACGCGCCGCCGCCGAAGCCCTCACCGCCGCCGGAGCCCGGGTGGTGCTGGTCGACGTCAACGCCGAGACCGGGGCCGCCACGGCTGCCGCGCTGGGCAACGCCGCCGTCTTTGCACAGGCCGATGTCTCCGACGAAGCGCAGGTGCAGGCCGCCATCGCGCTGGCCCTGTCGGCCTTCGGTCGCCTCGATGGCGTCGTCAATGCCGCCGGCATTGCCCCTGCCGCAAAGGTCCTCGGAAAAAATGGCCCGCATGCGCTCGACCTGTTCGAACGCACGCTGCGCATCAACCTGCTCGGCACATTCAACGTCATGCGACTGGCCATCGCCGCCATGGCACAGAACGAGCCGCGCGAGTCTGGCGAGCGCGGCGTCATCGTGAACACCGCATCGATTGCGGCGTATGAAGGACAGATCGGTCAGCCGGCCTATGCCGCCTCGAAGGCAGGCATCGTGGGCCTCACCCTGCCGGTGGCCCGCGAATGCGCACCGCTCGGCATCCGCTGCGTGACCATCGCGCCCGGCATTATGGACACCCCCCTGCTGGCCGGACTGCCCGAGGCCGCCCGCGTCTCACTGGGCCAGCAGGTGCCATTCCCCTCGCGCCTCGGACGGCCGTCTGAGTTCGGCGCCCTCGTGCGTCACATCGTCGAAAACGAGCTGATCAACGGGGAAACCATCCGGCTGGATGGCGCCCTCCGGATGGCGCCGCGCTGAGCCGCGCGTCATCCAAGCAGCAGCGTACGGGCGGCGGTCACCAGCGCATCGGCGGTGGCTGCCAGCCCGCCTCCCTGGGCCAGCTCGGGTCGGCCGCCCCCCTTGCCGCCAAACGTGGCCACCAGGGCTTTCACCACAGCACCAGCGTCAACGGGCACTGCGGGGTGGCGGGCCACCACCACCAGCGCAGGGGTATCGGCAGAGAAGAGGGCCACCGCCATGCCGTCACGGCTGGCCACTGCCGACGCCAGCGCCTTCAGCCCCGACGCATCGAGGTTCGGCATCACGCGCACGACCACCGCGCGATCGCCTGACCGCTCGGCCGCCGCCGCCAGTGCCTCGGCCTCGAAGCCGGCCAGCTGCTCCTGCAACCCGCGCATCTGTTTCTGCAGCTGCCGCTGCTCCTGCTGCAGCCGCTCGATGGCCGGCGCCAGCTCCTGCGGTGGCACCGAGAGCACGCGCCCGGTGGCCGCCATCGCATCACGCCAGGCCTCGAACTGGCGCAGCACCCGGTGTCCGCACAGGAAGGTCACCCGGGTCCCGCCGCGAAACCGCTCGGCGTGGCTGGCCGCAATGATGCCCACCCCGCCAGTCCGTTCCACGTGCGTCCCGCCGCACGCCGACAGATCGCAGTCGGCGATGTCGACCAGCCGCAGCCGGCCGCTGCGGGCCGGGGCCTTGCGCAGCGGCAGGTGCACCGCCTCTGCGGCATCGACAAAGCGCACCGTCACCGGCCGATCGTCCCAGACCACGCGGTTCGCCTGGGCCACGGCACTCGACAGCTCATCTGCCGTGATCTCGCGGCCGAGATCGATCGAGCTGCCCTCGGTGCCCAGGTGAAAGCTCTCGGTGCGCGCCCCGAACCCGGTGTCGAAAATCGCCGACAGGATGTGCTGCCCCGTGTGCTGCTGCATGTGATCGGCGCGGCGGGCTTCGTCAATCTCCCCGCGGACACGCGCCCCTTCCTCCAGCGGCCGATCCACGACATGCACGACCGTGTCGGTGTCCTCATCGTCAGTCACGTCGACCACGGCGGCGGCTCCAAGCCGGCCCGTGTCGAAGGGCTGCCCGCCTGACGTCGGGTAGAACGCCGTCTGGTCGAGCGTGACCGCGAACCGGGGTGCCCCGGCCTCGGTCGGCGACAAGGCCCGGCAACCGACGACGGTGGCCTCGAAGGAGAGGCAGGACGCATCGGTGTAGTAGAGACGGGTCGTGCTCATGCGAGGGGAAGCTCGAAGAAAACGACGGCGCCGCCCTTGGCGGAACGGCGGTACCCGATCTGGCCGTGATGGGCGTCGATGATGCCGTAACTGGTGGACAGCCCGAGTCCCGGACCTTCTCCCACCGAGCGTGTCGTGAAGAACGGCTGGAACAGCTTCGGCTCGTCGGCCTCGGCGACGCCCGGGCCGCTGTCTTCCACTTCCAGCCGCACGGCGTGAGGACCATCAAACGTGCGGACAATCAGCCGCCGCTGCGCCGCGGGAAGATCGCGCATGGCCTGCTCGGCATTGGACAGGAAGTTCAGCACCACCTGCTGCAGTTCGGTGAACACCCCCATGACCGATGACTGCGACCGGTTGGCGAGCTCGAGGCGAATGCCCTGCGTCTCCAGCTTGCGGCCGCGCAGGTCGAGCACCGAGGCCACCACGTCCTGCAGCCGGATGGGGGCCGGCTCCGACGACTGCCCCGCAAACCGCTGCAGGTTCCGGACAATCACGCTGGCACGCTCACCTTCACGGTGAATGAGTGCCAGTTCGCGCTTCACCTCGTCACCCAGCTCAGACCGAAGCGTCAGCAGCTCGGAGAAGCCCATGATCGCCTGCAGGGGATTATTCAGCTCGTGTGCCACGCCCGACACGAGGTCGCCAACCGCGGCGAGGCGCTCCTGGCGGATCAGCTTCCGCTGCAGGGCGTCCTTCTCGCTGCGGATACGGCGCTCCTCCTCGACCTGGGCCCCGAGCGCCTGCTGCGTGTCACGCAACCGGCTGATGGTGTCGGTGAGGCTGTCGCGCAGTTGATTCAGTTCGGCGACGCCCAGGTCGCTCGTCTCCATCTCCGACAGGTCGCCGCGTGCCGCACGTGTGGCCTGATCGCTCACCCGCGTCAGGGCCCGAATCGCGCGCCAGCTGAGCGTCAGCAGCAGCGCCAGCACCAGGGCCATGGTGCCGAAGGCCACCAGCGGAATCGACGGCGACGTGCGCTCACGGGCCACGGACACGGGGATGCCGACGCTCAGGACCCACGGGCCCTCGGGAATCAGGCCGTGCGCGAAGATGCGCTCAATCCCGTCGAGTCCCACGCGCTGCTCTACCGGGGGCAGCGACGAGGGCGGACGGGCCGCCGAGGCAGCGCCCTGCGTCAGCGTGCCGACGTAGCGATCGGCATCCACGCTGCGGGCCAGGATGCGGCTGTCCTGATCCGTCAGGGTCAGCAGCGACCCGTCGGGCAGCGGCAGTTGGCCGAACAGGCCCGACACCGAGGCCACCGTCGCCCCTGACGTCCCTTGCCGCTGCACCTGATCCTTGATCTGGACGGTCACGAAGGCCGCCAGGCGCGACGTTTCCTCCCGAAGGTCCTGCACCTCGGTCTGGTAGTCGACCTGATACGCCGCCACGGCGCCGAGCGACACCAGCACCGCCAGTGCCGACATGACCAGCAGCACGTGCTGCCACAGGGGACGCGACGTGGGCATTCAGTCCTGCCTTCCGGTCAGGGGATCGGCCATACCCGCATCGGCAAACCCGGCCGCGCGCAGCTGGCAGCTGTCGCAGCGGCCGCAGGGCATGCCCGCCTGGTCAGGGTCGTAACAGCTGCGCGTCAGCTCGTAGCGCAGCCCCAGCGACAGCCCGGCTCGGATGATGTCGGCCTTCCGCATCGCAATCAGTGGTGTGTGAATCGTGAACCGCTGCCCCTCGACGCCCGCCTTTGTCGCCAGCTGCGCCACTCGCTCGAAGGCCGCGATGAATTCGGGACGGCAGTCAGGATAGCCCGAATAATCGAGCGCGTTAACGCCAATCACCAGGTCCGACGCCCCGAGCACCTCGGCCCAGCCGAGCGCAATCGAGAGGAAGATGGTGTTGCGGGCGGGAACGTAGGTCGACGGAATCTCGTCGGGCACCACGGACCGGTCCTTCGGCACCGCCATCCCCGAAGAGGTGAGGGACGAACCACCCAGTGCCGACAGGTCGAGGTCCAGCACCAGGTGCTGCGCAACCCCGAGGTCAGCGGCGACCCGCGTCGCGGCCTCGAGCTCGACGGCATGCCGCTGCCCGTAGCGGAGGCTGAGGGCATAGACGGTGAACCCGTCGCGGCGGGCCAGGGCCCCGGCCGTGTACGAATCGAGGCCGCCGCTCAGCAGCAGCACGGCCCGGCGCTCGGCAGGGCGCACGGATGACGCAGGTGAGGTCATGTCCACAGGTGTTCCGGCCCTAGACACCCCGCGTCTGCGGGTCCCAGATGTACTTGTGCAGCTGCACCTGCAGCCGCACGGGCAGCCGATCGGCCAGTATCCATTCGGCCAGGGGCTTGAGGGCCAGCTCGCCGTGCACCGGCGACAGCAGCACGGCCCCGCAGCGATCGGCCAGGTGCTCGCGCGCGATGACATCGCGCGCAAACTCATAGTCGGCGCGGTCGGCCAGGACAAACTTCACCTGGTCGAGCGGCGTCAGCAACGACAGGTTCGACCAGTCGTTGCGTGCTGATTCACCCGACCCGGGGCACTTGATGTCGATGATGCGAATCACGCCGGCGGGCACCCCGGCCACGCTCCGATGTCCCCCGGTCTCCAGCATCACCCGGTAGCCGCGCTCCAGCAGACGCGACATCAGCGGAATGACATCGGGCTGCAGGAGCGGCTCGCCGCCCGTGATCTCGACCGTCGGGCACCCAGACGCCGCGACCTGCGCGATCACATCGTCGACCGACTGCTTGCGGCCCTCGTGAAACGCGTAGGGCGTGTCGCACCAGCGGCACCGGAGGTCGCAGGCCGCCAGCCGCACGAAGACGCACGGGGTGCCGGCCAGGGTTGATTCCCCCTGGATGGAATGGAAGATTTCGTTGACGGTCAGCACCGGCAGGCCCTAGCTCGTCCCGCGCACGGTCACGCGAATGATGCGGTCGGTCACCGCGAGCTTGCCGACCACGTCCATGCCGCTGATGATCTTGCCGAACACCGCGAACTGGCCGTCAAGCTTGGGCTGGGGCGTCAGCGTGATGAAGAACTGGCTGTCACCGCGCGTCGCATTGCCGCTGTGCGCCAGGGACACCGCTCCCCGCACGTGCTTGCGGAGCTTCGAGATCTCGGCCACGCCAACCGGCGTCCCGCTGCCCTGGCGTCCCCACCAGTCCTGCTTGGTCATGTCGCGCGAGGTCGGGTCACCCATCTGCACGACAAAACCCGGCTCGACCCGGTGCACCCGCTGGCCGTTGTAGAAGCGCTTGGAGATAAGCGCCAGAATGCGCTCCACCGTCTTGGGCGCCTCATTCGGATACGTCTCGAATTCGAACGTGCCCTTGACCGTCTCGACCACCACCACCGGTCCGGCCCCGGGAGACGTGACGCCAGGCTTGGCCGGCGGCGTCGAGGGGCGGGCCTGGCTTCCGCCCAGGCGGGGGGCAGGGGCCTGTGCGCCTGCGGGCGCCAGCGCCGCCGCAAGCAGCAGTGAGGTCAGCAGCAGTCGACCAACCGGAGAGGACAGAGGCTTCATCATGTGTGTCTCGACGGCGTGGAAACACCGAGGCGCGGGCAGCTGGCCGCCAGCGCACACGCCGCGCAACGGGGATAGACCGGGCGGCAGACATTCTGTCCCCAAGTCACCAGATACAGATTAATCGAAGGCCACCACCGCGCATCCGTGTTGCGGTAGAGCGCCTGCTCCGTTTCGTCCGGGGTCCGGGTTTCGACCCAGCCCAGGCGATTGGAAATCCGGTGGACGTGGGTGTCGACGCAGATGTGCTGCTGGCTGCCGAACGCCAGGATCATCACCAGCGTGGCCGTCTTGCGTCCCACACCCGGCAGCCGCACCAGGTCTTCCAGCCGATCGGGCACCTGCCCGCCGTAGGTCGTGGCCACAATCTCGGCCGTGGCCCGCACATGCTCGGCCTTGGTCCGGTAGAAGCTCACCGGGTAGATCAGCTGCTCGATCTCGCGCACCGGCAGCCGGGCCAGGCTCCGGGGCGTGCGCGCCCGGCGGAACAGCCGCGTCGACGCCGCCAGCGTGGTGGCATCCTGCGTGCGCGCCGACAGCAGCGTGGCAATCAGGATCTGGAAGGCGTCTTCCTGCTGGCTTTCCGACAGCTTCTCGATGGCCGGCAGCTCCATCCCATCGATTTCACGGGCCAGCGTGCGCATGACCCGCTCAACCACCGCAGCCTTCGGTCGGCGATGTGCCATGGTGAGGCCCCGTCTCAGACCGGCGTGACCGCCGGCTGCCCCGCCAGCACCGCCAGCGCATTCGACGCCGCCAGGTCGGCCATCGCCGTCCGTGTCTCGGTCGTGGCACTTGCCAGGTGCGGAATCAGCAGCACGTTCTCGAGGCCGAAGAGCGCTGGATGAATCTCGGGCTCGCGCTCGTAGACATCGAGCGCCGCCCCGGCCAGCTGGCCCGCCCCGAGCGCAGCCGCCAGGGCCGCCTCGTCGACCACCGGGCCGCGTGAGGTGTTGATGAGATACGCCGTGGGGCGCATCAGCGACAGTCGCTCGGTATTCATCAGGTGCAGGGTGTCCGGGGTGCTCGGACAGTGCAGCGAGACCACGTCCGACGTGCGCAGCACCTCCTCGAGCGGCAGATGCAGGGCACCCGGAATATCGACGGGACGCCGGCCGCTATAGGCCACCCGCATGCCGAAAGCGCCGGCCTTCTCGGCCACCGCCATGCCGATTCGTCCCATGCCGACAATGCCCAGCTGCTTGCCGCGCAGTTCCATGCCCAGCATGTAATCGAGGGCCCATCCGCCCCAGCGTCCCGCCCGCACCACGCGCTCGCCCTCGCCGAGTCGGCGCGTGACCGCAAGGATCAGGCCCCAGGTGAAATCGGCGCAGGCATTGGTCAGCACATCCGGCGTGTTGGTCACCACTACGCCGCGTGCCCGGCACGCCGCCACGTCGATGTTGTTGTAGCCGACCGCGACGTTGGCCACCACCCGCAGCGATTCGCCCGCGGCCTCCAGCACCTCCGCATCGATGCGGTCCGTCAGCAGGCAGACCAGCGCATCGCGTCCGCGCACTCTCTCCAGGAGAACATCGCGGGGAATCGCGCGCGGCTCATCCCAGAGGTCAACCGCGGCGGCACGGCGCAGGCGGGCCAGCACCGGGTCGGGAAGGGTGCGTGTCACGAGAATCGAAGCCATCAGTGTCCGTGCGAAAGGCAGTAGCCGCAGTGATCGCAGCGGGTGCCGGGTTCAATCACGCAGTCGGTCTCGTCCGGGGGACGGGGCACGACATACAGGGAAAACGCCATCGGGGCGCGTGCCGTGTCGGCGGGCCACACCCGCCCGGCCCCCGCTGCACCGGGCGGTGTGACACCAGTCACCGCCTCCCGCTGCCCGGGCCGCGCCACGCCGGTGTGGCGCGCCACCGCTTCGCGAATCAGCTGCCGCAGCGCCTCGTCTGTCATGCGGGTCGGGTCGCTCCAGGGGAAGGCTCTGACACGGTGACCGCGTCGACAATGCCGATGATCGCCGCATCCACAGGGGCCGCGCGCTGGCCGAGCGCCTCGCTGGCAGCACGGCCTTCGATCACGACGAGCACGCGCTCGCCAATCCCCGCGCCCACGCTATCGACGGCCAGCAGGGTGGCGCCCCGCGGGGTGCCATCGGGATGCTCGGGCTGCACGAGCAGCAGGGTCGCCCCCGAGAACTGCGGGCGTTTGTGCGTCGAGACGACCTGCCCCACCACACGGCCCAGTGTCATGCGGTGGTCACGTGCCAGTGGTCGATGATGCCGACAATGCCGGCATCGGCAGGCACCTCGACCGGGTGGAAGGGAAACGAGGCTTCCTTGCCTCGCACGAAGAACACATGCTCACCGGCACCGGCCCCGACGCTGTCCACCGCGACGAGGGGACGGCCGACAGGCTGACCGTCGGCCCCGATGGGCTGAATCAGCAGCAGCGGCACCGCCGTCAGCAGCGGGTCCTTGCGGCTGGCGACCACATCGCCGATGACTCTCGCCATCTGCACCGTCGTGACTCCCGCTACTCCGAGACATCCACGTGGTCGACGACCCCGACCACAACCGCATCGACCGGGCAATCCTTCATGCCGGTCGCCAGTCGGGCCGAGCTGCCACTGACGATGAGCACGGTGTCGCCGACGCCGGCGTCCACCGTGTCAATGGCCACAAGATGATTGCCCTCGGGAACCCCCGTGGGATCGACCGGGCGGGTCAGCAGCAGCTTGCTGCTCTCGAGGCGCGGGTCTTTCCGCGTGGCCACGACCGTCCCCACGATGCGCGCAAGCAGCATGACGTCGGCCCTGGCGGGCTAGTTCTTGCCGCTGGCCTTGCCAATCGGCAGCACGTCTTCCAGGTTCGCCGCCGGACGCGGAATCACATGCACCGACACCAGCTCGCCCACGCGCCGCGCGGCCGCCGCGCCGGCATCGGTCGCCGCCTTCACCGCCGCCACATCCCCGCGGACGATGGCGGTCACATATCCGGCGCCAATCTTCTCCCAGCCGACCAGCGTGACCTTTGCGGCCTTGACCATGGCATCAGCCGCCTCAATCATGGCCACGAGGCCCTTGGTTTCGACCATGCCCAGCGCTTCACCCATTGACTGCCTCCAGATCCCGGAGTCTCAGGATCGCAAGTGACGGACCGCGTCCTCAATGAGCGCGGTCAGTTCCCGGTATGTTAGCCGAATCTCTCCCTCAGTGCCGGCCCCGATTCCGCGCCCGTCGATGACATCGGGCACCAGCCGCTGGCCCGTCACATCCGGCGCCTGCACCGTCTGGCATGTGGCGGCGTTCCGCCCTGCGCCCTCCGCATCGTCCGCAATGCAGATGGGGGCGGGAGACGTGATGCCATAGGTGCCGCGCAGGTCCTGGAGCCGAAGCACTTCGCCGCGCGAGAGCAGGTGCTCGCGCCCCAGCGTCCGCGCCACCAGGCTGATGCGCGCAAAGTGCTCGATGGTTTCCATCCGGTAATACGCGCCGAATACATCACCGCCCACGGCGAGGGCACCGTGGTTGGCCAGCAGCAGGCCGTCGTGCGCCCTGATATAGGTGCGTATCGCCGCCGGCAGTTCATCGGTCGACGGTGTCGCGTATTCGGCAATGGGAATGCTGCCCAGGGTGGTGATGACCTCGGCCAGCACGGCCCGATCGAGGGGAATGCCCGCGACCGCAAAGCCGGTCGCCGTCGGAGGATGCGCATGCACCACCGCCTT
>SXGQ01407799.1_pt1 | contig 10327 bp, 9 predicted proteins | sample 3178371 | NCBI WGS metagenome assembly SXGQ01 (sample SAMN11356859, study PRJNA531348) | freshwater metagenome | isolation source: freshwater sample F1-20 | place: China: Fuxian Lake, Yuxi | collected 2017-12-25 | reverse complement strand
GTGTCGGTGGTTCGATTCCGCCCCAGGCCACCAGAATTCATCAGTGCTAGCAGGCACTTAGAGCAAGCCCCGCGCAGTTTTACTGTCCGGGGCTTTTCTACAATTCAAGCGCGCATCTACAAAGGCTGTCCTTGCGCGCCAGCACCGTTCGACTGGAGTGGTATGGCCCATTCACCGCAAGTTCAGGCATCCGCTTCAGCGGTGCGAAAACTATGGGAAAAGCACGGCGTCAAGGCGCCGTTTCGCTTTCTGGGCTTCTGCCTGAGTCTGCTTCCGATCCCCGTCATTTCGACTGTTGGGCAGGCGCTCGACCGCCATCTATCGGACCGCGCGCTTGAGCAGGAACTAGAGGCTATCTGGGACCGCATCAACGCAATTGATCCGGCCCCCTCGAAGGCCGGAGACCTGGAAGACGGGATTGCGGCCGTAGCTAACGCCGCTGCACGAAATCCCGAGCTGGGCGCCGATGTTCGACGAGTCATGGCACAGCTGGGGCTGGTGCAAGAAGAGTTTGTTGTTCTGTCAGAAGAGGGGAGCTACCAAGAAGTTGTGCAGTCCCTCATTACCGCTGAAACGGCTGCTTTCGTTGCGAAGTCTGGGAGCACGAACGCGATCGAGAACACGACGGTGAATGCAAATAGCACTCTTCTCCATGCTTCAGGCGGAAGCAAGAACTATGTGAACGCCACTCGATTTCAGGGCGTGGCCGGGTCGGTCGGAATGCAAGGGATAACGACGAGCGGGGATGTGCGCGTCAGCGACAGCAGCCTCGGATTCGGCGTGGGTGGCATGGTTACCTTCGGCGGCAACCCGTTTGAGGTGTCTGCCGCATGTCCTGCGTGCGGGGCCAATATCAAGGCGGATCGACGGAAACTGGTCGGCTACCACTCGATCCAGTGTCCAAATTGCTTGCGCGCATTTCGGTTCCAGCTGTGATCATCGCTGCTTACCGGAGGGGTGATACCCGCTCGCCTATGCGTGACCTGACGTAGTGCTCGGTCATCTCCCGATTGCGATGCCCCAACAGCTTCTGCGAGTGAGCTAGGTCGCCCGTGTCGGTCTCGGCCTTGGCCCGGATGTCCCGAAACTGGAAGTCCATGCTGGCCACGCGCCTTGTCGAAGCGAGACCGCAGGCCGAAGGATCTTGGATCAACTAAGCGCTCAGGCACTCGCGTAGCTTGGCGTCAATGTGCTCATCAGCGCGGCCGGCGCCCCCCCGGCGTGCGATAGCTCAAGTTTCCTCCCAATGGCAAAGCTCTAACCAAGTCCGATAGCCAGCAATCTCGTTTATCCACGCTTAGTCGGCCGACCGAGGGTTCCATCGGAGGTGCCGCCGGAGTTGGCAGAGGATTTCAATGAAGCCTGCCTCGTAGTCGCAGACAGTCCGAAGGCATCTGCCGCATTGGCACGGCGTTGTCTGCAAGGCGTGCTGCGCCAGCAGGGTTACACCTAAAAGGACCTCGCTCCTGCGATTGATGCTGCTGTTGCGTCCAACACGCTGCCCGCTGCGTTAGCAGACCTGTTGCACGTGGTGCGGAACGTCGGCAACTTCGCAGCGCATCCAATGAAAGACACGAACAGCGGCGCTATCTTGCCTGTCGAGGATCACGAGGCTGAATGGAACTTGGACGTGCTGGAAGGGCTGTTCGACTTCTACTACGTGCAGCCGGAAAAGAATCGAATAAGGCGCGCGGCGTTGAACGCTAAGCTGCAGGCGGCGGGGAAGCCGATAGTTTGATTTCCCAATGGCTGATTCGAGCCGTTGAAGCTTCATAAACACAGTCAGAACAACGGCTTAGCGGGGCATTTGGCGTGTCGGTGGTTCGATTCCGCCCCAGGCCACCAAAATTGCAGACCCCTGATTTCCCTTGGAATCAGGGGTTTTTGCTTTCCGTTTCAACGTGGGCGGCGACTCCCCACGCGCGTCATGCCGACCGTTGCCGCAATGGTCTAGCATCCGCCGCGACATGGTCCAGGATGAACAGGCGCCGGCGGTATGGGGGATGTGACGTTGCTGATGGAGCAGGCGCGCGGCGGTGACCGGGGCGCGCTGGATCGCATCTTCGGGTTGCTCTACCCGCAACTGCGCGAGATCGCCCATCGGCGGTTGGCGCCCCATCAGCGCAATGGCACGCTGGACACGACGGCGCTGGTCAACGAGTGCTACCTGAAGTTCGTGCAGCGTGATGGGCTCAAGCCCTCGGACCGCGCCTACTTCCTGGCCTACGCGGCGAGCGTGATGCGCTCCATCATCGTCGACACCGCGCGGCAGTCGCTGACCGAGCGGCGTGGCGGCGACGTGCAGCACCAGACGCTGGACACGGCGGCGGTCGAAACGCTGGCCGGGCCGGCCGATGAGATCGTCGACGTGGATGCAGCGATGCAGCAGCTCGCCGCGGTGGACCCGCGGCTGGTGCAGGTGGTGGAGATGCGCTATTTCGGCGGCATGAAGGACGACGAGATCGCGCAGGCGCTGGAGGTGTCGGCCCGCACGGTGCAGCGCGACTGGGAGAAGGCGCGGCTGCTGCTGGCGCACGCGCTGCGCGGCTGAGCGGCCTATCCGGCCAGGCGCCGGGCCAGCGCGAGGCGCGGGCTTTGCGAGTGTTGGGCGTTGAGCTGCGGCAGCATGCCGCGGGCAATGGCGCGGGCCTCGTCGCCGCGCCCCAGCAGGGCCAGGGCTTCGGCCCGGCGCAGCTCGCAGTCGGCGCGTTCGGCGGCCGATGGGAAGGGCGGTGCGTCCTGCCCGCCCAAGGCCGCGAGCCGTTGCTGCGCGATCTCGCGGTCGCCGCCACGTGCCGCGGCCAGGGCGGCCAGGCTCGCGGCCGACCGGTGGGCCGCGCCGCCAGCGCCGCCCGCCTGGGCGATCCACGTGGCCAGGCCGTCGGCGGTCCGCAGGGCCTCTTGCCACTGCCCCAGGGCGAGTTGTGATTCGGCCAGGACCTGTTCGAGGCGCGCCCGTTGCGGCGTGGGTGCGCGGCCATCGGCGCCGGGGGCGAGAAGGGGTTGCAGCAGCTGCTGCGCCTGGGCTGCCTGCCCCTGCAGCAGCAGGGCGCGGGCCGCGAGCACGGTGCGCGGATCGTTGGGCCGCATGGTCTGCACCGCCTCGCGCTGCGCCAGCTGCGGGATGGCGGTGGTATCGCCGGCCAGCCACAGCGTCTCGAACCGGCGCGCGCCCAGCAGGCGGGCGTTGGCGGGGCTCACGCCACCAGGGCGGGCGGCGAGGGTCTGCTCCTCAGCGTCGATGAGCGCCCAGGCGCGGGCCGGGTCTTGCCGGGCCACGGCGGCCACCAGACGGCCGAAGGCGCGCACGGGGTAGTCGCCGTCGCGCGGGTACTCGCGCCGGAACACGTCCAGCGAGGCTTGCAGCACCGTCTCGGCTTCCGGCAGCTGACCCACGTCACGCAGCGCGTCGCCCAGCTGCCAGTCGAAGTGGGCGCGGGTCATCGGGTCGGCGGTGGGGTCGGCACGCAGGTCGGCTTGCGCGTCGCGCAGCAGGGCCAATGCACGCGGGTCATCGAAGCCCATGTGGTGGATGGCCAGCCGCACCAGGACAGGATGGTGCGGGTGCTCGGGGCCGCGGTAGGCGGCCGCCCAGGCCGCGGCGCGCTCCAGCACCGCCAGGCCCTCGGCCCGCTTGCCGCGCGCCGACAGCATGCCGCCGAGGTCGGTGGCGATCTCGATGCGCGAGAGCTGGGTGGCGCGGTCCTGCGCGTCGGGGGCCCAGGCCAACCCGGCACGGCGCATGCGTTCGCTCTCGTCGAAGCGGCCCAGCCGGAACAACGTGCGGCCGACGGTGATGTGGGCGTTGATGACCTGGTCGGCCGGTGCGCCGTGCCGCCGCAGGTGGGCCAGGTAGTCCTGCCCCACGGCCAGCGATTCCTCGAAGCGGTTGTCGTAGTTGAGCTGCACCATCACGGCGTCGAGCTGCGCACCGCGTTCGTCGGGGTGGTCGGCCACGCGTGGGGCCATCTCCTGGAGCTTGTCCAGCAGCACGGACGTGACGGCGTTGGGCCGGGCCAGCGCTTCGGGCTCGTCGGCGCCCATGGCGGACAGCCGCGACATCGTCTCCGTGTAGAGGGACTGGATGGCCCGCTGGCGGCGCACTTCCTGCGTGGCGCGCTGCTCCTGCTCGCGGGCGATGCCGGCCTGCCAGGCCGACAGCGCGCCACCCGCCACCACGGACAGCGCCAGCGCCGATCCCATGGCCACGCCGAAACGGTGGCGGCCGACGAATTTCGCCAGGCGGTAGCCTCGGCCGTCCGGGCGGGCCTGCACGGGCTCGCCACGCAGGTGGCGCTGCAGGTCTTGCGCGAAGGCGTCCACGCTCGGGTAGCGCTCGCCCACGGGCTTCTTCAGGGTCTTGGCGAGGATGGCGTCGAGGTCGCCGCGCAGGGCCTTCTTCAGGGCCGGCGTGGCGGCGGCATCGCTGGCACGCCGGGGCTCGACCTGGGTGATGGCGTCTTCCAGCTCGCCGGCGGTGCCGCGCGACAGGCGGTAGGGCTTGGTGTCGGCCAGCAGCTCGTAGGCCAGCACACCCAGGCTGTAGACGTCGCTGGCGGTGCCCAGCGGTTCGCCGCGGATCTGCTCCGGGCTGGCGTAGTTGGGCGTCAGCGCGCGGCCTGCCAGCTCGGTGAGGGGCGTGGCACCGGTGGGGCCGTCGTCCAGCAGCTTGGCGAGGCCGAAGTCCAGCAGCGTGACCTTGCCATGGGCATCGACCAGCACGTTGCCGGGCTTCAGGTCCCGGTGCACCACCAGCCGCGCATGCGCATGCGCCACCGCCGCACAGGCCTGCAGCAGCAGCCCGATGCGCGCATCGACCGTGAGCTGCAGGCGCCGGCAATGGGTGTCGATGGGCTCGCCTTCCACGTGCTGCATCGCGATGTAGGGGCGGCCCTGGGCATCCACCCCCGCGTCGTACAGGCGGGCGATGTGGGTGTGCTCCAGCCCGGCCAGGATCTCGCGCTCGTGGGCCAGCCGCTCCGCGACGGCCTGCCCCCAGGCCAGGCGTGGTAGCTTCAGCGCCACCCGCCGGGCGGCCATGCCGTCGGCCCGCTCGGCCAGCCACACCAGGCCCATGCCGCCGCGGCCCAGCTCGCGGAGGAGCCTGTACGGGCCGACCAGGTCGCCGGCCTGCGGTTCGGTGCCCGGCGCCGGGCGCTCGGGGCGGGGCGGCAGTTGCGGCAGCGCGCCGAGGAAGTCCCCGGTCTCGATGATGGCGCGCGTCTCCAGCAGGTCGCGCAAGGCGTCGCGGTGCCGGGCCCGCTCGCCGCTTAGCGAGGCCAGCCAATCCTCCCGGGCGGGTGGCGGCAACGCCAGCGCCTCGTCGAGCAGGGATTCGACGGCGGCCCATTGCGCGGCGATGGCGGACAGGGACGTCATCGTGCGGACGAGTGTAGGCCGCGGGGCGTTCCCCAGCGGCGCAGGGGCCGGAGCTCCAGCGCACAGGCGGCGGCAACAGCCAGCAGCAGCGCCGGCCCCACGCCGCTCGACGGCGCCAGCAGCGCGAAGAGGGCGCCGAAGGCCGCCTTGCCGAACAGCCCGCGCACATACCCGCGCAGGAACTCGGTGGAGGCATGGTGGCCCGACGCCTTGTGCTCGGCCATCGCCAGCGGCCCGCTGAGCAACGGCAGCGATGCCAGCAGCCCGGTGGCCAGAGGCCCGAGCACCGGTCCCCAGGTGGTGATCAGTGCCGTCAGGGTGCCGATCACGCAGGCGGCCTGCAGGGACGGCTGGCTGGCACGCAGCGCACCCAGCGAGGCCACGCACGGGGCGGGCAGGGCCTTCCAGGCCAGCGCGGTGAACCCCAGCGCCAGGGCCAGTGCGAGGGGCAAGGCCTCCGCGGCAGCCTGCACGGGCACCGTCAGCACCGCGGCGGCCGCCAGGCCACAGGCCAGCGCGCCCGCCGCCGCGAGCCAGCGCGACGCATGCACATAAGCCAGTGCAAACATCGCCAGCGCCGCACACGAGGCCACGCTGCCGATGGCGGCGTGCACGGCGAACGCGGTGCCTTGTTCCAGGGCGGTCCAGGCCAGTGTGGGCCCGGTGATCGTGGGCAGCGCGGCCATCACGCCGGCCATGCGCCGGCCTCCCAGCCGTGCGGCCATCACCACCAGCAACAAGGCCGTCGTCGTCAACACCAACTTCCACCACAGCATCGCCAACCCCACGCGCCGAATCCGGCGTTCCATCCAGGGGTACGGGCTGGCCGCGATGATCGCGACACCCGCTGGCGCGTGAAGGGCTGTAGATCTAGGGGGGGAGGTGATGGCGATATTCACCTCGACGTGGGCGTCAGTCGGGCTGCAGGTGCTGCGCCACCGCCGCGAGCACCGCATCGGGCTGCTCGCGGTGCGGCACGTGGCCCGTGCGCGCCATCAGCACCATGCGCGCGGAACCGCCTGCCAGGCGGGTGATGCGCTGGGGGTGCTGCGGTGACCCGAATTCGTCATCGGCGCCGTGCAGGGCCAGCACCGGGCACGTCACGCGCGGCAGCACGGCGTCCAGCGACCAGCTGGCAAATGCCGGGTTCAGCCAGGTGCCCAGCCAGGCCTCCAGCACCCACGCCGCCTTGTCCCCGTGATAGCGGGCCAACCGCGCCACCTGGGCCGGTTGCGCGAACTGCTCGCGCGCGGCCCGCAGGCCCTGCACGGTGAGGTCCTCGACAAAGGCCTGCGCCGACAGCGTGACCAGCGCCTCGCACCGCTCGCCATGCACGGCGGCGCAGTTCACCGCCATGCCGCCGCCCACGCTGTGGCCCAGCACAGCGAAGCGGTCGATGCCGAGTTGCTGCAGCACAAGGGGAAAGGCGTCGCGCGCCTCGTCGGCGATGAAGTCCAGCGGCAGCGTGCCGCCATGTGCGTCGGAGCGGCCGAAGCCCAGGCGGTCGTAGGCGACGACCGGGCGGCCGGTCGCCTCGCACAGGCGCGCCGGGAGGTCGCGCCAGAGGTCGACGCAGCCCAGCGAGTCGTGCAGCAGCACGAGGGGTGCGTGCCCGCCCGGCGCGGCCGGCGTCCAGCGGCGCGCGAAGAGCCGCCCTTGCGGATGGAGAACCCAGTGCTCGTCGACGTGCATGACGGCGCGATCCTAGGGCCGCTGTCAGGCCCCGCGCATCGCCCGCTTCGCCGACAACGCCATGAACACGGCGAACACGACCACCACCAGCAGCCCCGTCGTCAGCGACGAGTGCTCGGCGATGAGGCCGATCAGCGGCGGGCCGGCCATCATGCCCAGGTAGCCCACGCCGGACACGGCGGCGATGCCGTGCGCCGATGACACGCCCGGCACCTTGGAGGCCGCGCTGAACAGCACGGGCACGACGTTCGACAGCCCCAGCCCCACCAGCGCGAAGCCCGCCAGCCCGACGGCCGGCGACGGCACCGCGAGCGCCAGCGCCATGCCGGCCGCACCCAGCACGCCGCTGATGCGCATCAGCTTCGTGGGCGAGGTGCGGGCGCGCACCCAGTCGCCCCCGAAGCGCCCCAGCGCCATCGCGCCGCTGAAACTGGCGTAGGCCAGCGCCGCGGTGCTGGCCTCGCTGCCGCGCTCCTGCTTCATGAACAGCACGCTCCAGTCGTACATGGCACCTTCGGCGATGAGGCCCATGGACGCCAGCACGCCCAGCAGCAGCAGCGGCCCACGCGGGATGCTGAGCGGGTGCTTCTCCTGCGACCCGCCCGGCTGCACCGGCAGCATCAGCCGGCTGGCCACCAGCACGGCCACGGCGCCCAGGCCCGTGGCGACGAACAGGTGCCCCTGCGCGCTCAGCCCCACCTGCGGTGCCAAGCTGCCCAGGCCGGCACCGATCATGCCGCCCAGGCTGAACATGCCGTGGAAGCCGCTCATCAACGGGCGGTTGGTCTGGTGCTCGATCTCGGTCGCCTCCACATTGACGGCCACGTCCAGCAGGCTGCCGGTGATGCCGAAGCCCAGCATCACGAGCAGCAGCGCCACGTAGTGCGCCGACGCCAGCAGGCAGGCGATGGACGCGCAGCACAACGTGCCCATCACCGCGGCCACGGTGGCGGGGCCGAAGCGGCCCATCACGCGGCCGGCCTGGGCCAGCGCCATCAGCGCGCCCACGCCGCCGGCCAGCATGGCCAGTGCCAGCGCCTGCTCGCCCAGGCCGTAGTGCGCCTTCACGGTGGGCACGTGCACGCCCCAGGTGGCGAACATCACGCCGAGCACGAAGAACTGCGTGCGCAGGGCGACAGAGGCGCGCAGGATCGCGCCGGCGGAAGCAGCGGCGGTCACGGGCGGCTTACTTGGCGGCCTGGGCCGTCACACCGGCGAAGAAGTCGTAGACGCCCTGGTCGCCCATCTTGCGGGCGTTGGCCAGTTCACCGCCTTCGGTGGCGTACAGCAGCTTGCCCTGGGGCGACAGCACGGCCACGGCCGGGATGCCCTTCTTCAGCGGCACCTTGTAGCTCTCGGCAATGTCGACGTTGCGCTCGAAGCGGCCCACGTCCACCTTCACCACCTTGAAGTTCTTGGCGATCAGCGGTGCGCTGGGGCCGTTCTTGAAGGTGGCATCCAGCATGCGGCAGTCGCCGCACCAGTTGGCGCCGAAGACCACCAGCACCGGCACCTTGGCCTTCTCGGCCTCGGCCAGCGTGGCGCGGATGGCAGCCTTGGCGTCGGCCGCCTCGTCGTAGATGGCGGGCGGGCCGCTGGCCTGGGTGGTCAGCGAGGTGGCAAGCAGCAGGGCGGCGGTCAGGAAACGCATGGGGGTGGGGATCGTGGAAAAGCCTCGCGGGCATCATGCATGACAACGATGTCAATGGCAAGGCAGGCCACGGGTTGTCGCGTGAGCGGCGGTGAGCGGCGACCCGTGGTGCGGGACGTCAGCCGCCGCCGCCCAGCACGCGGTAGACGGCCACCAGGTTCTGCGCGCGCTGGCTCTGCACCTGCACCAGCGCCTGCTGGGCGGTGAACAGCGAGCGCTGCGCGTCCAGCACGTCCAGCGAGCTGGAGATGCCGGCGCGGTAGCGCTCCTGCGACAGCGCCAGGCGGCGCGCCTCGGCGTCCACCAGCGCGGCCTGGGCGCTGCGCTGCTCGGCCAGCGTGCTGCGGCCGGCCAGCGCGTCGGCCACGTCGCGGAAGGCGCTCTGGATGGCCTTCTCGTACTGCGCCGTGGCGGCGTCGCGCTGGGCGCGGGCGCTGTTCAGGTTGGCGCGGTTGCGGCCCGCATCGAACAGCGGCTGGATCAGCGACGGCGCGAAGCTCCAGACCGAGTTCTTGAACAGGTTGTCGAGCTGGTTGCTGCTGGTGCCGAAGCTGCCGGTCAGCGTGATGCGCGGCAGGAACGCGGCGCGGGCGGCGCCGATGTTGGCGTCGGCGGCGGCGAGCTGGGCCTCGGCCTGGCGGATGTCCGGGCGGCGCGTCAGCACCTCGCTGGGCACGCCGGCGGGCAGCTCGGCCAGCGGCTCGAAGTCGGTCAGCAGGCCGGTGGGCGCGGGCAGGTCGGCCGGCAGTGCGGCGCCCAGCAGCAGCACGAGCGCGTTCTCGTCCAGCGCGCGCTGGCGCTGCGTTTGCGCCAGGGCCACGCGGGCGGCCTGCAGGGCCGATTCGCCGGCGCGCAGGTCCAGCTCGCTGGTGATGCCGCCTTCGAAGCGCTGGCGGATCAGGCCCAGCGACTGCTCACGGCTGGCCAGCGTGTCGCGGGTGAGCTTCAGCAGCGCTTCATCGGCCTGCAGCGCCACCTCGGCGCTGGCCACGGCGGCCACCAGCGCGTTGCGCACGGCCTGCTGGTTGGCCTCGGCCGCCAGCAGTTGCGCGGCAGCGGCGCTGTTGATGTTGCGCAGGCGGCCGAACAGGTCCAGCTCGTAGGCCGTGACCTGCAGGCCGGCCTGGTAGGTGCTGGTGATGCCGCCGCTGGCGTTGGGCACGCGCGAGCCGGTGAGGCCGGCGTTGATCGTCGGCCAGAGATCGGCATCGCGCGCCGCCGCGGTGGCGCGGGCGCTTTCGATGTTGGCGGCGGCCACGCGCAGGTCGCGGTTGTTGGCCAGCGCCAGCGGGATGAGCTTCTGCAGCCGCTCGCCCTGGAAGGCCTGGGCCCAGGGCAGGGCGACGGCATCAGTGGCGCCGGTGCCGCCGGCCAGCGGGAAGGCGGCGGCGGGCAGCGCGGCCTGGGCAGCCTCAGCAGCGGTCGGCTTCTTGGGCTCGACGCCGGCGCAACCCGCGAGGGCGAGCGCAGCGGCCAGGGCCGTCAGCGAGAAGGTGGTGCGGGTCATACCAGGTCCTCCCGCACTTCCTCGTCCTCGTGGGCGTCGCGTCGCCGCTGGCGTTCGCTGGCGGGGAAGAAGCGGCGCACGACGACGAAGAACACCGG
>SXGQ01356178.1_pt1 | contig 10327 bp, 20 predicted proteins | sample 3178371 | NCBI WGS metagenome assembly SXGQ01 (sample SAMN11356859, study PRJNA531348) | freshwater metagenome | isolation source: freshwater sample F1-20 | place: China: Fuxian Lake, Yuxi | collected 2017-12-25 | reverse complement strand
TACCCAAAGTATTTGGCGCTCGGGCGGCGGCGACACGACCCGTCAAGCATATTGCGGCACTGGCGTCATGGCTGCTTCTTTCTTTGACTCAAACGTAGCTGCTACCAGTAATGCTGTTGTTGCATCTGGTCAGTCTGCGCAGGTCATCCTTCCAGCAAACGCTGTAGTAACGTCAGTCGTTATTACCTCTCCTATTACATCTGGCACTATCAATGTTGGTTTTACAACCATCACTGGTGGCATCTCTAATGCTTCGTACTATGTTTCTGGTTTGGCTGCTACGTCTGCCAAGACGATTACGCCAGGCGCTACGGGCGCGGGCGGCGGTATTGGTACTGTGGCTAACGCATCAGTAAATACAGTGCTGACAGTTGAAAGCGCAAGCTCAGGTGTTGGATCGGTTGGTGGTTTCGTTACTTACTACGTTACTGATTATTTGTTCGGCCAGCAAAACGTCTAATAGGAGGCCATTATGGCTATGCAAACAGACGTTAAATCAGCACACACCACCGCAAATGCTGCGTTGTATGTAGGGCGAGTTCGTTTGAAAGCGGTTCTCATGACCGTTTCAGGCGGATCACCAGCAGATCATGTTAAGTTTTATGACAACGCAACGGCTGCTTCAGGCACTGTACTTGTGGAGCTAGATACAACCCACAATTCAGTGGTGTATGTGTTGATTCCCGGTGAAGGAGTTCTCTTTACTAACGGCATTTTCTGTGACATAGGTGATGCTAATTCAGTGACTATTTTCTATGGCTAAGACTCCGGCATGGCAGCGCAAGGCGGGGAAAAGCCCATCGGGTGGATTAAACGCCAAAGGACGGGCGTCTTACAACGCAGCCAATCCGGGGAAGCCAGGCTTGAAAGCCCCTCAACCAGAAGGTGGTTCACGGAAGAAATCATTCTGTGCCCGGATGGAGGGGATGAAAAAGAAACTTACATCATCAAAAACAGCCAGCGATCCAAACAGCCGTATTAACAAATCCTTGAGGAAATGGAAATGTTAGATATTAATGGTTTGTGGATGACTATATTAAGTCTATTTACTGGGCTTTTTGCTTATATAGCGCACGAAAAATTTGCTGAACTGGCGCGTATTACGATCTTACTTAATAAGACTCGTGAGGAGATTGCCCGTGATAACGTCACTAATGCAGAGGTTGAAAGAATTACTGACCACATTGATCAACGCTTTGATAAATTGGAAGCACGCATTGATCAGCTTATTGCTCAAAAAGGATAAATCATGAAACACAAAGTCAAACGTTATCAAGAGGGTGGTGTTCTTACTGATAGATTTGGAAACCCAGTTCGCTCTGGATCTGGTAAACCAGTACGCACACGTAGCGCAGATGAAATAGCAGAAGATATGAAACGGCCTATGGGCGGAAGTAGCCAAGCTACACGTTCTATTACACCCATTAAAGAAGAGACTTTAATACAAGAACGTTCTACTAAAAGTCCAAGTGTAATAGCTGAAGAACTAGGGCAAGGCCCGATGGATTATGCAACTTTGGGTAAACGTGCTGGAGCAAGTTCACCATTCTCTGGCCCTAAAGAATATATATCTGAGTCTTTGAAAGAAGATATAGAAACAGCATCAGAGTCCCCTCGTGGTATAGCCTCTGGCTTTAAGTCAGGCGAATCAAAATTTGAGCGTAAAGACAATGAAGTTATAGAGAAGAAAAAAGTGGTAAAGAAAGCGGCTGCAAAAAAACCAAGCCAAGAATTTCCTACTCGTGACAGAGACCGTGCAGATCAATCTTTCCCACTTAAAACTGATGATAAAAAAGTTCCTCCTCTTCGTAAAATTGGAGAGGCAATTATGGGAACTATGGAAAGAAAAAGTATGCCATACAGTTCATCTATGTACGACAAAATGAAAGGCCGCAAAGCCGGCGGTTCTGTAAAAATGGCATCAGGTGGAAAAGTTTCCAGTGCATCATCTCGTGGTGATGGCATAGCCCAGCGCGGTAAGACACGGGGAAGGATCTGCTAATGACTAATAAAGAAAACCGCACCGCTAAAGATATAGCAGAAGAAATGGATTATGAGCAATCACAGCCCGTTTTAAAAAAATATACTGATACTGTTGGTGCTGCCGTTGACAAAATGAAACCTGGCGTTGGCAAAAGTCTTGCTACAGGTACTGCAATGGCAGGCATGGTTCCGGCTATGATGGCTAACACTATTCACCACAAACTTACAGGTAGAAAACTTAGAACTGATGAAGAAAAAAATGAACTAGCGCGAGAAGTTTCTAAAGGTGGGGCAAAAAAAGCTAAAGGTGGCAAAGTGAAAAAGTACGCAGACGGCGGCATGACACAGCAGCCTACGTATCCTTTCTATGGCAATCAGCCGCAAGCTGGTGGTCAGAACGGCGGCATGAATCAGACATTCAACATGCAGCCACAGGCTAATGCAGTACCTAACCCACAGCAACCTATGCAAACATTTAAGAACGGTGGAAAAGTTTCCAGTGCTTCTAAACGTGCTGATGGTTGTGCTATCCGGGGTAAGACTCGTGCCTAGCGTTAGTGCAAAGCAAGAACGGTTTATGCAAGCCGTGGCTAACAATCCTAAATTTGCAAAAAAGGTGGGTGTGCCTACCAGTGTAGGCAAAGAATTTACTAAATCTGGAGGCGGTATGGCTGAATCTAAAAAGATGGTTGGTAAGGAAATAGCGTTCATGAAGAAGAAGGGCGCTCCCAAGTCCATGATGAAGCATGAGATGGGTGAAATGAAGGGTATGAAAAAAGGCGGCATGATGAAGAAAATGGCTGGCGGCGGTATGCCGATGGTAATGAAAGATGGCGTAAAAGTTCCAGCATTTGCAGCCGACGGCAAAGGCAAGATGAAGCACGGCGGCATGGCTATGAAAAAGATGGCGTCTGGCGGTTTGGCAGCTGGTCACAAGTCTGCTGATGGAGTTGTTTCCAAGGGTAAGACCAAAGGCAAGATGATGGCTAAAGGCGGTATGGCTATGAAAAAAGGCGGGTACTGCTGATATGCGCCCATCCCGAGGCATGGGTGATATAGCCCAATCTAAGATACCGAAGGGTAAGAAGAAGCCTCGTCTTACAAAGTACGCTCGCGGCGGAAATGTAAGGTTAGGCAAACCATCAGTAGAAGAAGCTGTAAAAAGAGCTGCAAGAAGTTATAAGGGAACTGTTATTGGTTCTTCCGCCAAACCTACTATTCGCAAGAGAGGTTATCGTGGCTAGTAAAAAAGATGCGTCAGGAAAGAAGCTTGCTGGTGGTGGTTTGTATGCCAACATCGCTGCGAAGAAAAAACGTATAGCTTCTGGTTCAGGTGAAAAGATGCGCAGTGTTGGAGCTAAAGGCGCACCTAAGAAGAGTGACTTTGCTAAGGCAGCTAAAACGGCTACCTATAAAGAAGGCGGAGAAACAAAATCAAAGGTAAACGCTGCTGGTAATTACACCAAACCAGAATTACGTAAACGTATTTTTAACCAAGTAAAAGCGGCAGCAACTCACGGTACTGGCGCAGGGCAATGGTCAGCCCGCAAGGCCCAGCTTGTGGCTCAGAAATACAAGGCAGCAGGTGGGGGATATAAAGATTGAAAGCGCCACAGCAAAGTCTAAAGTCGTGGGGGGATCAGAAATGGCGAACCAAAAGCGGAAAGCCGTCGTCAAAGACAGGAGAGCGGTATCTCCCGGAAAAGGCGATCAAGGCTCTAAGCCCAGCAGAGTATGCCGCCACAACGAAGGCAAAGCGGGCAGGGAAAGCCGCAGGCAAACAGTTTGTTAAGCAGCCTAAAGGTATAGCAAAGAAAACGGCGGGGTTTAGATAATGGCAAAAGCAAAAAAATTTGACGATGGCGGCTCTGTAATGGATATGCCTAGCCAAGATATGCGCGATCCATCGTATCGTAAAAAACTAGAGCGTGAACAAGCACTTGAAACATCCGTGCCAGAATTTATGTTTGTTGGCCCTGGTGGTTCGGCAAAAGGGCTAAAAGATTTTTTGGGCATTCCTCAAAAAATGCGCAGCCCTACACCTGAAATTGGCACACTTACACCGGCGGCGCTTTATAGAAAAAACCTTAAAAATTTAAAACCGTTTGACGATATGTCTTCTGCGGAAAAAAAATCACTTGCTAGAAATGTTACAAAAATAGAGTTAGAAAGCATTCGAGAGCCTTTGCAACAACAATATGGTAACCGTCGCGAAAATGCAACAAAGAGGGTTTTAGATAAAGTTACTAATGAAGCTACACGCGCATTGGGTTTAAATTTAGCAGCAGGCATGAAAAAAGGCGGTAAAGTTAAATCAGCATCAGCCCGTGCAGACGGTATAGCAATCAAAGGAAAAACGAGAGCATAAATGCCATACACAACCAGCACTACATCGTTTAACCCAACTCTTAATGATCTCTGCGAAGAGGCATTTGAGAGGTGTGGGCTTGAGATGCGTACTGGTTATGATTTCCGCACAGCTCGCCGCAGTCTTAATTTGTTGCTGACGGAGTGGGCTAATCGCGGTATCAACTTATGGACTATTGATCAAGGAACAATTCCGCTAATACAGGGTCAGTATATTTATGACCTTCCTAATGATACTGTTGACCTTATTGAACATGTTATTCGTACTTACCCAGATAGCACAGCAAATCAGACTGACATCAACATAAACCGTATTAGTGTCTCTACGTACTCGACTATTCCAAACAAGTTGACGCAAGGGCGTCCGATTCAAGTATGGATCAACCGGCGCTCGGGCCAGACATCAGATACTGTAGGAGCTACAACTAAAGTACCGCAAATATATTTATGGCCGACGCCAGATCAAGGAACAGTAGCATCGCCATTTTATTACTTTGTTTATTTTAGATTACGCAGAATGGTAGATGCCGGTAATGGTGTGAATGTGGAAGAAATTCCATTTCGTTTCCAAGAATGTTTAATTTGCGGTCTGGCGTACAGACTGGCTATGAAGCTGCCAGGAGGTTTAGAACGCATTCAGTTACTGAAGGCTCAGTACGATGAGTCATGGGAGATGGCGGCAGGAGAAGACCGCGAGAAAGCGCCAGATCGCTTGGTGCCTCGTATGATTACTTACAGGTGATGTATGCCAAGTAAGTATGCAAGCGGCAAGAAATCTATTGCGGAATGTGACCGCTGTGGGTTCAGGTATTTGCTTAAAGAATTAAAGACGCTGACGATCAAAACAAAGAACGTCAATATCAAGGTATGCAAAACATGTTGGGAGCCGGATCAGCCGCAGTTGAGTTTAGGGTTATATCCTGTAAATGATCCGCAGGCAGTACGCGATCCACGGCCTGATAAATCATACTTTCAGTCTGGTTTTACTGGTGTACAAACTGCTTTAAACTCGGGCCCGTTAGAATCAGAAGACGGATATCCTGGTGGCGGTAGTCGTATTATTCAGTGGGGTTGGTATCCAGTAGGCGGGGCGAGGGATATAGACAATGGATTAACACCAAACAGTTTGGTGGCTGCTACTACAGTTTCAAACGTAACCATAAACTAGGAGTACGAGATGGACACAAAACAAGTTAAACAAATAGCCGGCAAGGAAGTGAAATCGCACGAAAAGCGTATGCACAAAGGTATGGCAAAAGGTGGCGTTACAAATGAAGATATGAAAAAATACGGGCGTAATATGGCGCGTGTTATGAATCAGAAATCTAATGGCAGAGGTCGCTAATGGCTAAGTTCTCACAGAAGGTAAAGGGCAAAGAGGTAGGACAAGCTGCTGTATATGCCCAACCGCATACGATGGATGGCAAGGCTATAAAAGAGGGCTTGTCTTATACATCAGGTGCCGATGTAATTAATGAGTCTAATCCATCCGTTGGTGGTATTAGCAAGGGTAATTACAAAGAAACCAAGACTGACGGTATTGAAATGCGCGGCGCTGGTGCTGCGACCAAGGGCAGAATGTGCCGGGGGCCGATGGCATAAATGAATTACGTCCAGTTAAAAGCTGCGATTCAATCGTACACGGAGAACTACGAGACCGATTTTGAGTCTTTTATTCCTACGTTTGTAAAGCAGACAGAGGAGCGTGTTTACAACACTGTTCAGCTTCCTCCATTACGTGCAAATGTAACGGGGGTATTGACTAATGGTAATAAATATTTACCTTGCCCGTTGGACTTTTTGTCAGTGTATTCGATGGCGGTTATTGAGAACTACAATACCTCAAATGAAACGTATTATTATCTTTTAAATAAAGATGTCAATTACATTCGTGAGGCGTATCCAACGCCGGCAGACAAAGGATTACCAGCTTACTATGCAATTTTTGGCCCAGCAGTAAGTAGTAATACGGTATCAACTGAGTTGACGTTTATACTTGGCCCCACGCCAGACAGCTCGTACTATGCTGAATTACATTATTACTACTACCCAGAATCTATTGTGACTGCGGGTAATAGCTGGCTGGGCGACAACTATGATCCAGTGCTTTTGTATGGCTCCTTGCGCGAGGCTTACTTGTACATGAAGAGTGAGCAGGATTTGATTGCCAATGTAGAAGCCAAGTACAACGAAGCGCTAGGTCAGTTGAAACGTCTCGGTGACGGGATGGAAAGGCAAGATTCTTATAGAAGTGGTCAAACTAGAGTTAGAGTTACATGATCAAATTAACAAGACAAGAAGCTATTGCTCAAGGCTTGAAGTATTGCTACGGAAGCCTGTGCAAAAAACATCCAGAGATGGATGGATATCGTCGCGTTACTGGTTCGTGCGTTGAATGTGCTAGAGATCAAGTAAGAAAATTTAGAGGCAACAACGTAGAAAAATATAAAGAACACATGCAAAAAAGCAATGCAAAAGTTGCGTTGAAAAGAAAAACTGACCCAGAAGTAAAAGCAACAAAACTTGTATTAGATAAAATATATAGGTCTGAAAACAAACAAAAGTTTAGGGAAACTATTGTTGCTTGGTCAAAAAACAATCCAGACAAAGTTAAGCTGTACGCAAAAAGAACAAAGCAAAAAAATAGTGGAACTGTTAATAAATTAACCGCAGAAAGACGAGCTGCAAAACTGCAAAGAACACCGGCTTGGCTGACTGAAGATGATGTATTGATGATTGGTCAGGCTTATGATTTAGCTGCTGTACGGTCAAAAATGTTTGGTTTTTCATGGCATGTTGACCATACAATACCGCTACAAGGAAAGAATGTAAGTGGACTACATGTGCCGCAAAACCTGCAAGTTATACCTGGCGTGGAAAATGCGCGTAAGTCAAACCGGTATGAGGTAGTCACATGACAATCTACCAAGGACTAACCACAAGTTTTAAGGTTGATCTTTTAAATGGTGAGCAGAACGTAGCATCAGATACGTTATATATGGCTTTGTACACAGCGTATGCCACGCTAGATGCGGATACAACTGCATATACTGCAACCAACGAAATAAGTGGTACTGGCTATATTGCGGGCGGGAATGTACTTTCCAATGTGACGGTAAAAAGTAGCAGTAACACAGTATATGTAAGCTTTGATAATGTTGTTTGGAATCCAGCGGAATTTACAACACGGGGTGCGCTGATTTACAACTCAACAAAATCTAATGCTTCAATAGCAGTGCTGGACTTTGGTGCAGACAAGATTCAAACTGGCAACAATACATTTACAGTAACTTTGCCCTCTGACACAGCGTCAAGTGCGCTGATTCGTATAACGTAAGGAGTAATCATGGGTATCGAAAATTCTAAATCCAGCGAAGTTGTTGCTAGTTCTACTGCGCGCAAGACTGGTTTTGTGGAAAATATGTCTGCTGGCGGTGTGTTTACCGTTACATGCGTAGACAAAAACGGCACAGAAAAGTGGGTAAGTATTGCCCCTAATCTGGTGGTAAATGTAGGTCTACAAGACATGAATACTAAATACTTTGCAGGCTCGTCTTACACGGCTGCTTGGTATGTTGGTTTAGTTAACAACACGTCTGCCTCAACCTCATTCTCCGGCGGCGATATATTGTCTTCTCACTCAGGTTGGGATGAAAACAGCAGCTATAGCGGTAACCGAAAGTCAGCTACATTTGGTACGGCTACATTAGCAGATCCATCTAATATCAATAATTCAGCATCAACAGCTTCATTTACTATGAACGCAAACGCCACTATTGCCGGCGCGTTCCTAACAAATGTTGCTTCTGGCACTTCAGGCTTATTATTTTCTGTATCTGATTTTCAATCGCCAGGTGATCGTACTGTAATTAGTGGTGATGTTTTGCTTGTCACGTACTCATTCAACCTTGATGCGACTTAATAGGAGAAAAAGATGTCAGCATTTAAAAAAGGCGACGTAGTTAAGGTCAATGCTGTTTTGCCAGAAGGCCCAATTATCAAGATGCGCATGGATGATGACGGAATTGTTTATTACCTAGTGGCGTGGTCTAGTGATGGTGTTGAGCATGAGCGTTGGTTTACGGAAGATCAGATTGTTTCTGCGGGGTAATGTGTGTCCCAAGTCGATGGTGGCTATAGCAGTGGAGACTGGGGTGGGCCTGCGGCGTGGGGCTGTTCTGTCTACTACCCATTAATCTCTAACGCAGGTTGGGGGCTAGGCGCTTGGGGATCGGACGAGTGGGGTTTAGGTGATGGTGGTTTAGTAAGTGCGGCAGACACGGTAGAGTCTTTAACAGCTTTCCAAAGAAATATTTTAGAGGCGGTAAGTGCGTCAGAACAAGTTACAAGACCAAACCAAAATATATCAATTAGTATTAGTGAAACAGTTACTATTATTGATGAGTCAAGTGGAAATACAGCAGCACCAATAAATATAACTGTATCGGAAACAGCAAGCGTATTAGATGCGGTAAGCTCAAATATTACAACATCTATAATTAGTAATATATCTGAGACTGCTAACATTGCCGATACTTCAAGGTCTAATGCAACATTTATTGTTACGGTTAATGAAACAGTAAACGCAGAAAGTATATTAAGTGCATTAGGTATATTTGTTGTAAATGTTAATGAAACAAGTAACGCAACGGATCTGGTTTTCCCTAATGGCGTGTTTGCTCAAAGAGTAAATGAGTCTGTCACGGCGCAGGACATTGTAAACAGAAGGAAATTGTGGGAGCTAATTGATACTGGAACAACAGAAGATTGGAATCTCATAAACACTTATTAGTAAGGATGAATCATGGCAAGCACATATAGCAGCCTAAAGATTGAGTTAATCGGCACTGGCGACCAAGCCGGTACGTGGGGTAACACGACAAACACCAACCTTGGCACAGCCATTGAGGAAGCTATCACTGGTACTGCCAACGTAACCTTTGCTAGTTCAAACGCAGCAATAGAGTTAACAAATACAAACGCGGCTCAGACTGCGCGTAATCTACGCCTTAATCTGGTAGGCACAATTACTAATGTGCAGACGTTGTTTGTGCCGGCAGTAGAGAAGCAGTATTTAGTGACAAATGGTTTATCTAACTCTGTCATTATTTCTAACGGCTCTAACGCCTCTCCAACAGGAACAACATTTACATTACCTTCTGGTAAAAGTTCCATTTTGTTTAATGATGGTACAAATGTTGTTGATGTTCTTAACGCATTTACAAGTGCAATTTTAGGTGCTGCAAACGCCGGAAGTATTATTCCTTTTTACTTTGCGAACCAAGCAGCGTTTCCTTCTGCTACAACTTATCATGGTGCGATAGCCCATTCCCATGCTGATGGCGCAATGTACTTTGCACACAGTGGCTCATGGGTACGAATGTTAGATAATGGTGGCCCGCTAGGCACACCAAGCTCAGGCAATTTAACAAATGCTACAAACTTACCTATTTCTACTGGTGTAAGTGGATTAGGAGCTAACGTAGCTACATTCTTAGCTTCTCCATCGTCAGCAAATTTAGCCTTAGCGGTTACAGATGACACAGGTTCCGGTTCGCTTGTATTTGCTACGGCTCCAACTATAAGTAATGCAACATTAATTAGTTCGCAGATAAATGCGTATACAGAAGGAATTACTACTGGCTATGTAAATACAGGTAGTACTTTTACTTTAAACATTGCAAACAGTACCATTATTACTGCTAATTTAAATGCTACATGTACATTCACAATGCCAAGTAACACAGCGGGTAAATCGTTTGTTTTGTTTTTAAAAACTGGTGCTGGCACTAATACAGCTACGTTTACTGGTGTTAAATTTGTTGGAAACTCTGCACCAACCATTACTGCAACGGCAAACCGCATGGATATTTTGACATTCACGGCTGATGGCGCAAATTGGTACGGTAATTATGCTCAGGGATTTGTACCTTAATAGGGGTATATAGATGTTTTCTTACACAAAGATTATGCAAGC
>SXGQ01782566.1_pt1 | contig 10328 bp, 8 predicted proteins | sample 3178371 | NCBI WGS metagenome assembly SXGQ01 (sample SAMN11356859, study PRJNA531348) | freshwater metagenome | isolation source: freshwater sample F1-20 | place: China: Fuxian Lake, Yuxi | collected 2017-12-25 | reverse complement strand
TTGATGTAGCTGCTGTCCAGGTACTTGTAGATCGTCTTGACCACGGGGTAAGGCACCTCTCCGCCCTTGCGCAGCTTCTCCCAGCCCAGCACCGCGGTGAGCACCGTCTCGCTGACGCTGCGTTGGCCATGCCGCTCAAACAGCAGGCCCTGACTCTTGATCCAGTCGTGCATGTCCGTGAGCATGTAATTGGCGGCGGCCAGGATGAGCCAGTTGCCCTGACTGATGTCGACCTGCTGGAAGTCGTGGTAGTAGCTGATGCTGCCCGCCTCCTCGCGCGCCTTCCAGACCTTGGGCTGGCGCTGCTTGATGCGCATGACCACTCGGTTGGCCAGGGCGTGGATTTTGGACGGCACCCGGTAGGACTGGTCCAGCACCTTGATCTCGCCCTCAAAGTTCAGGAAGCTCTTGACGTCGGCTCCGGCCCAGGTGTAGACGGCCTGGTCGTCGTCGCCTGCCAAAAAGCAGCGCTGGGCGCGCAGTGCCAACTGCTCGACCAGCCTCCATTGCAAACGAGAGAGGTCCTGTGCCTCGTCAATGATCAGCGCCTCCAGCCTCGGCAGCCGCTCGGGCTCCAGCAGCACCTGCTCCAGAAGGTCGGTGAAGTCCAGCAGGTTGCGCGATGTCTTGTAGTGGCGGTAGGCGCGCTCGACGTACTCAAAGTGGAACCACTCGATCTCCATCCTCGACAGGTTGTAGTGGGTGCGCAGGTCCAGGCCCTTGATCCGTGCAATGTTGATCTCGTTGAGGATGGGGTTGTCCGCCTTGACGGCAAACTCCTCGTCGCCGCTTTCCACGGCCAGCTCGATGCCGGCTTCCAAAGCAAACTCACGGTAGTGCTCCGGCGACATCATGTCCTTGGTGCTGATGCCCAGGCACCGGTAGGCCAGGCTGTGCAGCGTACGGAACCAAGGGAAGTCCGTGTCAGGGCTCAGGTGCGGGAACTTCTGGATGGCCCTGTCGCGCGCTTCGGTGGCCGCCTTCTTGGTGAAGGCAAAGTAGCCGATCTGCGTGGGGTGCACCTGCTTGTCAAGCTCGATCTCGACGACACTGAGCAGGAAGGTGGTCTTGCCAGAGCCAGGTGGGCCGAAGACTTTGGTGATGCTCATTCTTCATCCCACTCGTCTTGCGGCCAAACCAGGATCGGCGTGGCTGGAAACGTGTAAGCAGCCTCAATGTTGAACTCGATGTACTCGCGTGCGTCCTCAAAGCTCATGCCGTCGCGCTTCATCAGTGTTTGTCGAATCACCTCTGCGTCGTACACCAGCACCGGGCGCAGCGACCCGCTTTCGTCCCAGACCATTGCAGGGCCGATGATGGCGTCATCATGTCCGTCAATCTTGAGCATCAGAAGGGGCTCCTTGAGGTGCGTTGCTCGGGCGTGTCAAACGGCGCGTCCTGGCGGTTAAAGCGAGGGATGCGCCAGCACCGCGCTGCGCGGTTCTTGAGGAAGAGGCTGATGGGCTCGCCGCCCAGGTCCCGCAGGCGCTGCGCCATCTTGGGCGCTGTCATGCCCTTGAAGTTGTTGCGCGTCAGGTGCGCTTCCAGGTCCTTCATGCGGAAGTAGGTCTTGGCCTCTTCATCGTCGGTCCATGGGCGGCCCATGAGGATTTCGTCACGGTCCATCGCTTGCTGCAAGTGGGTGCAGAACTCTTCAAGCAGGTCGTTGAAGCGGCCGGTGATGCTGGTGTCTTCGCTGGCCTCGGTAATCTGCTCTGTCTCAACCATCTCTTTGAGCAGGGCATTGAGCAGTTGCTCCCAGTCCTGCTTGCGCAGTGTGGGCGGCAGGAGGTTGATCTTCTCGACACAGGCCTTCTGGAATGCGGCCTGGGCAAACAGGCTCTCGGTGTCCAGCTCGATGCGCTTGCCGTTGATGTCGAGGAACCACAGGGGAGGCTCGCTGTTGTACTTGGAGAGGGAGGACATCTGCGGGGCATCTGGCCCGTGGGCCCCGATCCCATGCTTGCGTGTCCTGCACAGGCCGCTGTTGCAAAAGCTGTTGAGTGGGGCATCTTTGCACTTGTAGCGGTAGTCCTTCTTGTGGAGCTGCTTGATGATGACCTGCAGCTCGTTGTTGGGCAGCGGGGGCGCCACGTACTTGAAGTTGTGCTCTGAAAGGGCGTTGTCCCAATTGACTGGGTGCACCTTCTTCAGGTAGATGCCGATGTTGAAGAGGGCGTTGTTGCGGGTGCCCTCTGGTACGCCTTGGGAGCATAGCGCCTGTAGGCATGGCGGCCCGTCCTTGATGGGGTGATCGGGCTGCTTTGGTTCTTCTGGAAACTTGAGCTCTGTGGGCTGCACCCACTGGTCGTACAGGCCATAAAACTCTTCCAGAGTAGCGGCGCTGCCGTCATCCTTGATGGCGTAGCGCATGGTCTGATCCCCGCCGAAGTAAGGCAGGTTCAGGAAGTTGCCCGTGTCGCCGCGGTCAACCAGGATTTCAGATTGCTTGGGGAAAATCTCTCGGCCGGCCTCGCCCAAAAGGGCTGCACCGGCCTTGAGAAAGCGCTGCATCTCAGCAGCGGGGATGGGTTCTTTGACGAACAAGAAGACGTGCGCGCCACCTGACTTGCTGCGACAGACGACCATCGGCAGTTCCAGGCTGCGCACCTTCTTGATCAGCCCGGTGTGATCCAGTGGATACTGGTCAATGTCAATACAGCCCCAGACACAGGTGTTATCCGCCCTGATCGGGATAATTCCCAAACTCGGCTCAACGCCCTCCAGGTGTTTGACCCAGAGGTCGTCAGTCGGTGGCTTGCGCACCACGACGGCCTTGCCTGCCTGCTTGCCGTCCCCTCGTGAGGATTCGATTTTGTATGTTCCATAGGCGATGTCCAGGCCAGAAAAGATCGCCTTGAACCTGGTGATGTCGGTCATTTCTTCTTTCTCGTGAAATGGGGCCTACTCGCCGCGTCCGCTTTCGGCCCCGAAAATCAGAACGGAGCTGGACCGTTGGCCGTGGCCCCTGTCTCGCTCTCGTGCTTCACTTTGACATCACCCGCACCGACCGACTGCGCGAATGACTTGGCAGCGTTGTAGATGTCCGCGCTTGCGACATCACCAATGCGCTGAATTTCCCAGCCAAACCACTTGCCCTTGTCGTTGGACTCGGCCACGGTGGTCAGCAGGTACATCTGGCTGTACATCGGGGGCGTGAACAGGCCGTTCTTGCCCGACATCTTCACCGACTGCATCATGGAGTTCCACTTGCGGCTCTTCTTGAGCTGCGTGGACTTCATGGTGATCAGCGCCGGCTCAGGGATGCCATCGGCACTGATGAGCATCACATAGTAGTTGGCAGTGTTCTCGATGTAGTTGCCATTGTCCAGATAGTCCTTGTTGTCGCCCGGCTCCTTGTGGGTCTGCGACAGGATGTCACTGGTTGCAGGGTAGATGTGCACCGGAGCACCACTGCCCTGGCCGCGAGGGGCCCACTCGATGTACTGGCGCACGTAGGCGCAAGGCACAACAGTCACGCCCTTCTTGCCGTCATGCAGCTCGCCCGTGACGGAGTTCAGGATCATGCCCGGCAGCGCGCCGTCCACCTCGCCCACTTCGGGGCTCGTGCTCGTCAGCAGCCGCAGGAAGGGCAGTGCATAGTCCTCCTGCGTCATGCCGTCAAAGCCGGCGTTTGCGTCCTGCTCCAGGTCGCTCATGATTGCCAGTGCGGTGCTGGTCTTTTGTTCCGCGATCTCGTTCTTGGCCATTTTCTGGTTCCTTGATTACTTGGTTTTGATGATTGCTTTTTGGCCAATGAATACGCCAAAAAGTTCGGTATCGACGGTTTGACCCTTCTCGATACGCTCCTTCACCCAGGCCTTGAGGGTCTGGGGCTCTATCTTCTCGGTCTGCTCGGCAGGGTAGCCTTGCTCGCCCAGAATCTGGAGTAGTCGTGTGCACAGCTCGTCCTCGTTGCGGCCGAAGCGTACGCTCACAGTGTTCTTGATGATGTCGTCAAAGCCGTTGTCGCGCAGCCACTTGTACGCTTCAGCTTGACGTGCCTTGGGGATGCTCGCACCGTAGAACGGCTTGATGTCAATCATCGAGCCGTCTTCCATGACGAACTTCTTCATGCCGGACTCGGCCATGGCCTCAGGGATGGTCTGCTCGGTCAGCTTGCGGTACTGGTCCGATTTATCGGCCACAGTCTTCTCAAGGTCCGCCAGTTCCTTCTCAAGCAGCTTGGCCCGCTTGGCAAGGTTCGCGATCCCTGACACCTGATCGTCAGCTACCTTCAAGGCGCTTGCGTCATCTTCAAATAAAGTCGTAAGACTCATCGATTTCTCCTTTCTTGAAAAGATCAACCTCCAGTGGAATGTAGCGTCTCTCACGCTTGTCCCACTTGAGGCACTTGAAGCGGCCGTTGTTCTTCGCGGCTGCTACTGCACAGGTGATACCTATTGCAGATGGGTCACCAATGAGGAGCAGGAAGTCCTCGTCGGTAAATTTTTCCAGCTTGCGCTGGATACGGCGTACCGTAGGCACAACGGAGAAAGCGATCTGAGCATTGGGCGGCAGAATTGTTTCTATCTGGCCGTAGTCCAGAGCGCTTGCGATGTTGTGCTGAGACGTCTCAGAGACGACATAAACCTTGGGCACGTGAATTTCTCCTTTCTGAATTCGAGCGACCAGTGTACACTATCTTTTCAGGGCATTGCAACCCCCTGCCAGAAAGCGAGACATCATGGACCAATTCCTATCGACCTACCCCTTTAAAAACAAGCCTTTTTTGCATCAGCAGGCTTATCTTCAGCGCTTCTGGGAAGACCCAGTAGCAGCTCTCTTTGCCGACATGGGCACTGGCAAGAGCTTCATGCTGATCAACAACGCAGCCATGCTCTACGACAAGGGCAAGATCAATGGGCTGCTGATCGTAGCGCCCAAGGGCGTGTACCGCAACTGGTACGATACCGAAATCCCTAAGCATTTACCCGAGCACATTGTCTATCGCATGGCCATCTGGTCAGCGAGCCCCCGCAAGGCGGAGCAGCGCGCGATGGACGAGCTGTTCACCGTCACAGAGGACCTCAAAATCCTGGTGATGAACATCGAGGCCTTCAGCACGGCCAAGGGCACTGCGTATGCCAAACGCTTCCTGCTGGTGCACAACGCGATGATGGCGATCGACGAGAGCACCACCATCAAGACGCACACGTCGACCCGCAGCAAGAACACCGAGAAGGTGGGCCGTGGTGCGCGGTTCAGGCGCATTATGACGGGCTCCCCGGTAACCAAGTCGCCGATGGACCTGTACCAGCAGTGCGCCTTCCTGTCCGACGGCTGCCTCAACGTGAGCAGTTTCTACGTCTTCCAGGCCCGCTACGCTGTGATGGTGGAGCGCCAGCTCAACACCCACAGCTTCAAGCAGGTGGTCGGCTACAGGCGCTTGGATGAGCTCAAGGAAAAGCTCGACCGCTTCGCGTTTCGCGTGAAGAAGGAGGAGTGCCTGGACCTGCCAGACAAGCTCTACGTCAAACGCGAGGTGGACCTGACCGACGAACAGGCCAAGGCCTACAACGAGATGAGGACGCTGGCCTTGGCGCAGATTCAAGGCGGCCTGGTGAGCACGGTCAACGCGCTCACGCAGATCATGCGGATGCACCAAATCGTCTGCGGCCACGTGAAGATGGACGACGGCACGGTGATGGAGCTGCCCAACAACCGCATCAAAGAGCTGCTGTCGGTGGTCGAGGAGACGGACGGCAAGATCATCATCTGGGCCAACTACCGTCATGACATCGAGGCCATCAAGCTGGCGCTGTCCAAAGAGTATGGCATGAACGCCGTCGGCACTTACTACGGCGACACGGACGGCGACGAGCGCAAGCGGGTGCTGGAGGAGTTCCAAAAGCCCGACAGCGAGCTGCGCTTTTTCGTGGGCAACCCCAGCACCGGCGGCTACGGCCTGACGCTGACCGCGGCCAGCACCATGGTCTATTACAGCAACAGCTTTGATCTGGAAAAGCGCCTGCAGTCCGAGGACCGAGCCCACCGTATCGGCCAGACCAAGAACGTGACCTACATCGACCTGATCGCGCCAGGCACGGTAGACGAGAAGATCGTCAAGGCCCTGCGCGACAAGATTGACATTGCAACCCAGGTGCTGGGGGAGGACCTCAAACAATGGCTTATCTGATTCCCTGGTCGGACCGCTTCAACTATAAAAAACTCGAAAGAGTAGACACGTTGGCGGGACGTGCATACAAAACGGAAAATTTTGGACACGTCCCCTCGGTCACCACCATCTTGGACAAGACCAAGGACAAGAAGGCCCTTGATGCGTGGGTCGCGCGTGTTGGCCAGGAGGAGGCCGATCGGATCAAGAACGAAGCGGCCTACGTGGGCACGAACATGCACACCACGCTGGAATGCATCCTTGAAAACAAGCCCATGCGATTTGGCACGGACTGGCTGGCCATGCGTGGGCACATGATGGCGCTGAAGCTGGCCTACACCTACTTCAAGGAGATCACCACGGTCTACGGCTCGGAGATAAACCTGGCGTACGGGGACCGCTACGCTGGCACGACTGACCTGGTGGCCGAGTACCGCGGGCACCTGGCCATTGTCGATTTCAAGCAGTCAGTCAAGCCCAAGCGCTACGAGTACATCACCGACTACTTCCACCAGCTTGCGGCCTACGCCATTGCTCACGACGAAATGCACGGCACCAACATCGACTTTGGCGCCGTGCTTGTGGCCGTGCAGGACGGCTCAACCCAGGAGTTCACCATCACCGGCCGCGAGTGGACCAACTTCAAGCTCCAGTGGATGGAGCGTGTCGATCGCTACCACGCCGCCCATCAGCCCTGAGGAGGCTGTGGGGCGGGTTGCGCGGCCATGGCGCCGATCGTGTCAAACGGGAAGAGCTGCTGGAACATGGCCCGCGAGTCGGTTGCCGGCGCACCGCCACCGCCCGCAGGGGCCGCGCTGGACTGCTTGCCAAGGTTCGGGACCCCGCGAGTGCCAGGAGCCGGAGGCAAACGTCGCAGTTGCTCGCGCGCTGGGGGTGCGGCAGGCATCGGGGGCCGCGGCTCGTCTGTCTCGATGTAGTTCAGGGCCGGCGTCACAGCGCCCTTTCCCACCGACACGCCGAGAGAGCCCAGGTAATTTATGATGCCGTTGGCAATGTCAATTTTCTCCCGCTCCGTGCGGCCCTTTTGCAGCAGAATGGCCATGGCCTGGGGGTCTTTGACAGCGTTCTCCAGGATGGCGCGCACCGTGGCGTTGGGCAACGAGTCGAAAATCTGCCGGATAGCCCTGGAGCCCGCCGCAGCCGCGATCAGCCCCTGCCCACTGCCTCCTACAGCCGCGGAAGCGGACGTGCCGATCTTTGAACCCACCACCCTCAGGCCCAGATCAGTCACGGCGTCTGCGCCTTGAATGACATCCTCATAGGGGATGTTGTTCTTGATGGCCGTCTCGATACGGATCATCGGCGTCAGCAGCTTCTTGATGTTGGCCATCTCCTGCAACGACATCATGCCGTTGCTGCGCATGATGTTGACGAGCGAAGGCTGGTTGCGCCCCATGGGCTCAAACAAAGCTGAGAAATAGGCGTCGGGACTGAACGTCCCTTTGAAGCCGTTTGCCTTCGTGTAGGCGTAGTCGTACAAAGTGGACTTGAGACCGTCCAGAGCGTCCGAGGGAGAAACAATCACCCGACCAGAAGCATCTTTGGCACCCTTCTTGGCCAGGTCCACGAAACCGTTGATGCTCTTGACAGGGAAGCGGCCGTTAAGCGCCTCTGTGATCACCTTCGTAGGTTCTTGAGCCGTGAGCAGTTGTGCAAAGGCAGACTGGTTCTGCACGGCCTTGGACAGCGCGCTGTTTTCGTTGGCCACCTGCGTCAATAGGTTTGAGGCGTGGGCCGCGTCCCTGAGGTCGTTTGTAAGGCCCATCTTCTCCAGCAGGGCATAGTTCTTTTGAGCAAACTTGGTCAGCGCGTCGTAGTTCAACTGCTGGACGTAGTTGCCCGTTTTGGGGTCACGGACCACCTTGATTGCATCGGCAGCAGCCAGCCGCAACACTCTCGCGTGTGCGTCCCGGACCGAGTTCACGTTGGTGGTTGCAGCCTGTGCCAGGGGCCTGAGCTGAACGGCCTGGGGGCTGTCCTTGCCAAACTCTTTGACGATGTTCCGGTACTGCGTGCGGATGAAGGAAACTGCGTCCTCAATTTCCTGCATGCGCAGTGCCGTCTGGTCTGCGCCTCCCCCGAACGCCGTCGCCACCAAGGTCTCTGGCGGAACGCGGTCCCTGCCTGTCTTGGTCACCCCGGTTATCGTGTTCGCGTAGGTCCGGGTGAAGACATCGTTGAGCGACTTCGAAAACTGCCGGGCCTGGGCGAACATCGGGTCCTGAATCTTGTCCAGGTCCTGAAGCATGGCATCTGCCATGGAACTGTAGAAATTGGCCTCGGCAGACTTGCCCGCGCCTGCCGCGTCACGGGCCATCCCGAGGAGCGTCGAACGGTAGTTCACCAGGTCCTGGATAGGCTGGTCCTTGACCTTTGGAAGCGCGTTTCCGGGCACCTTTCCAGTGTCCAAATAGGCCTCGGTCAACTTGCCGTTGCGGAACCGGTCCACGGCGGCTTCATCCACACCAAACGAGTCCATGATGTTTCGGACCTGGGGCGGGATGTTGTCAAACAGCGCGGGCCCCATTGAAGAGGCGCGCTCAAGGAATGTGTCAACGGTGTTGGATGGGGTAAGCGACGGAGCTACTACCCTTGTCGAGGGGATGGACCGTGTAATCTCCTTGCCATTGATCGGGTTGATTCCAACGACCACCGTCCGGTTAAAGGACTGCTTCGTGGCCCGAGTCATCTCCTCCAAAGTAGCCGTCCAAAGCTGAGTCTCAACGTCCCGTGCTTCACGCAGCGCCAGCTCGGTCTCATTTTTAACGAGCTGCCCGATCTGTTTGCGGGCCTCGGGGGTGTCCTTGCTGATGCGAGCGATCGCATCGGCAGCGCGCTTGTTGGCCAAGTCCAGGCGCGTCACAAGCATGTTATCAAAGCGCGTTTGCTGAAGTTCAGCGACTGCCCGCAATGCCGCCGGAGAACCACTGTCCTGGAGTTTTTGAATCAACGCCTGGTATGCCAGCGACGCCTTCTTGCCCTGCTCAGTGGTCTCCCCGCCAAACTGCGCGCGATGATTGCCGAGCGAGGCCTCCAGGTTCATCAGTGCCTGGCTCCCGGTCTTCTGGCCAGCAGTGGGCGTCGGCACTGAACCCGGCAACTGCGTGCGCAGCGCCTTGATTATGGCGTCGGGGTCCTCGCCAGCTTTTTCCAGTGCGTCAAACAGCAGGTTGGTAGCGTCACGCTCCAGCTTGGTGGTGCGGTTGGAAAAGCCGCTCCTGGCAGTGGCCAGAGCCCTTTTGGTAAGGTCAACACCGCTCAACAGGAGCTTGGTGGCTCCCAGGTTCGCAGCTACGCCGGCCCCTAGCTCCGAAGCAAGGCGGACACCCTCTTGGCCAGGGCGGAAAGCCTCTGCCGTACCGCCTGCCACGCCCATGGCCCCCGCGCCGAGGGCCTCGGTCCCCATGAACACCTTTGGGTTGCGGCGAGCCGTCTCGCCCATGCCTGAAATGAACGTGGCAATGCGTCCAGAGGTCGGCCCTGCCACAGGCAGGAAGAATGCTGCTGGGGCGGTGGCAATGGACGAGCCAAACGTCTTCCCGCCCTCCCGATAAGGCACGAGCCGCGGGTCGGTCTCGCCGGGGATTACGCTCTCTGCGAGCTGCCCGGCCTGGTAACCCATGAAGGCACCGCCAAGGGTGGTGACAAGTGGGATGGCGCCGGCAACAGGCCCAAGCGCGGGGGCGGTTTTGAGGGCCAGGGGCATGCCTGCCTTAAAGCCCGCCAGGGCGCCTGCCACGACGGGGGCGTCGCGAAGCGCGCCGGCAACGGCCCCTTTGGCAGCCGACCCAGCCATGTCTGCAAGCCCGGGCTCAGGGGTGCTACCTGTCGGAAACAGGTCGTCGATGGTCGGGCTGGTAGGCGCCGCTGGGCCGCTGGCCGCGCGAGGGTAGAACGCCGGCCTGCTCGCGGCATCAATTTCTTGCGCGGTGGGCGCCGCCTCAGGAGGCGTCCCCGTGGGAAACAGATCGTCAATGGTCAATGGTTTTGTCGCCATCAGGGCCTCGCAGGGGAGTTAGCATACTTCGGCCGAAGTACCTTGAACCCGGTCTGGGGGTCAATCGTAATATACTCGCCAGGAGGCAGCGTCTTCCACACTTCCGGGTCGGTGATCGTGCGCTGCTGAATGCCGAAAAGCTCCCGGATGGACGTAATATCTTCCAGCTTTCTCTGCTGCTCTTTTCGAGTT
>SXGQ01741391.1_pt1 | contig 10328 bp, 7 predicted proteins | sample 3178371 | NCBI WGS metagenome assembly SXGQ01 (sample SAMN11356859, study PRJNA531348) | freshwater metagenome | isolation source: freshwater sample F1-20 | place: China: Fuxian Lake, Yuxi | collected 2017-12-25 | reverse complement strand
TCCTCGAAGACCGCAAGGTAACCGGCGCAAAAGGCCGCAATTGGCTCTTCTTCGGCAACCCCCATCGCGCCACCGACTACCTCTATCAGTCGGAAATCGAAGCCTTCCAGGCCGACGGCACCCTCGCCAAGCTCGACCTCGCCTGGTCCCGCGATCAAAAGGAAAAAATCTACGTCCAACACCTCATGCTCCAACAAGCCGCCGAGCTCTGGGCATGGCTCCAGGACGGCGCCGCCTTCTACGTCTGCGGCGATGCCTCACGCATGGCCAAAGACGTCGATGCCGCACTCCTCCAAATCGCCCGCGAACAAGGCAAACTCAGCGACGAAGACGCAGCCACCTGGATCTCCCAACTCAAAAAAGACAAACGCTATCAACGCGACGTCTACTGAGAACCGGAAATCCCCACCTTCACTCCGTCGGCCCCGGCCCCAGATTCCAATACCGGTGCATCTCCTCCAACGTCGGAGTCTTCAACGGCCTGACAATCCGGAAACCGATCCACCAGGCATCGCTGAAATACCAAATCGACTTGGGACCCTGCGGATCGGTCTTCTTCCACGAAGGGTCGCTTGCCAGCCTCGCACCACTGCGCAGATCTAACGGATCGGAGTCCCAGTGTCCTCCCCGGGCCACCGTGGGATAACGGTTCGGAGCAGGCACCCAAGGACTCACAACCCCATCCTTCCACTTCGAGTAGGTGTCCGGGAAATACTGGTCCAAAACCAGCTCGGCAACATTCCCGTGCATGTCATGCAAACCCCAAGGATTCGGCTTTTTCATTCCCACCTTCTGATACTGGAACTCCGAGTTCCCCGCAAACCACCCGTATTCCCCCAACTTCGAAACATCGTCCCCGAAATGAAACGCCGTCGTCGTCCCCGCCCGGCACGCATACTCCCACTCAGCCTCCGTTGGTAACCGGTAAAAATGTCCCGTCTGCGCGCTCAACCACTGGCAAAACTGGTTCGCCGCATGCTGGGTCATCGCCAACGCCGGATACTCCTTCAAATAACCCGCAGACATCCCGTTATGCATCGGCACCCACGGCCCCGTCGGCTGCGTCAGTGTATCAATGAACGTCTCACCTTCCTTGATCTCCGGAACCTCAAACGTCCTCTGATCCGAATCACGATCCAACGTCCCATCCTTGTTCCGCCGCATCGTCCCATTCTCCATGAACGGCCGATACAAATCCCAAGTGATCTCCAACTTCGCCATCCAGAACGGCTCGATCTCCACCTTCCGCTGCGGCCCCTCATCCGGCTTCCGCCCTTCCTCGGAATCCGGCGATCCCATCACAAAACTCCCACCCGGAATCGGCAACATCTCCACCTTCGCATTCTCAGCCCTCGCCACCGCATCCGCATATGGCTTCATCTCCTCCACCGTCAAATCCGGCTTCGCAACGATCTTCTCGTGAATCACCTTCGTGTTCGGCAAAAGATGAGGACTCGGCAAAGGCGTCTCCGCCAACACCATCGGCGATGACACCGCGATCAGAATGGAAATGCGCTTACTCATGATATTCAATAATCGTCTCAATCCCCGGTTCCCAGAAAAACCTCCCGCGCCCCAGCCTTCAAAGCCATCTCCTCCGCCACACCCGGATCCGATACACAACACGCCGTCGCCAACGCATCACTCGTCGTCGAATTCCCCGCGACCACCGTCGCCGCCACCCGCCTCACCAACCCCAGCCCCGTCGCCGGATCAATGATGTGCGAATACCGCACCCCGCCGATCTCGATCGACTGATGCAAATCGCCCGAAGTCGAAACCGCCGCGTTCGCCAACACCAGAACCCGCTCCGCCTCGCCCTTGTCAAAAGTCTTCACCCCGATGCTCCACCCCTCCCTCCCCGGCGGCGCATCACCCACCCGCACATCCCCTCCCGCCGTGATACAAACCCGCCGCAACCCCTTCCCCGCCAACACCGCCAACATCGCATCCGCCGCCTGCCCCTTCGCAATCCCACCCAGATCCAAACGCATCCCCTCCCGATGAAATACCGCCACCCGCTTCTCCCCATCCAACGTGAAATGCCTCCATCCACACGCCTGCTTCGCCTTCTCTAACACCTCACCCTCAGGCAACACCCCGCGCCGCCGCGACTCCCGCCACAACCGCGTCAGCGGCCCGAACGTCGGATCAAACCTCCCCTCCGTCTTCTCCGCAAATCCCCGCGCCTCCCACAACAGCCCGAACAACCGCTCCGAAACCGCAACCGCCTCCCCCACCCCATGCCGCGTCAAACCCAGCAACTCCGAGTCCGCGATGTAGTCCGATGCCACCTCATTGATCCCCTCCGCCACCCCAAACGCCTCATCAACCGCACCCCCCGCAGCTGCCCGATCCTCCGCATGGCACAACACCGTAAACGTCGTCCCCATCAGCGACCGCGAAACCCGCACCACTCCCCCCTCCTCACCAGCATCCACCCGGCAAACAGCCGCCAAACCTAACAGACCGATGAAATTCCGCCGCTTCATGGCCAGTCTTGTTAGGAAAAACCTCTACCCAACCCCAATCACTCCGTCGGCCCCGGTCCCAGATTCCAATACCGGTGCATCTCCTCCAAACTCGGAGTCTTCAACGGCCGCACAATCCGGAATCCCAGCCACGGACTGTCGGTGAAATACCAGATCGACTTTGGAATCTGCGGATCCTGAATCTTCCACGCCGGCTCGCTCCCCACCCGCGCCGCACTCCGCAACGCCACCGGATCTGCATCCCAGTGACCACCTCGCACCACCGTCGGATAACGGTTCGCCGCGGGAACCCACGGCGACTTCGCACCCTCCTTGATCGCCCCGTAGGATTCAGGAACATACTGATCTAACACATGCTCCGCCACGTTGCCATGCATGTCATGCAATCCCCACGGATTCGGTTTCTTCGAACCCACTTTCTGATACTGATACTCCGAGTTCTCCGCGAACCAGGCATACTCACCCAACTTCGAAACATCGTCGCCGAAGTGATAGGCCGTCGTCGTCCCCGCACGGCACGCATACTCCCACTCCGCCTCCGTCGGCAGCCGGTAAAAATGCCCCGTTTGCGCGCTCAACCATTGGCAGAACTGGCTCGCCGCATGATGCGTCATCCCCACTGCCGGATACTCCTTCGAATACCCATCCGCCATGCCGAAATGCATCGGCACATACGGCGGCGTCGGCTGCGTCAGAGTATCCGAAAAAGTCTCCCCATCCTTGATCTCCGGCGCCTCGGAAGTGCTTTGGTTGGAGTCGCGGTTCAGCGTCCCATCCTTGTTCCGCGCCTTTCCGTTCTCCATGAACGGCCGATACAAATCCCACGTGATCTCCAATTTCGCCATCCAGAACGGCTCGATTTCCACCTTCCGCTGCGGACCTTCATCAGCCTTCCGCCCGGCCTCCGCTTCCGGCGATCCCAAGATGAACGACCCACCCGGCACCGGCACCAGATCCAACGTCGCATTCGCAGCCAGCGGCGCAGTCTCCGTGTAAGGCTTCATCTCATCCGCCGCCGCATCAGGCTTCGCGGTGATCTTCTCATGAATCACCTTCGTGCTCGGCAACAGCGCCGGACTCGGAACAGGCGTCTCAGCCACCGCCATCGCAGCGGAAGCAACTAACAGAAATGGGGAAATCCTCATGAAATTCGATTGGAAGTCTCAAAACGAAGTGCCACTCAAGCCAGCTTGTATTTCCCCGGAACCGGAATCTCCATCGGCGCTACCTTCGCACCCATCTCAACCTTCTCCGGAGTGAAATCCTGCTTCGCGTTCCAAAGATCCGCCCACGTCACACGCTGTCCCGAGTGAGCCGCCTCGCGACCCAAAATCGCAAGCATCGTGCTCTTCGCCATATACTCGCCCGTGTTGAGAGGCTCCCCCTTCCGGATCGCGGCAAACCACTCGTTGTGACACACCTGATACATGTCAGTCCCCGCCCCGCGATACGCCCACGTGATCTTACCGCTCGGATCCTTCGTCAAAACTCGACCTGGTGCCTCCATTGATCCCTTCTCACAGAAAACACGATCCGTCACCTCGCTGAACGCATTCAGAAACTGCCGACCCCCAATGTGCGCGAAAACACCATTCGGATACTCGAAAGCCACCTCATAGTGATCCCAAACATTCCCGTCATCATCCCTCTGCGCACGCCCACCACCCCCACGGGCAGCGATCGGCTCCACGTCATTCATCGCCCAAGCGATCTTGTCCACCGTATGGATGAATTGCTCTAACAGCGGACCACCGGACAACCATTCGTGCCCCATCCAGTTCCGCACCTGCCACTCCACATCACCCCACTCGGGATTCCGCTGGTTGATGTTCGTCGATGGCTTCGGCACCCCACCCATGTAGGTCCCGTAAACGGAAACCACCCGGCCCAGCTCACCACCCAGAACCTTCCCATACCCCTCGCGCGTATTCGGCGAAAAGCGCCAGCAAAATCCATGCTGGATCGTGGTCCCCTTCTCCTTCGCAATCCGCGCGGACTCCATCACCGACTTCACACCCGTCACATCCACCGCCATCGGCTTCTCCGCAAACACATGCTTCCCGGCCTCAACCGCCGCCCGCAAATGCATCGGACGGAAACCAGGAGGCGATGCCAAAAGCACCACATCCACCCCGCTCTCGATCACCTTCTGATAGGCATCCAGCCCGGAAAAACGCCGCGCCTCAGGCACATCCACCTTGTCCCCAAACTTCGCCAACCCGTTCAGCGAATTCGTCACCTGGCTCGCAAACGCATCCCCCACCGCCCACAACTTCACGTTCGGATCCGCCGACAACGCCTGACTCGCAGCTCCCGTCCCCCGCCCGCCCGCACCGATCAAGCCGATCTTCAACGTGGCATTGTTCCCGCCTTGGGCCCGCAGAATCGTTGGAAATCCCGAAACCGCTGCGGCGGCTCCTGTGGCGGCGATGAAATGACGGCGGCTTGCAAGTGGTGAATTCATGGAAGTTTCTGCAGGTTTCAAAAAGAACGCTCCGAAAACGGAACCGCCGCCAGGATTCTTTCACCCGTCACGGCCCGGGCAAAACACTGCCTTCATTCATCTCGACACGCAAGCGGCAGAATCGGCGCAATTCCCCGTCATCAAAGGAAATTTCACGCAACAACCAACCCTCAACCACCGGCTCCAGCGGCCCGTCAACCGTCACCAACCCCGCAGGCCCCACCCCGCCCCACGACCCCAGCGCAAGATCCTCCGAAAACTCCACCAAATACGATAAACCTCGTATTTCAGCATCCTCTCTCACCGGAAACCGCATCACCCACCTGCCCCCTTCACTCACCAACCCCGGATTCAACAAACAGCCGGTAACGGAAAACCGCGAAGCCACCAGCGGATCACCACCCAGCGCATACTCTAACAAATTCACCACCCCGTCGCCATCCCCATCGTCACCCGTCTCCCCCTCCGCCAGATCCTTGCTCCAATCCGCATACGACGGCGCAGGCTCAATCGTGATCTCATCCTCCATCATCGGACTCCCATCCGACTGATGAACCGCCGTCACCACAATGGGCCCCTCGGGCATTTCCGCCCACTCGGCCGTCACCACAGAAGACGCTTCCCCGGCCAATCCCGCCCTCCTCAACACCCGCGTGTCTGCCGTCGGAGCCTCCAACACCCACCCCGGCGCACTCATCCCATCCGGCACCTTTCCCGCAGTGAATGAAAACGACAACCGCACATTCGATGCCATCGCAACATCCATATTCTCCAGCGTGAAACTCAACTCCCCACCCTCCCCAACCCGCAACAACCCCGGCGTCACCTCATGACTCCCAACCAAATCCACCACCACCGGATAAGCCGGAATCATCGCATATCCATCCTCATCTAACAAATCATTCATCCCCTCAACATAATGCGGAATGAAGGCATCATAGTTCCTCTGCGAAAACCCGAAATCGAACACCGCCGAATGCACCCCCACCAACACCGGACGCCCACCCGACATCGCGAACGACGGATTCCCCGAATCCCCACCCACCAACTTCGCGTCATCCTGACCACCAAACAAATAAACATAGTTATACTCGCAAACCCTCGTCGAGGCGATCTGCGGCGGTGCGTTCAACGTCGAAAACCCGCTGATCACCCCGCGACCCACCTTCGTATCCCACCCGAATACCAAAAGCGACGTCCCCACATAAGCCGCCTCACTCCCAAGATTCAGATAAGGAAACGCCTTCACCCCCAACGCTTCCGGCAATGCCTCGGACAACGTCACCACCACAATATCCGAATTCCCACCAACACCGTTAGGCACGAAATCAAACGCCGTCACCGTCCGCTCCAACACCGTCCCGTTCAACGCCAGAAACCGCACCACCGTCCCGATCCCGGGCCTAACATGACTCGCACACACCAAATGCCGCGGCGAAATCATCGCCATCTGCCGCCTGTTCGATGGCGCGGGCAAACTCCACGCCACACCCGAAAATTGCCTGCTGTCATACCACGCCGTCTCATTCCACACCGGTGCCGCCGGCCAACCGCTGAAACGATCATGCCGCCCCGCCGAATACCCGCGGATCTCCACCGCCCCCACAGGATTCACCAACGCGATCCCCGGCAGCAACCACCTCGCCACTCTCTTTAACTCATTCATCGGGTGAAACTCCGGTCGACACGATCAACACCTTATCCACCCGGTTCCGGTCCAAATCAACCACCTCAATCCGATATCCACCCGTCTCGAAATGCTCCCCCGTCACCGGCAGATGACCCAATGTCTGCAAAATGAACCCGCTCAACGTCGAATAATCCCTCTCCGCCGGCGGATCCAGCGGAAGCCCGGGAAACAACTCTAACAAATCATCAATCCGGATCATCGCATCCACCAGCCAACTCCCATCATCCCGCTGCACCGCCTCCGAAGCAATGGTCCCCGCTACCCCGAAGTCCCCCATGATCGTCTCCATGATGTCATGCAGCGTGATCAACCCCGCAATCCCCCCAAACTCATCCGCCACCAGCGCGAAATGCGTCCCCGCCGCGCGAAACGTCTCTAATAAACGGATCGCAGGCTGCGTCGGCGGCACCAACAACGGCTCCGCGCACAACGACCGCACGTCCAACGACTTCCCGCTCCGATGCCGCGTAAAAAGATCCTTCACCGAAACCACACCTAACAAATTGTCCCGCCGATCCTCATGACACGGAAAATGCGTGTGCCGGCTCTGCAACACCACATCAAGAATCTCCTCATCCGTCATCTCCGCATCCAGCCACACCATGTCACCCCGCGGCGTCATCAGATCCCTCACCCGCAACCGATCCAACCCCAACACCGCCTCCACCATCTCACTTTCCTGCGGCAACAATGCACCACTCCGCTCCCCCTCTCGCACCAACATCCTCACCTCCTCCTCGCTAACCGCCTCCTCCGCCGCCGGCCTCACCCGCAAAAACGCAAGCACCGCATCCGTCGATACGCCTAACAGAACCACCGCCGGATGCGCCGCCTTAGACAACCATCCCATCGGCCGTGCCGCCACCCGCGAGATCGCCTCCGGATTCCCCAAACCGATCCGCTTTGGCACCAACTCACCCAACACCAGCGAGAAAAACGTGATCACCCCCACCACCGTCACCACACCCAACGCATCCGCCCACGGCGCCAGCAAAGGAACCTGCTCGATCACCCCTGATAGACTCTTCGCCAGCGTCGCTCCCCCGAACGCCCCAGCCAAAACCCCCACCAACGTGATCCCGATCTGCGTCGTCGATAAAAAACGGTTCGGAGACTCCACCAGATCCAGCGCCGCCTTCGCACGCTTGTCCCCGCTCTCAGCCCACTGCCTCAACCGCGACTTGCGGCTCGAAACCACGGCGATCTCCACCATCGCAAACACACCATTCAATAACAACAACAGGAAAATGATCAGAATCTCAATGGCAACACGCGGCATTGCCAGACACATGCCACGTTTTCCCCTTCCTGCCAAGACATTCCAATCCACCCCAGGAATGGTTCTTGCACCCAAAATCCCAAATCCTTAAACACAGGGGCGAAGACCCGTATGACTGCAAAAATCCTCTCCCTGCTCGCACTCCCCGCCCTCGCCCTCCTCCCCGCGTGCAACAAAAACTCCGGCGGCGAATCCTCAAAAACCCGCATCGCCGTCATCCCCAAAGGAACCACCCACATCTATTGGAAATCCGTCGAGGCAGGAGCACTCAAAGCCGCCAAGGAACTCGACGTCCAAGTCACCTTCATCGGCCCACAACGCGAGGACGACCGCTCCCAACAAATCGACCTCGTCCGCAACCAAGCCCTCCAGAACGACGCCATCGTCCTCGCCCCACTCGATGCCGTCGCCCTCCGCGACGCCGCCAAAGAAGTCGCCGATGGCGGAAAACCCGTCGTCATCATCGACTCCAGCCTCGCCGAAAGCGAATCCTTCATCACCAGCCTCGTCGCCACCGACAACACCGAAGGCGGACGCATCGCTGCACGCCGCATCGCCGAAGTCCTCGGCGGCAAAGGCCGCGTCGCCGTCCTCCGCTACATGCAGGGCAGCGCCTCCACCGAACAACGCGAAGCCGGATTCCTCGAGGAAATCGCCAAACACCCGGAAATCAAAGTCGTCAGCTCCGAACAATTCGCCGGTGCCACCGCCTCCCAGGCCCAGGACACCGCCACCAACCTCATCACACGCCTCGCCGAAGGCGACTCCCTCGCCGTCGACGGCATCTTCTGCAGCAACCAAACCAGCACCTACGGCATGCTCCAGGCACTCCGAGCCAAAAACCTCGCCGGCAAAGTCAAATTCGTCGGCTTCGATTGCGACGCCACCTTCCTCGACGCCCTCAAAAAAGGCGAAATGAACGGAACCGTCCTCCAGGACCCCGTCAACATGGGATACCTCGGCGTCAAAACCGCCGTCGCCAAACTCAAAGGCGAAACCATTCAGCCAGTCATCGACACCGGAGCCACCCTAGTCACCCCGGAAAACCTCGAACAGGAATCCGTCCAGACTCTCATCAAAACCCAGCTCCCCTAACATCCTAACAGCCTGCGTGGTCATGACCGCCCCAGTCCCACGCCTCCTCATGCGGGGCATCCGCAAAACCTTCGGCCCCACCGTCGCACTCGGCCGCGTCGACCTCGAAGTCCTCCCCGGCGAAGTCCATGCCCTCGTCGGCGAGAACGGAGCCGGCAAAAGCACACTCATGAAAGTCCTCTCCGGCGCGCACGCACCGGACGCCGGGGAAATGCAGCTCGATGGCAAACCCTATCAGCCGCGCAATCCTCTCCACGCACGCGCCAGCGGCGTCGGCATGATCTATCAGGAACTCTCCATCGCCCCACACCTCACCGTCGAGGAAAACATCGTCCTCGGCATGGAACCCCGCCGCGGACCCTTCATCGACCGCAAAACCATGCGCGCCCGCGCAATGGAAGCCCTCGCCCATTTCGATCACCCGGACCTCCGGCCGGACGCCCTCGCCGGCACCCTCTCCGTCTCCGCACAACAACTCGTCGAAATCGGCCGATCCCTCGCCATGGGCTGCCGCCTCCTCGTCTTCGATGAACCCACCTCATCCCTCTCGCAAAAAGACATCGAACGCCTCTTCCTCCTCATCGACCGCCTCCGCGCCCAAGGCCTCTCCATCATCTACATCTCCCACTTCCTCGAAGAGGTCAAACGCCTCGCCTCTCGCCTGACCGTCCTCCGCGACGGCTCCGTCGTCGGCACCCGCGAAGTCGCCACCACCCTCCCGTCCGAAATCGTCTCCCTCATGGTCGGCCGCGATGTCGACGAACTCTACCCGCGCACCGCCCGCCACCCCGGAGAAATTCTCCTCACCGCCAACCAACTCGCCGGCACAACCAAACCCATCAACGCAACCTTCGAACTCCGCCGCGGCGAAGTCCTCGGCATCGCCGGCGTCGTCGGCTCAGGCCGCACCGAACTCCTCCGCACCCTCTTCGGACTCGACCCCGCCACCAACGGCTCAACCAAACTCAAAGGCCAACCCAATCCCAAGGCAAACCCTCGCCAAAGCTGGAAACAAGGCGTCGGCATGCTCAGCGAAAACCGGAAAGAAGAAGGCCTCGCCCTCAACCTATCCATCGCCGAAAACATCACCCTCCCCTGCCTCCACCGCTTCGGCCCCGCCGGCACCATCTCACCCGCCAAACAAAACGCCGCCTCCATCCGCTGGATCGAAAAACTCGGCATCAAATGCCAGGGACCCGCCCAACCCATCGGCGCACTCTCCGGCGGCAACCAACAAAAAGCGGCATTCGCCCGCCTCCTCGAATACGATGTCGACATACTCCTATTAGACGAACCCACCCGCGGCAT
>SXGQ01385120.1_pt1 | contig 10328 bp, 11 predicted proteins | sample 3178371 | NCBI WGS metagenome assembly SXGQ01 (sample SAMN11356859, study PRJNA531348) | freshwater metagenome | isolation source: freshwater sample F1-20 | place: China: Fuxian Lake, Yuxi | collected 2017-12-25 | reverse complement strand
TAACGACGACGCGACATAGGCATTCGTGAAATTTGAGGTCATAAATAGCATGCGTTCTGCCATGAATTCCTGAACTTGTTCTGTAAGGATGGTTCCGAAATTCGCATTCACGCTATTTTCAAATTTAGCGACGATCTTGAAGTTGATATGGCACTGAAAATGATGGCCTGCCTGTTTCGATAAAGTAGATTTTCTCAAGAGATTTGCCGATTCTGTCGCACCCGCGCAGAGCACCAATCTATTCGCAATGATCGCCTCATTCTTATTTTGATGGTGATATTTCAGCTTCCATTTTCCACCCGCCAGCTTTTCAATTTCCGTTACGTGGCATGTACTCCTGACGCTTATCCCGCGATGTCCGTTGAGCAGAACCTTTTCTGCCGTCATCTTTGCGCCAACTGGGCAGCCGGAGGCGCATCGATTCAGGTTTTGACAGTTCTTAATGGCCCTAGGCACCTGAACAACTTGCCAAGATTTGCTTTGAGCTGCCTCTTTCAGCAGTTGTGACGTGATGTTTCCGACAGCGTAGGATTTATGACTAGAACTAACTGCAAATTCACACGCAAGTGCCGTTTCACTTGCATCCCATGTACTTGATTCATAGACAGAGCCCGGAAGTGCTTCCTTCCATTCATCCAGAACTTTTCTCGGTGTTGGCCAGTACAACGCACCGTTAATTTGCGTTCCCCCTCCCACGACTCTTGCCTGACCAAAAGGCATGACGAATGGCCCCAGCATCGGAACAACCCCAGCGCTCCAATAATGCTTAAATACACCTTCGGCAATCCCCGCGCCTCGGTCCATTTCAGGACCAGACTCCATTATGACGACTTCCTTTCCGGCTCTCGCCAATCTATTGGCGATTAGCGATCCACCCGGCCCAGAGCCGACTACAACGTACTCAACCTCGGGTGTGATCTGCATCATAATAAGCCATTAGCACAATCGTCAGGAACAAGTTGTGAAAAGAGTTAAAAACAGGTGACTTCGATAGCAATGTCAGCGTAAGTTTTTCTCCCAGCAAAAAGATAGCTGCGGCAGCAAATGCCAAGTACAACCTTAACACTGCGGCAAAAGCCAATGTATTGTTTGACACAAACAAATCCAACCGCTCAAGAGCTGCTCGATCCACAGTGCCGCTCAAACCATAAGTGGTAGATATCAGCCTCAGATACGCCGTGTTCATGCCAGATATTTCTTGCCGTATTTGAAGGACGCGAATTTCAGAATCAACTCGTACTTGCTCTTTTTGAATATGCTTTTCAGCGAGTCGAGCAAGTGCTGCCAGTCCTGCTCCGTCGACATCAGGGTAGGGGCAACGATCAAGGGTATATCCACGTTGCTTCCGAAATAGGCCAATATCCCATGGGTTTCGAATAATTCGTGTATGACACTGCTAACAACGAGCTTCTTCCGGAAATTTGCATCGTTCAGCACACCGAAGGGAACATAGTCCACAAGACGGTCGATGATCGGGTTGATTTCACTATTCAGGATTAGCCCCAGCAAGGCACCTGTTCCTCTAGCATCCACAAGCCACTCTGGGTGTTCTATCACCAGTTCTCTCAGCTTTGGAAGGATATATTCCTCAATCTTTTTTGCTTTTAAGTTTAACTCCTCTTCCTCGATGATACGTATCGCCTCTAGCGCAGTAACGCACTCCTCACCGAATCCGTTGTAGGTCGTTGAATGCAGCGTTGCGTCGATGTCACGACCATAGGCAGATTCAAAGATCTCTCGTGATGCCACAAAGCCCGATATGGATGACTTCCCGCCGCCAAAAGATTTCGACATTGAAAGAAGGTCGGGCACCACACCGTGCCTCAGGAAATAAAACCAGTCACCCGTTTTCGCCCAACCCGTATACACTTCGTCGAATATCAAAGGTATTTTGTATCTGGTACATAGTGTCCGCAATTGCTGCAGAAACTCTCTATTGCACTCTTGAACATTGCTTGCATTGAATGGCTCAATGACTATCGCATAGTGCGTTGATTTCCCATCGATAAGATGATTCTCGATCATGGTACTTACGCTCTCAATATCGTTGTATTTAAACCTGTCGATATTCGGAATGGTCGGCCACCTGAACTTGATCTCTGGGGAGCCGGTCAAACCTGCTGAGCCAAGGAGCTTTCCATGAAAAGATATATCAGCGGCCGCTATTCTGCTGCGAGTTCCATTAAATGATTTATATGCCAGCTTTACAGCGCCCTCCACGGCCTCTGCACCCGAATTGCAAAAATATGAAATACACAAGTTATCCGGCAATATCGAAGATATTGAATGCGCCAACGCCGCCAAGTACGGGCTTAGGAAGTTCTTGTGCACTTCCATTTTTTCCCTATTTTGAAATTCGACTCTGGCCTTTAATATTCTCGGATGATTGTGACCGTGATTCAGTACGCCTATACCGGCTGTAAAGTCGCTGATTTTTCTACCGTTTTTTAAGAAAATATATTGACCTTGCGCTCTTTCGACCAGCAGCCTGGCTGGCGAAAAGCTAGACAGCAGATTTACTTGTCCTGGATTTACATAGTTTCGGTACAGTTGCTGCACCTCATTGATGGACAAGCCTTCAATCTGTTCGAGCGTATATGTGATTGGCACAATCTATTCCCTTACTTTAAATGCATATTTTTTCAACAAATTAAATGAAAGCACCCAGGACAGGGCTAGCACGATTGACTGAACTACAAACACGTTCATATCTAGAAAATCAATCATTGCCTTGAAACAGATCGCCGTCAGTACAATAATCAATGAGTACGCTAAATAGCCTCGCTTCAAATCGACAACGACAGGATTTGTTGATTTAAAAACATACCTTCTGTGCATGAGGATTGAAAACCCTATACTGAGAAAGCTGGACAGATACGAGACAAGGAATGCATCAAGATGATCCTCTAAGACCGTGAACAAAACGACACCTAGCAAGTATCCAAATCCGGTATTGGCTACGCCAACAACGGCAAAGTTTTTGGTTTGGCTTGGAAGGCTCTTCATCTATGATTGAGTGACTTGCTTGCTATTTTTTCGCTGACTCTTCTTCATCAATCAAGTAGAGGGGGCGACGCTTCGCCTCACCGTAGATTCGCCCGATATATTCGCCAATAATTCCCAACACAATGAGTTGAACTCCGCCGATAAAAAGTATGGCTATAAACATGAATGTCCAACCTGGCACCCAGTTGGAGGTGAAAAGCCTTGAGTAAAGGCTGTACAAGATTCCTACGACACTCAAAGCTGAGATACTTAGTCCGAGCATGCTGGCAATCTTTAATGGCAGTGTCGAAAAAGATAGTATTCCGTCCAGTGCGAAACGAATCATTTTCGCAAGAGGGTACTTAGTTTTACCAGCGAACCGCGCGGCCCTTTTATAATAAACCGGCACCTGGTTAAATCCGAGCCATGACACCATTCCCCGAATAAATCTATCCCGTTCGGGCATACGGCACAAAGCATCGACAACTTTCCGATCCATCAGGCGGAAGTCACCCGTATCCAGCGGTATGTCTGTATCAGACATTCTGTTGATTAGCCTGTAGAAGGTTCGCGCCGTCATCAGCTTGAATTTCGACTCGCCCTCCCGGTCCGTTCTTACCCCGTATATGACATCGGCTCCATTTCTCCATTTTTCGACCATCTCGATAATCACTTCTGGCGGATCTTGAAGATCTGCATCTATCAGCACTACTGCGTCGCCGCTGGCTGCCTCTATGCCAGCCGATACAGCAGCCTGATGGCCAAAGTTCCGAGACAAGTTTACAACCTTCACATGGTCTCGGTCCTGCTCTTGAATCTGTCGCAGATAGTCCTTCGTCCTGTCTTTGCTTCCGTCATTGACGTAGATGATTTGATAAGTAAGGTCCTTGATGTTCTCGCAAAGCAAACTGAGCCGTCGATTTGTTTCAACGATTACCTGCTCTTCGTTGTAACAAGGAACGACGATAGATAGTTGCCGCAGACCCTCACGCGTGCGTAAATCATTCGAAGTTTGTGCATTCATATGCTTCTTCAGTCCTTGAATTTGGCTTGCGAGAAAAGCTGCTTATTTATAAATGCCATGCACTTCGACTGCACTGCAGGTCCGGAATATATGAATCTTAGTTACCCACGTCAGAGCACGCTGCGCCCGCCGTCCATGACCACATTTTGCCCATTCATGTATGCAGCAGCATCCGAGCATAGAAACTGTATAGCGGCCCTATATTCATGCTTTTCTGCCATCCGGCCTACCGGAATTAGAGACGTGAGCCTCTGAACAAACTCATCGCCTTGGCCGTTGTATACGCCACCGGGCGACAGGGCATTGCAGCGCACGCCCTTGTCAGCCCAGTAGGTGGCCAGATAACGGGTCAATCCGACCAGCCCTGCTTTGATCACCGAGTAGGTCACCGGCTTCACGGGTTGCAGCTCATCGGGCAGACCCTCCTTGCGGTAGAGGCGCTGGTCGGGGGCGAAGACTGAGAGATCGGAAGCGATGTTCAGGATGACGCCGCCCTTTCCGTCCCGCGACATCGCGCTGCCAAAGACCTGGCTGCACAGGAACGCGCCAGTCAGGCCGACGGCCACCTGCAGGTCCCATTGCTCAACCGGAAAGTGCTCAAGGCGCGAAGTCTCCACCACGCCCTGGTCGCCCTTGACCTTGGGGTCGATGGCCGCATTGTTGACCAGGATGTCCACACGCAAACCCCGCCCGGACAGCATTTCCGCGACGCCGCCTATGGCCGCCGGATCGGTCACGTCCATCACGGCGGTCAGGATCCGCGCACGATCGTGGCGCTCGCTCAGACGTTGCGCTGCATCGTCAAGCGCCGCGCCGCTCATATCGGTCAGCACGGCCGTCGCGCCGCTCTCCAGCAGCGCCGCGGCGTGCTCCATGCCCAGCAGGCCGGCGGCGCCGGTGATCAGGGCGGTTTTTCCGGTCAGATCGAATTTCTCAAAAGCCATCTTTCACCCTATCCGTTTCTTAACTGTGGACTTGCCCGCCGTCCGCGACAAATATGCTACCGGTGCAAAACGATGCCGCAGGAGAAGCCAGCCATAACGCGAGATTGGCGACATCCTGTGGCGTGCCCAGCTTTGCCAGGGCCACATCCCGTGCCAGCATCTGCCCGACCGCAGCGGCATCCTCGTTGAGCTTCCTTTGCCAGACCGAGCCCTCGAACAGGATATTGCCGGGGGCGATGGCATTGATCCTCACCCCGTCTTTTCCCAGGGGGCGGGCAATGCCGCGAACGTAGGCGTTGAGGGCCGCCTTGGCGGCCGAATAGGTCAGGGGCGCACCCGGCACCAGCTCCTGGCCGCAAACGGAGGAGATGCACACGATCGCGCCCCCGCTTGTGGCCAGGGCGTGTCTGCCGGCCTCGACCATGTTGGTCGTGCTCCACAGGTTCAGCTCGAAAACCCGCAGCCATTCCTCGTGAGTCTCCGCACCGGGAGGCACCGAGCGACCGCTGCCGACATTGCAAACCAGCACGTCCAGCTTGCCGAACGCCGCCAGCACGCGCTCGACCACCCCGCGGGCCTGGTCTGGCTTGCTGACATCGCCGCCAACGGCGATCGCCTTACCCCCGGTCTGGGCCGCGACGACGCGCTCCAGATCATCGGCATTGCGGCTATTGAAGGCGACCTCGGCGCCTTCGACAAGAAACGCCTCGGCGATGGCACGGCCTATGCCCTTGGATGAGCCGGTGACCAGAACGGATTTGCCCTGCAATTGGAGTTGCACGTCAAGCTCCCTTCGCCCAGGCCTCGATCTGCCCCATGTACTGGCGCAGGGCGCCGGCATGGTCGTCATCCCTGGCGCGGGCAGTTTGCATGATCAGGTAGCCTGCGTAGGAAGCCTCGCGAAGCAGGCGAAAGACCGTGGGGAAGTCGGCATTGCCGGTGCCCAGGGGGACGGTTGTTCCGCCGAGGACCCTGTCCTTGACGTGCACATTGACGATGCGGGGGCCATAGGCGGCAAACTCTTCCTCGGGCTTGTACCCAAGCGCCGCGCTGTTGCCGATGTCGTAGTTGACCCCAAAGGCGTCCGCAGGCAGGCGGCCGATGAAGCGGGCCAGTTCGCCGGGGGCGAAATCGCTTTCGAAGATGATGCGTAGGCCGAGCGCCCGGAACAGATCTGCCTGGGCCAACATGAAGGCGAGCAGCGCCTCTTCCTGCTGTTCGTTTTCCAGCCTGCCGTTGTCCACCAGCGGCACGACAATCATTTCAATGCCGACCTCGGCGCAGGCACGGGCTATCGCGATGAAATCCGCCTCGAGCGCTGCCCTGTCCTGCCCGCTGGCTTTCCAGAAGGGGGCCTGCATGAAGCAGTCTCCGGTCAGCGAGGGTATGGCAATCCGATGGACCTGGCACAGGCGGCGAATCTCCTGCTGGCCCTGGGGCGTCAGCAGGGGACTCTGATAGAGCCGATCCTGATCCAGGGTCCATTCCATCAGCCCCAGCCCCAGGTTCTGGGCCGCTGGAAACTCCTGCTGCCAGGAATCCCAGGGAAACGCCTGGATTTTCCCGTCCACCAGGGGAGAGAGGCGGCCTTGCATGAAACCTAGGCGAGTATTTGTCTGCATGTCTGAATTACCCTAGAGGCTTGGTTGCGCAAGAAAGCAGCATGATTTCCTTTGAAAACCGTACCCACTTGCTATAGGGCTTTAAATGGCTTGGGATCAGTAACCTTGTAAGTTCCGCCAATGGCAATAAAGGTTTACCCGCGCCCCAAAGGATGGGCAGCTGACGAAAGCGCTCCACCATCACATTTTCGAACCCGTGGATCAGGAAGATGTCGCGCAAAGAGGATTGCATGAAGGGCGTGCGATGCGTGTAATCCTCGAAATAAATGCGGTAATTAAACTCCCAGTCAGGGCACAAGGTTATTACCGTGCCACCCGGCTTGAGCACTCTGAAAATTTCCTTAACCATCCGTTCCGGATAATAGAAATGCTCGATGACCGACTTTGAATACACGACATCGAAAAAATTATCTTCATAAGGAATGCCATCATTCTCAATGTCGGAAATTTTCAGCGTTGCATTGGGACAGTAACTTTCCGCAGCCCGCGACTGGTCAACGCCGAAGCCAACGGCACCACATTGAATAAAGCCACGCAGGAACTCGCCACGGCCACAGCCGACATCCAGAAGCTTATCGCCCGGTTTCAGATCAAACCGCTCAAAAAGGTAGCGGGCCAATTTTTCTGGGTACGTCGTCAGCGGCCGATCTTGTTCGTTGTAAACGACGGCCACATAATCCCGGTTTTTTTCCGTCATGGTTTAAGTATCTCGACTAATTCCAATAAAACACCTTCGGGCCCCTTGGCATAAATCACTCTCGCATAGCCATCTGGCGAGCGCTGGGGCGGCGCAGGAAAGCTGACGCCCTCCTGCGTGAGCTTCGAAACGAGCTGATCCAGGTCGTCCACCGTCAGGGCGATGTGGGTGAACCCGGTCGAGTGAGGGTTGCCATTCCATCGGGGCTGGTCGGGATGGGAGTGGAAGCGCAGCAGCTCGATCAAGTTGCCGTCAGGCGCCGCCAGTTTGGCGGTGGTCACGCGGACATCCCGCAGGCCCATCATGGCGTCGATATGGGGTCCCGACTCGTCCATTTGCTTCAGCACCTTGAAGCCGAGCACATCACACCAGAAGTGCAGCGCCCGCTCAAGGTCGGCCACCACCAAGCCAGTATGCCGAATCGCGCTGATCATTCCGCCGCCACTTCGGCGATGGCCTCGCCCAGCACGTCGATGCCTTCGAGCAAGGCCTGGTCCGCGATGGTCAGGGGGGGGCCGATCTTGATCGACTCCCGTCCGGTATGCACCACCAGCAAGCCCTTCTGCATACAGCGCTCGGCTACCCGGCTGGTAAAGGCACCATCTGAAGCGCCGGTGTCAGGGGTGCGGAACAGGACGGCTGCAATCAGTCCCTTGCCGAGCAGGGTGGAAATGCGGTCGGGGAAACGCTGTTGCAGGGCGGTCAAGCCCTTGAACAGCAGCTCGCCCTTGCGAGCGGCTTCGCCGACGAGGTCTCGCTGCTCCAGCTCCTCGATCACAGCCAGGCCGGCGGCGCACACCAGCGGGTTGGCGGAGTGGGTGCTGCTCATGTTGCCGATGTCCGGCAGGTCCATGACCTCGGCTCGACCAAGCACGCCGGAAAGGGACACGCCGCCGCCCATGCCTTTGCCGCAGGCGATCAGGTCCGGCGTCACCCCGTAATGCTGGAAACCGAAGCGGCGGCCCGTGCGGCCAAACCCGGCCTGCATCTCGTCGAAGGCGAGCAGGATATTGTGTTTGCGGCACACCTTTTCGATGGCCTGCACGAATTCCTTGGGGTAGAACACGGCGCCCCAGCCCTGGAAGGTTTCCAGCATGAAGCCGCACACATCCTTGTCCAAGTCGATCCCCGATGCGGCGAGGCGCTCCAGGCCGGCCTCGAGGAAGGCTTCCGGGCTGGAGCCGTTGAGCGCCCAAGGGTAGGGAAAGGGGATGTGATGGATGTCGGCATCCTGAAAGCCGATCCAGTCCCGCTGGACCAGGTTGCTGCTCATCATTTGCGCGCCCATGGTGCGGCCATGCCAGTTGCCTTCGATGCAGATGATGCCGCGGCGGCGCTTGCCCACCTTCTGACCATGCATACGCATCAGCTTCAGGGCGGCTTCAGTGGCCTCGGTTCCGGCCGACAGCAGGAATGCCTTTTCAAAGGGCTTGCCGGCAAATTCGATGAGCTTTTGCAAATACTCGGCGCGTTTGCGGTTCGGGTAGGCGTAGCAGCTGTAGATGGGCGCATCCATCATGGCCTGCATGGCCGCCGTCACCCGGGCGTTGGAGTGGCCCACGTTGGCAACGAAAATCGTGGAGGTGAAATCGATCCAGCAATTGCCGGCGATGTCGAACACACTGGCGTCCACGGCCCGTTCCCAGATCAGGGGGAACTGGCCATGCATGGAGCGGGATTCGTAGCGGTCCAGGTTGTCGAGGATCTGCTCGGTTCCCGGCGCCGGAATTGCCGTCTTGATGGTGCGATGTGCAGTGCTCACGAAGGGCACTTGTTGAGGGCTACGGGAAAATTTGTGTCCAGCCATGTCTGACCTCAGGCAAAAAGTTGATGGGCGATTACGGGATTGCGATCCAGCAGGAATTCAAGGTGGACGAAGTCCTCCTCGGTGTCGACTTCCACCACGGCCGGTGTGATGAATGGCATGACCCAGTCGCCGTGGATCAGTCCGTGGCTCCTGACGAAGCGGGACGACAGCACGTCCACATAGCCGTTGGCCTGATAGGTTGCGGGAAACTGCTGGCGCGCGTTGTTGGCCGCATCGAGTGCGGTGCTGTCGGCGCCAAGCCGCTTCAATTGGCCTGCCGGGGCAATTTCGAACGTCTTGTAGGCGGACTCGGACATTTCGTGCACGGAGCGCAGTGCGGTCGCCCGGGGCTCGTTCCGGAAGGCCTCGATCGCCGCGTCGATCAGGGCCGGTGCCCGATAGGGCGTGGTCGGACGGATATGGACCAGGGACTCCGGCTCGCCCCCGTGGGCGGCGAACCAGTCCAGGGCATGAAGCACGAAGTCATAGTCCGTCGAGCGGTCGCCCGCGATTTCCGCGGGGCGCAGGAACGGCGCCTCGGCCCCAAGCTTTACCGAGAGTTCGGCATACTCCAAAGAATCAGTCGAGACGATAACGCGGTCAATTACCCTGGACTTGAGGCAGGCCTTGATCGACCACTCGATCAAAGGGTGCCCACCGAGATTCTTGATGTTCTTGTGCGGTACCCCCTTGGAGCCGGAGCGGGCGGGGATCAGGGCGACAACATTGCTCATCGAGATTTCACCTTTATGCAAAATACTGACTCTCCACCAGCCCACAGATGATGTGTCCGATGGTGATGTGGCACTCCTGGATGCGCGCAGTTTCATCCGACGGCATGCGCAGGCATTCACAAATGCCGGCCAGTTTCCCGCCGGTGCGACCGGTAAGACAGAAGCAGCTGATTCCCAGCGCGGCCGCTTTTTCCGCTGCAGCCAAGATGTTGGGGCTGTTGCCGCTCGTGCTGATTCCCACGAAGACATCGCCCGCCTTGGCAACCGCTTCGAGCTCCCGCGCAAAAACCTGGTCGTAGCCATAGTCGTTGCCGATCGCGCTGATCGCGGAGTTGTTCGTCCCCAGCGCCAAGGAAGCCAGGGGCGCGCGATCGAACTTGAACCTGGAGATGAATTCCGCGGACAGGTGCTGAGCATCGGCAAAACTGCCACCGTTGCCCGCGAAGATGATCTTGCCGCCTGCGCGCAGGGATCTTATGCAATTGGTAGCCAGCGTTTCGATCTGGGCGAGGAGC
>SXGQ01332016.1_pt1 | contig 10328 bp, 10 predicted proteins | sample 3178371 | NCBI WGS metagenome assembly SXGQ01 (sample SAMN11356859, study PRJNA531348) | freshwater metagenome | isolation source: freshwater sample F1-20 | place: China: Fuxian Lake, Yuxi | collected 2017-12-25 | reverse complement strand
GAGGACCGCCGTATTGATTCGTATGTGTATCGTTCGGCGCCTGGCTATCGTCCGTACTATGATGCGATGTATAAGAAGTATTTCTTTAATTCCGATGTTGAGAAGAATATGAAGTTCAATCCCGATTGGCGTAAGCCGACTGTGGAGAATTATATCAATTGGCTTCTGATGATTTTCTCTCCGCACTTTGACCCCAAGGCTTTGCCGGGTCTGTCAAAGATGGTGGATATGATTGACCTGCGTAATATTCGTCGCTTTGATGAGAAGCCGATGATTGATTCTATCCGGTGGAAGAAGTCTGATGCAGTAGTGTCCAATCCACTTTCTGCTACTGAGCTTGTGGTGTTTAAGTATGAGCAGTTCCCGCTTCTTTGGAAGGTTGCCAACGAGTTGATGGTGGAGATTCTTAAGCGTGCGAAGTTCTACGCTGATATGGAGGACGAGGATAACTCTGGTGATAGTGGGACCGATGGTATTCCTGTTGAGATGGAGAATGATGGGAAGGAGTTTGATAATGAGGGAATGCCGAATTACGACCTTCCGCAGAAGAAGTATAATGCGGGTAAGGGTAAGAAGGCGATGGAGAAGATGAAGGATATTCAGAATCAGACCGCTCGTAAGAAGAAGATTAAGAAGAACGAGCAACAGCAGATTGAGTCAATGGAATCTGCGAACGCCGAGATGTCGGAGAATTCTGACCCGATTTATGGGAAGGTTCCGTGTCTCGTCACGAAGAAGCTCACGAAGGAAATTATGAAGTCTGAGTGGTTCCCATTTGCGAATGTGTGGGCGTTTAGTGGTGGTGGTGACTATCGTACCGCTGACCGTAACCAGACCTATCGTGGATTCCTCGCGGGGATTCGCATGGGACAGGTTCTCGCTCACAAGTTGCAGGTTCGTAACGAGCCGCAGGTCACGCACTTTACTCGTCAAGAGCATGGGAAGATTGACCGCCGTATCCTCTCGCAGTTGGGGATGGATATTGAGAATGTGTTCAAGCGGACTACGGTAGAGTCGTATAATCCGGCTCTTCTCTATCTGTCGGTGGACGCCTCTGGTTCGATGTGGGGTGGTAAGTGGGAGCGTGTGATGACGGTGATGACGGCTCTTGCATTCGCCGCTGACAAGATTAAGAATCTGGATGTGGTGATTACCCTTCGTGGAAATGTCGGTAGTGGTATCCCGACTGTCGCTGTGGTCTATGACAGCCGTGTAGATACGTTCGTCAAGGCGAAGGCATTGTTCCCGTATCTCGCTTCGAATGGTTCTACGCCTGAGGGATTGTGCTACCACAGCACTATTGAGTTAATGCAGGAGTGTGTGAAGACGCACACGGTATACTTCATTAACTTCTCTGATGGTGAGCCGGGTTGCTCGTTCAGCCACAATGGTAAGCGGTTTGACTATGGTGGTGAGCAGGCGATGAAGCAGACGAAGAATACGGTTCGCACGATGCGTGAGATGGGAATTCGTATTATGAGTTACTTCATCAGCGACTATCAGCACCACGAACATTCCTACACAACGAAGTTCTTCCGTTCGATGTATGGGCAGGAGACTGAGTTTGTGGATGTACGGAATGTGGTTAATGTTCTTAAGACCTTGAACAAGCTCCTTCTGGTCAAGGAATAAAAGAATAAATCAAAAAATAGGGAAACCTCCACCACAAGTGGGGGTTTTCTTTTATTATATTATATTTATATACTGACCTCAACTTGGTATATTGATGACGCAACATAAGATTGTAAAGATTCCAGATTGGGTAACGCCAGAAAGTGAAGATTACCTAAATCAAATAGGTAAAGACGGATGGGAGCTGGTCCATCTTTATAATCAACATGCGTATATGAAGGCGTCGGCAGGTGGGTCAATCGAAAGTGGTTCTCTAAACCCATCATTCGATGCATTCGGTCGTCAGCGTGTTTCCGATGTATTTACACTTGGTGACTACAAACATCTATACGCCATTAACGATAACTTTGTAGATTTCACTACCGCAAGTGCAGATATACAACACGATGTAAATCAATCATTAGTCACACTTTCCACTGGTGCTGTATCATCTAGTCGTGCAGTACATCAAACCAAAATGTATCACAACTATATGCCTGGGAAGAGTCAAATGATTCTTAGTAGTTTTGTGTTTGGTACTGCACAAGCAGGAGTTACCAAACGCACTGGGTATTATGATGACTATAATGGTATCTTCTTAGAACAAGACAGAACTGGTAGTTTACAACTGGTCATCCGTTCTGCTACCAACGGAACTGCATCACTCACAGAGGAAAGAGTCAAACAAGAAAATTGGAATGTAAATACTTTGTTGTCTGGTAGTTTCCAATTAGATATGAGTAAGACCCAATTGTTCTATACTGATTTCCAATGGTTAGCAGTTGGTCGTGTTCGTTGTGGATTCGTATACAAAGGAACAACTATTATCTGTCATGTGTTCGATCACACTAATGAATTAGCAGTACCGTATATGAGTAATCCAAATCTTCCAGTTCGTTGTGAAATATTTAACAACGGTGCAGAAGCTGGAAGTATGAAACAAATTTGTGCTACTGTTGGTAGTGAAGGTGGATATGCAGAAAGTGGTGTTGCATGGGAACTCAGTAGTCCAACACTTCGTAATGTTACGGCAAGTGCAACTATGCCAGTGATGGCAATACGATTGAAAAATTCGTATGGTGGATTACAAAATCGTGCATTCGTTCGTATTGAACAAGTGGGTGCCTTTACCGAAGACCAAACATCACGATACAACCTTGTTAAGATTCCAAACTCTGCGTCATTGGTTGGTGGGTCTTGGGTATCAGTTGACCCTGACTCTGTTGTTGAATATAACGTGGGCGCAACATCCTATGTTTCTGGTTCAACCTTCTTAGGTGGATTCATTTTCGCAGGTGGCACTGGTGGTGGTAATAACATCGCAGGTCAACAACAAACGCCAGCACCAAATGCAAAAGGTAATTTCATCGCACAGAATTTCCAAAGTAATGACAGTGAAATCTATGCGTTGGTTATGAAGAATATGCATGCAAGTAGTGCAACAGATGTTGGTTGTTCTATTACCTGGAAGGAAGTTTACTAATTTTCTTGATATATATAATCACACTTAACTGAGTAATAATATGGCCGGATTCTGGTATAAAGTCGAAGTGATGCCTTCTGGGTCTGCTAACCTTACATCGTGGTTAGATACCTATGGCGCAAGTAAATGGCAGTTAGTTCAAGTAATACCTGCTTCACCAATCATCACTAGTGGTAGTGGTGTAACTACTACCGCAAATGGTCAAGTTCTTTGTTATTTCATTTCTGGTTCTAATTAATATTTTAATTAATACCGTATAATAGGACACCTTCGGGTGTCCTTTTTTATTACCTTATATTAGTAAATCTTAACCAAATCTTAATGTTCGTTCACTTTACAAATACGATTGCAAAGAGTATATTTCAGTATGTTCAAAATCACCCCACAAACTGAGGTTTACATGGATACGATTGTTAAGGTTCTGGATGACATGACTGCGATTGACGCGACAGGTAAGGATGTGACCCGCAAGGTTCCTGTCCATGCTCGTAAGCGAGCACTTCACAACGAGTGTGCCCTTCGTCTGGTCAAGACTAAAACAGGAAAGACGCAGTGGCGTGATACCGACCTTGCCGATTACGAAGCTCTTACCAAGCAGGCTGTCCCTGCCAAGCGTACTGGTAACGTGAAGAATGAGCTTGAAAATGATGTAATTGATTTTCTCACCAAGTGCGAGGAGCTGAAGCCCGACCATCTGATTATCTCACCGTTGAAGTGGCGATATCTGATGCGCTCGGTACTCCGTGGCAAGAATATTCTGATGACTGGTCCTTCGGGTTGTGGTAAGACTCTCGCGGCTCAGACTATCGCCGGTGCACTTGATGGTCGTGAGTTCTTCTACTTTAATATCGGTGCCACCCAAGACCCGCGTTCGACTCTTATCGGGAATACCCATTACAGTAAGGACAAGGGTACCTTCGTCGCTGAGGCTCTGTTCGTCAAGGCGATTCAGACTCCGAACGCCATCATTCTTCTTGACGAGTTGACCCGTGGTCACGCTGACGCCTGGAATATTCTGATGACGGTCCTTGACGAGAATCAGCGGTATCTTCGAATTGACGAGATGCCGAATACTCCGACGATTAAGGTCGCCAATGGTGTCACCTTCATCGCTACGGCGAACATCGGAGCTGAGTACACCGCCACTCGCGTTCTTGACCGAGCAATGCTGGACCGATTCGCTTCGGTTGTCGAGATGGAACCGCTCAGTCGGGATGATGAGGTCAACCTTCTCCGTATGACCTACCCTGAGGTTGAGATTAATCTCCTAGAGTCCATCGCTGAGATTGCGGACCACACCCGCCAGCAGGTGAAGAGCGAAGACCCAAAGGTGACTACCTCTATCTCGTCACGTATCACGGTCGAGATGGCTGGACTCTTGAATGATGGATTCTCGCTCGCCGAGACAGCTGAGGCTTGTATCTACCCCTTCTTCTCGAACGCCGGTGGGAATGACTCTGAGCGGACCTATATGAAGCAGTTGGTCCAGAAGTATCTCCCTGTGGCCGGTGGAGCGGGAACGCCGTGGGATAATCTGACCACACCTGAGGACCAGAAGGTTCCGTTCTAATGCACGAAGCACAAGTCTTAATGTACGAGCTGCAGGCGTACCCCACGGAGGAGGTTTTAATCCGCCGTGGGGACAGTATCCAAAGTTTCAAAACCGCCAGTGATTTAATGCAGCATGTTGGTTATCTAAAATCATATTTTCAAAAGTTGGAAATGGCAATAAGGATGAAAGCAGAATATACGGGGGTTCCAGACAATCAATATTCTGTATATCGTACCGTTAAAGCCACCGAAGATATGAAGTTTTTGATGCACAATATTGTACCAGAAGTAATTAAAAAAGAATTAAATTATTCCGATATCTTTGTCGCAGTTTACCCGCAGGTGGTCAAATCTAAAGAAGGATATGATGTAGCTGGGTTCGTGGTCACCCGACCATTTACAGTCAAACAGGCGAGAGATTACGGAGAAAAACTACGTGGTTTCAATGAACGGATGCGGATTGATGCAAATGGGAATCTTCACTTAACCGCACAATCCCTAATGCAGTGCAGGTATTGCGGTGGTATCACAAATGATGTGGATAATGAATATCTCGCTGGTACAGACCACCTCGAATGTGTACTGAAGGATTATAAAGCAATAATGAATGGCACCACGTGTTAATAATAAGCTTATAATAAAGACCCTTGACAATTCAACCAAATTGGTGTATATTTAATATATCACCCAAACAGGAGATTTAAACAAAATGTTGTCGTCTTTCAAAGATGCAGTTAGTAAGTTTCTTTCAAAGGAGAATATCAATACCGTAAAGGATACTGGTAATCCCAAGTCTCTTACGCTTGTAAGTAAGTTTAAGGAATTGGTATTCCGTGAGAGAAAGTCTGAGGCAGATACTAGCGATAGTACTATTCAGAACTCTTGGTTCAATCGTCCATTCAATAGTAAGAATAGAACCATTCTTATTGATAAGGTTCGATATGCGCTTCAGATTATTGCTGGCATCGCCGACCTACATACCCTCCCTGTGTCTTATATCTATGACTTGGGTGACCGTGTATTTGGTGTAGATATTTCTCCGCGTCTTTATTTGAAGGACCGTGGAAACATCATGCACATCCTTTCGAATTTGAATAACCTTTCTCTGTCACGTGCGGAGTGGATGAAAGTAATTACACAACTTGAAAAGCGTCCGTCGGCTATCGTAGATAGTATGATTGATAGTATCAAGAAGGTTATCAATCGTGGTACTCATGATGACAGTTATACTATTGATGAGATTATGACTGATGAGCACCGTCATCTCCTCGCGGAGCTTGATATCGCGGTCAAGATTACGATTGAGTCTCTTGCTGTTCACAAGGATGAGATGCGGTACATTAACAACAATCAGAACCCGTGGACACCAAATACCTTTGGTATGCTCGCGTTGACTGAGAAGGTGGTTCGCGACTCTGGTTCTAATTTGGACCTTGATGCTGTCGCTCGTCATTGTGGTCGTAAGTCTGTGTTTCTTGGTGACGATATCCTCTTTGGTAGCCGAAAAAGTATTATCGCAAAGTATCCTGAGCATGAGGCAGAACCTCTGTATCGTTGGTTAGGGTGTCGTGAGTATACCAAAAATCGTGACATCAAGAGCCGATATATCTCTTTTGAGAAGGAAAAAGATATTGATATTCGTGAAGAGAGTTATGTCATGCTGGCCGGACGAAAGACTAAGGATTTCCTTCGGTATTCAGACACCATTCAGGAGATTTCAAATTGTACGAAGTGGGCGGTGTTGAAAGATACTATCGCTACCACTACTGCTCGTCTCGCGGAAGAGGACGAGGACCGTACTCGTAGTAATATTGAAGATTTGGACCCGTCAAAGGAACGGGCCGCGATGCGGTGGATTGACATGATTGTGGACATTCACGCAGATTCCGCGTCCGATGTATCTATCTCTCATGTGACCACCCGTGTTGTGAGTGAGGCGACTGAGTGGTTGACATTGATGGTCAATGAGGACATCTCTGACAACAAGATTGTTCATACCTTGTGGATGAAACGTGCCGACCGTAATACTCGCGAAGTGAACTTCTATACTCCGCTTCAGGAGAAGTTGACGAAGGAGTTTGAGAACGAGAAGGTGTCTGAGAAGTCTCTTCGTAAGGTGAAGTTGACCAAGTTGGAAGCGGTATTGTCTGAGGGTGGTTTGACTGACCGTCAGTTTACTATCGTGGACCGTGAGGGAGACTCCGCGTATTCCTATTCTATGGTGAGTGTCCGTACTGGTCAGGGGTTCCACCTTGGACATAAGGTGTCTCGTATGAACGGGGGACGAATGAATGCAGACAATACGTTCCTCCAATTCGAGAACGACAATATTTACAATACGTCCAACAATATCACAGAAGGGTATTGGTCAGACTATCTGTCGTGGGTCATTTCTATTGAGAAGAATGAGAAGCGTTTGACGAAGGATGAGAAGGAGCACTTTACGACCACCAAGAAGTTCTGTGAAATCATGGTGGAACACGGTCAACTTATTTAAAAAGGAGAAACAAATGAATAAACACGAACTTACCCTATCGGTCGCTTCTTTCAATAAGACCACGACCATCTCACAACCAGACGATATTGATATCCATGAGTTCTTGGATACCTGTCGGAGTCTCGCTATCGCAGTTGGGTACCATGAGAACAATTGGAAGGACGCAGTTATTGAAATGGCTAATGACTATCTAGAAGAGGAAGAGAACCAGACCAATAAGCAGTTGGATGAGGTATTGGCACAACATCCTGTCTATAAGGGTAAGTCTAACCTGATGACCAGTTGGGGTCCGCTCAACCACACCGACTGCTAATAAACACCATTTAACTAATGACCCGTGGTCACCCCACCTATTAATAATAATACTACAGATAGGAATACCCATATATGACCAGTAATAGAATCAAAGACATTCCAGACTATGAATGTGACGTATGCAACAAACCCCTATTAAAAGAACATATCCGTCACAGTACAATACATGGTAGCAGACAGTTCACCTTTTGTTCCATAGGATGCTATTACGAATGGGCACAGGGAGAAGAGCACCGATATCCTGAGGACTATGACTCATAAGGTAACCACATTCTTTAATATAATGTATTATTAAGTAAACCGTGATATGATAATGATAGCAAAGTGATATCACTATGATATCATCGGTGGGGAGGGCTGTCACGTTCGTGTTGTGCGCCAGAAAATTTTTGCCACATAGAAATCATTTAATCTAAAGGAGTTAGCGATGTCCATGTACGATATCAATCAACTGGTAGAAATTGTCAATCACTCTGAGCCCTCTTGTAATGGGCAATATGGGACTATTGAGAGTATGCAGGTAGCCTATGACGGGTATACATACTACTATAGTGTGCGTTTGGAGGATTCCGATACGGTATGTACGTGTACTGATGATGAAATTATGGAGGCATGACCACGTGGGTATACTTATGTTGACTATCATTGTATGCGGTATAGTCCTATTAGCTGTATGGGATGACCACAAATGATTCCGAATGGATGGCCTTGGTTACTAGCGCTCATTACCACCCTTGTGTTAGCCCGCATAAGTCGAAATCATGATGGCTAATAGGGGTTCGTTTTATCATTTTTTGACCCCGTTTTATCATTTCTGAGGAGAGTTATATATGGTCACTGTATCTGAACTTATCATTGCTTTACAACAAATACAAAAGACATTCCCCACGGCAAGAGTCTATGCCGAAGGTTGGAATGACCAAGGGGACTTGTCAAAGGTAGAGCTCCGTGGTGATGTACGCTTGGAACGGGATGCCGTCGGGAATCCTATCATCAATCTCCGATAGAATCAGTCGGGATTTGAACGCATAGGGGGCACCCCAATAATATGTTATAATGACAGACCCTCTGACATTTTGACATTTAGGGGGCTGTGTTAAAATGACACAGCGTTTTATCATTATTAGGGGTCGTTTTATCACGCCTGGAGCTGCAGCGGGTATTGACTTTTTGACCCAAGCCTATTAGATTCGGGGTATGATTAAAAACATCCAGCGGGACGGGGAGGGCCGTGTGGTGTCCGGCACGTGTCACTGTGGCCACAAGGTGTGGCTCGGTGCCTTCACTTGTGAGTGCGACCGGTGTGGTCGGCTCTATAACTGGGCGGGGCAGGAGCTCATGCCCGTCGAGCACTGGGAGGAACCCTGGTAGTACCTGTCTAGGTTTCACGCAGGGGGTTGTCCAGCTTTGACGGTCCCCGTTAATAGGTTATAATGACAGGCGGGTGCGACATTTTGACATTACCGCATTAAATACCCGAAGAAACCCCGAAATACAGATAATAGGTATTATGTAAAGTTGTTTTATCATTTTGTTTTATCACGCAGGTCGCACCTCGTCGCTCCGTATCACTGCGCACCGCCCCATCACGGCAAGGGCATCCCTATAGCCCATCCGTCTCGCCTCCTTTATACTTTTCGCATATACAATCGTCTGCCATTGGTAGTGCGCCGTGCGGCAGGTATAGACCCACTGCCGCATACCGGAGAGGTGGGGGAGTCTTTTAGTGAGCATCGGTGCCCCAGTAGTCGAGGAGGGCCGCGTCTACGTCAGCAGTCTGCACCGTCCACATGATTTCGGCATCGGGATAGGCATCAAGCGTCTGCTCCTCCGCATGGTCGGTGTCATCTGCTTGACATATAAACGCGAAAGGTGTGTCAAAGGGAAGCAGGGCTTGGTCACGATAGAGAACGACATAGGGTTGCATATTAGACCGGCTCCAGCAGGTTAATATTGCAGAAGGTGATATAGCCGTCCTGACGCATCACATGCCGAAGCCACCCACGATTGCGACCTTGGGGAAGGTTGACCACCTGAACGATATCGCCATCCCGAAGGTCGCCGAGGATAGACTCAAAGAGCCCATGCCCCGTGAACCGATAGAAGCACCCTGCCTTTACACGCTTAGCCATTAGGCACCCACCATGAAAAGGAGCTCCTGCGCACCGTAGACCTTGCGAGCATCACAGCTCTCGCAGGAGTAGGAACGGGCATCCGGCTCCACACCTTCCTGCTCATGTCCACAAGCAATGCAGATCCCGATGTTGTCGTCAGCCTCGACGGCTTCCATGAACTGGTCAAGAGTAATGCGTGCCATTTCTTTATTTCTCCTGACTTGGTGAGAGTGTACGGCTTGTTCCAGTCGCCGACCTTTAGGTTGTAGTAATACGCGGTGTCGAAGTAGTCCGTCGAGATGTCACTGCGGTCGTAGTAGTCTGCCGCCTTGAGAGCGGTCACCATCTCGCTGATGAAAGACTTGGCGACTCCATCCTTATAGTGCTCGTCGAACCAGTACTGATTAATATCGAAGTTATACCGCTCACGCGCGTGGTCGATATCCATCATCGTGCGCTGAGTATTCATATCCGCGAGGAAGTCAATCGACCCAGACTTGAGGGTGCAGGTGATGGAATGCTGCGTGCAACGGAAGGTCGCCTTCATGCCATACTTAGCCAGTACCGGCTTCGCCGCCGTCACAATCTTTGCCTTGCGTTCCTGATTCATCCAAGCCATCTAGTTTCTTTCTCCGTTTAGGTTATGATGTATTATAAACCTTTATTGAATAGAATACAAGGGGGCAGGTGATTTTTCTTTTAATCGTTACAATTGGACAAGACCTAGACAATAGCTGGACAGGCGGCCTGCTGTGAT
>SXGQ01057426.1_pt1 | contig 10328 bp, 10 predicted proteins | sample 3178371 | NCBI WGS metagenome assembly SXGQ01 (sample SAMN11356859, study PRJNA531348) | freshwater metagenome | isolation source: freshwater sample F1-20 | place: China: Fuxian Lake, Yuxi | collected 2017-12-25 | reverse complement strand
TACCTTTACACAAGATGTGCAAGATGCTAATGAAGCAGAAGCTTGGTATTTTATTAGAGTATAAAGAATAATGTCTAACGTATATAAAAACGCAATATATAATCCAACAACAACGGCTAATACGACTGTCTATACTTGCAACGCTACGGCAAGAGCGGTCATTCAAACCATTCAATTAACTAATCAGTCAGGTAGTCATACAGTAGAAGTTTATATTTATGATTCTTCTACAACAACTACATCAGAAATAGCTCATATTACTTTAGGTTCTAACTCTACAGAAAATGCTGCTAAAGGACCTATTATTTTAGAAGAAGGTGATGCACTATTACTTTCTTGCACTAATACAGTAGTATCAGGAATTGTTTCTATACTAGAAGTAAATAGGAGTTCATTAACATCGTAATGAAAGAAATAAAAGTTATTTGTGATTCTGAAATCACAATTAAAAATATAAAGACAGGTCATGTCTATAAAAACGAAGAAGAGGTTAAAGCAGATAAAAATGCTAAACCAGAAGATATTAGACGTGATGTTAAAATATTAGTTCCAGACATACCTCTATTTAATAAATCATGATTTTAGGAGATAGTTTAGAATATGAATTCTTTGATGAAGCAATTCAATTATTAAAAAATCCAATAGGTGTAAGTGTTGAAATAGGTGTTCGTCGTGGTATGGGCACTAAATGTATTATTGATGCATATAGAAAATATCATCCTTCTATACAACTAAAACATTTAGGAATAGATCCTTATGGTAATATTCTTTATAGAACATCAGATAATGATAAAGGTGGTAGATTAGATTATACCAATAAAATGAAGCAAGATGCATTACTTGCAATTATAAAAGAATATCCAGAATTTAATTTTGTCAATTTAGAAGATTCAGAATTTTTTAAAAGATATGCAGATGGTTATCCTGTTTATGATTTTGAAAAGAAACTATTAACAAAATATGAAACAGTTCATTTTGATGGACCTCATGATACAGAATCTGTAATGAAAGAAGTTGATTTCTTTTTAGACAGAAGACCTGAACAATGTGTGTATATATTTGATGATATTGATACTCATGATATTGACAAGATAGGTGAACATCTGATATGGAATGGTTTTAAAGAATTTAAAAAAGGTAAGAGGAAAGCAGTATTTATAAATGAATCCTAAAGGTGGGACAGAGATATTAAAAGAACAGTTAATTGCTCAACTAGAACCAGGTTCTATTGATGGAATTAATCTTATTGGTTCTATTTGTCATCCGTCACTTGTAGAAAAAGATAAAACAAATATTCTTTGGCAACATTTAAGTTATGATCAACCGAATGTACAATACATGCGTGATCGTAAATTTGTAGATTCCATTGATTACTTTATTTATGTAAGTTCTTGGCAATACAATAAATTTAGAGAACAATTTCAAATACCTGAATATAAGTCATTTGTAATTAAGAATGCAACTCATCCATTTGAATCAGTTCCTAAACCAATTTTAAATACTATTCCACAAACTAAAATTAAATTATTATATAGTTCAACTCCATGGCGCGGACTTGCAGTTCTTATAAAAGCAATAGAAATATTAAATAAAACTAGAGATGATTTTGAAGTAGATATTTATTCTTCAACTAAAATATATGGTTCACAATTTGAAGAAAATGAAAAAGGAAAATTTGATGAGTTATTTAATAAATGTAAGAATACACCAAATGTTAATTACCATGGGTATGCAAGTAATGAAGAAATAAGAAAAGCATTATTAACAACACACATCTATTCTTATCCATCTATCTTTGCAGAAACATCTTGTCTTGCTATCATCGAAGCGATGAGCGCGGGCTGTCATGTAGTGACAACGAATTACGGGGCGTTGCCAGAAACATGTGGAGAATTTGCAACAATGATTGAATTTGATTCTAGTGGACAAAATTTAATTGAAAGATATGCAGATACATTAAACTCTGTAATTGACAATTATAAAAATGGTCTATATAAAGAGGACCTAGAAATGCAAACGAAATATTATAATAAATATTATTCTTGGGGAATAAGAATAAGAGAATGGATTAACTTTTTAAATTATGCCAGAAGCCAAAAAAAAGCACATTAAATTATTCGTAGCAACACCAGCATTTGGTCATATGGTTACTACAAACTATATGAACAGTATGATGAAATTTGTATCTCATTCACATCCAAGACTTGCTGTATCTACAGCATTGCATCTTCAATCGGGGATGGCACTAGTAACACAAGCTAGAAATAATTGTGTAGCTTCTTTTCTAAATTCAGATTGTTCTCATATGTTATTTGTGGATTCAGATATTGGATTTGAACCAGAAGCTGTTTATAGATTATTAGAAAAAGATGTACCATTATGTTTAACTCCGTATCCAGTAAAAGGTTATGGACCTAATCACCAATTACAATTTATTGTACACTTTCCAGATAGGAATAATGTCAAAGTAGAGAAAGATGGTTTTACAGAAATTACTGCAGGGCCAACTGGATTTATGATGATTAAAAGAGAAGTATTCACTAAACTAGCAGAAGTATATCCAGAGAAGAAAACTGTTAATAAACAGTTAGTAGGTAATAAAGTAGAGGTTATGAAAGATGGTTGGTATACCTTCTTTGAAACTGCACAAGATCCTGAAAATGGTTATCTTGGTGAAGATATATCTTTCTGTACATTATGGGTTAAAGCGGGTGGTAAAATATATGCTGATGCTATGAGTCCATTAACTCATTTTGGCTCACATTCTTACCATGGTAGCTTAAGTTTAATGTTTCAAAAGAAAGATAAGGCAGAAGCTGACGTTCAATCTTTAGTTGACGAAAAGAAGAAATCATAGTAAATTCAACGTTTCCGCTTAATTCAAGACTAGCAATCTTGCTAATTTTATTATAATATTATTTAAATTATGATTAGCATGATGCAATTACCTAGAGAAACATATAAAAGTGGAGGTTTATCTTCTTTAAGAGAAGCTAGAGATCTACTTGAAAAACATGCATTACCTGGAGAAACATTAGCATATATTAACGATGACGAAGCCAAGTATTTAAGATACATGGGTGGTGCTGGTATACCAATTAACTCATCAGGAATACCTTCTTACTTTAAACTTAAAAAAATATTTAAACCAGTTGCAAAAATTTTAGATAAAATCGTACCAAACGAAATTAAACCTTTTTTACCATTTATAGCAGCAGCTATTCCATTTGTTGGTCCAGCCATTGCTCCTGGATTAATGGGAGCTTTATCAGCAGGTCAAATGGCTGCAGTTGCAGCTGGCGCTAATGCTATTTCACAACTTTCTCAAGAAGGAGCTGCGGAACGTGGATTGAATCCAGTATCATTAGGTTTATCTGCTTTATCAGGATATGGAGCAGGAGCTGGTAATCTTGCTAAAGGTGCAGCAACATCAGGAAATATTGCTGGTAATATTCCTACTTATAATATAGCTGCAAATCCAGAGTTAGCTCAATTTGGTAATTTAACTGCTGCAACTACTCCAGTTAACGCCGCACAGCTTTCAGAATTAGGAAAAGGTTTTTCTACAATTCCAGGAATAAATGATTTATCTCAAGTAGGTGTTTCTCAATTACCTGCTGGTTATACTCCTCCAACATTCTTACAACAAGTTCAAAATGTTCCAGGAAACGTTTCTGAATTTGTAGGTGGTTTTACAAGACCTGGTATGGAAAATTTAAAAACAATAGCAGATCAACCCATAGGAGATATTACATTATCACAAGCGTCTAAAGCCGGAGTAACTTTATTACCTGGTCAATCATTCGCTGCAGGTGAAGTAGCATACAATGCTGCATTAGATGCTAAAAAGAAATATGATGAAGAAATGGCTAGATTAGGTGGTATAGTTTCAGCTAACAAACAAGATCAAATTAATTATATTAGAAGTGCTATGTTATCAGCTGGATTTAATGAAGACGAAATAACTAGTGCTATAGCTAGATCAGGATTTCAATATGGTGGTTATGTAGGATATGCTAAAGGTGGAATTATGGATTTAGGTGGAATGGAATTAGATTATAGAGCAAAAGGTGGATTTGTTCCAATTGGTAAAAAAGAACGTGCGGATGATGTTCCTGCAAGATTAAGTAAAAATGAATTTGTGTTTACTGCAAAAGCTGTTAGAAATGCAGGTGACGGAGATATTAGAAAAGGTGCAAAAAGAATGTATCAAATCATGAATCAATTAGAGGCAAGAGCTTAATATGTCAATACCTACACCCACACAGGTTACACAAAATTTACCTTCACCATATTTAACTGGTGCATTTACAGCATTAGGTGAAAGGCTATTACCTTTACTTGCAACTTCTGCAGCTATTGCAACAACAACATATGCTCCTCAAGTTGCAGCAGAAACTCAACTACAACAACAAGCAAGAGGACTTGCTGGTGGATTAGGTGGATTTCAACAATATTTAACAGGTGCTGAACAACTGGGACAACAAGCACAACAAACTTTAGGTGGTGCTACTCAATATATGGGACCACAGGCATATCAACAATTTATGTCTCCATATCAACAACAAGTTATTGATACGACATTAAAAGAATTTGATGTTCAAAGACAAAAAGCATTAGCAGGACAGCAAGCACAAGCTGTAGCAGGTGGAGCTTTTGGTGGAGCTAGGGAAGGAGTTCAAAGGGCAGAGTATGGTGCACAAACTTTACAAGATAGAGCAGCATTGCAAGCTCAATTATTACAACAAGGTTATGGTCAAGCACAACAACAAGCATCGCAAGCATTTCAACAACAATTAGGATTAGCTCAACAACAACAAGGACAAGGACAATATCAACAAGGTTTAGCTAGTTTACAACCACAATTATTAGGACAACAAATTGCTGGATTAACAGGATTAGGTCAGCAACAACAAGCTCAAGCTCAAGCAGTATTAGATGCACAAGCAGCTGCTGCAAGAGAAGCTGCATTCGAACCTTTCACTAGATATGGTTTAGTTGGTCAACAATTAACAGGTTTAGTTGGTGGATTCCCAACACAAGTTCAAACATTTAACCCACAACAACCTGTTAGCCCATTACAAGCGGCTTTAGGAGCAGGAACAGGTTTAGCTGCTATTGGAGGCAAACTATTTGGTAAAGGAGGAATATTTGGTTAATGAGTAAAGTATTAAGAAGACCAATGTTTAGAGGTGGGCGCGTCGATAGTCGCGGAACGGGGATTACATCTGGATTAGATGAAGGATATGCAGATGGTGGCAGAGTAGGGTATCAAAGAGGTGGTTATTCTACAATTCCAGGAATAGATGATTTATCTCAAATAGGAATATATAATCCTTACACATCTCTTTCTTCTTTTGCAGGTCCTGGTCCACAATATATTACTCCAAGACAAAGACTTGGTTTACCTACCGCAAGCACTATTCCTAGTTATTACACAGGAACTGCTCGTCAACAAATGCAACAACGTCAAGAAGATTTAAGAACTCAAGCTCAAGCTGAACAAGAAGAAGCTTCATCATCAGAATTTGCAAAAGCTTTCATACCTACTTCTGATACTACAACAAATAAAAATTTAGGTGGATTTAAAAATAATTTACCAACTGAAGAAGAAGATATAAAAAGACAAGCAGAGTTGTATCAAAAATTATTAGGTGGAGAAGAATCAAAACAACAAGCTTTATTTGATGCATTACTTGCAGCATCTCCAGCTTTTTTTAAAGGTAGAAATTTAAGAGAAGCAGCTCCAGAAGTATTAACTGCTATAAATAAATCAGGGGCTTTTGATAAACCAAAAGATATTAGACAAGCAGCTGCACAATTAGCTATTCAAAGACAAATGATGAAAGATAAAGCAACAGCAGAGGAAAGATCTAGACTAGAATATTTAAGATTACAACAAGGTTTTAAAGAACCTTCTATAACTGATAGATTAGTAAAACTTGGTGCTCAAGATAGTTTTGGAGGTAATTTACCAAGTGATGTTAAGAAAGCTGTTCCAGGAAAATTTTATTTAGATGCAAATGGAAAATTAATAAAAGTAGTACAAGACCCAAAAACTAAACAAGTTGACTTCATTGAATACCCAGATTAAAAATGGCAACTGTAGAGGAATTAAGAAAACAATTACAAACTCTTAACGAAACTAATCTTTTACCTCAAGAAGAAAGTAATAAAGTAAGTACATTTGAATCCATTCTATCTGGAATAGGATCAGGATTAATTTCAATACCAAAGGGAGCTTTTTCATTAGGAGCTACTCTTTATGATTTAGGTGCAGGAACAAATAAAGCTGCTGAAATAGAAAAATACTTTGATGATTTAACAGAACTAGATGAAAAAGCAGAAGCAACCACAGCTGGTAAAATAACACAAGCATTAGTTAATCTTGGTGTACCAGGAGCATATGGTTTTAAATTAGGATCTTCATTAGCAAAAAATGCAATTACAGCTAAAAAAACAGGAAACTATTTTACACTAAATAATCCTGCTTTAAGAAAAGCAACAGATAAAGCAATTGAATTAAATTCAAAAGGAAAACTAACTACTTTTGCAGCTGGAGCTGTTGGTGGTGGTTTATCAGATGCTGTATTCGTTGGTGATGTTGAGGAAATGGGAACACTTGGTGATTTACTCGGTGGCCCAACAGAACTTAATAGAGGAGAAGGAGAGGATGACTATGACCCTACAAGAGAGTTAATTAATAGAGTTAAATTTGGAACTGAAAGTGCATTATTTACAGGAGTTCTTGCAGGAACAGGATCTAGTATTAAAAAATTAGCTCAACGTGGAAAAGATTTAAGATTTAGTAATAATCAGATTGACAGGACATTAGATAAAATAGCATCATTTGTAAGAGCTAGAGGTGGTAAAACACAAGAGTATTTTGATATTGAAAGACAACAAATAGGTAGAAGATCAGTAGATGTTAATTTAGCACAACAAATATCAAGAGATTTAGATCAAAATATAGATCAAATATTTCCTGCATGGAAAACAGTAGCTAATAAACAAACAGCAAAAGAAAGAACAGAAACATTAGCTAAACTAAATGATTTATTGTTATCAGGAGAACCTGTGCTTGATGACACAGGTAAAGTTACATTTGGATCTCTAGATGAAAATCTTAAACAAGGTGTAATAAATACTTTAAAAAAAGCAGGAGCTAAAGATGAAACAATAGCAGAAATATTAGGAAATTTAAGTGCTATTAGAACTGGATGGAGTGACATGTTTAGTAGTATTGGAGGAAAAATTGATCCTGAAAATATAGGTGATTTTAAAAAATTATTTGGAAATAAATTTAAAAATTATTTAGGATCTACTTATGATATATTCCAAAATAAATCTTTAATACCATTTTTTAATTTTAAACCCGCAGAACAAGCAATTGAAAAAACAAAACAAATGTTTAAACAAGTTGCTTTACAAAATGGTAGACCTATTACAGACGAACAAGCAAATTATTTTGTAGATCGTTTAGTTAAAACAGCAAGACTTCCAAAAGGATTTAGAATGGACAAACCATCAGATCCTATATTTCAAATACCAGATTTTTTTGTAGGTAAAACAGTATTGGACGATGCAGTAACTGATAAAGGATTTACGTCATTAAGCAGCTTACCAAAAGAAAATAGAGAAATAATAGAAGAATTATTAGGTAAAACTAAAAATCCTATGCAAACTATTTTAGGTGGAACCGCAAGATTATCTTTAATAACGAGACGTAATGAATTTTTTCAAGATCTTGTTTCTAAATCAGATGAATTAAAACAAAGAGGTAAGGGTATATTTTATGATACTGAAGAAGAAGCTTTACAAAATTTAGGACCTGATTTTAGAAAAATTAATATTGATCCAAATAAAGCATTAGAAGCTGGAATTACAAATCCAGTTAATGGTAAATTTGCAATTAATGAAATAGCTGATGCATTAGAACAAACGGCAGCACAAACAAGAAGCGATTCTATAATCGGTAAAATATATGAAAATTTAATTTTATACCCTAAAGCAACTTCTCAATTAGCTAAAACAGTTTTATCTCCGGTAACGCATGTAAGAAACTTTATTAGTGCTGGAGCATTTGCAACAGCAAATGGAATTATACCAAATCCATCAGCAATGCGTGAAGCATATTCAGCGTTGCAAACTGCATTACCTGGAACAAGACAAAATAACGAATTGTATAGAAGACTATTAGAATTAGGTGTAGTTAATAAAAACGTTGGTCTTGGTGATTTAAATAATTTATTAAAAGATATTAGTTTTGGTGAAACAGTCAATTCAGATAAATTTTTAAGATTAATGTTAAGACCATTATCTAAACTTAAAAAAGTTTCTGAAGATTTTTACACAGCTGAAGATGATTTTTGGAAAATTACATCTTGGGCTATGGAAAAACAAAGACTTGGTAATGCTTATGCTAAAGCAGGAATTACACGAACTGCAAAAGAATTAGAAGAAGAAGCTGCTGATATCATTAGAAACAATATACCTAATTATGATTATGTTGGAGATTTTATAAAAGGATTACGTAAATTACCATTTGGTAATTTCGTATCTTTTCCAGCAGAAATATTAAGAACTTCAACTAACATTATAAGAAGAGGTTTAGATGAAATTACAATGCAAGTTAAAAACGATAAAGGTGAATTAGTAAAACCATTAGCTGGAATTGGTTATCAAAGATTAATAGGTATGGCTACAACTTCTATTGCTGTACCAACCGCAGTAGTTGAATCAGCTAAAGTGTTATATGATGTCCTTGATGAAGAATTAGAAGCATTAAGAAGATATGTTCCAAATTGGTCTAAAAATTCAACTTTAATTCCAATCAGAGATAAAGAAACAGGAGATTTAAAATATATAGATTTTAGTCATGCTAATGCTTACGACATTTTATATAGACCTATACAAACTGTTATAAATTCAGTTGCCGAAGGTAGAACAGACAAGGATGGCATTATGGATGATTTTATGAAAGGTTTAATAATAGCTTCAAGTGAATTAGGTAAACCATTTGTAGAAGAAGCTATATGGACAGAAGCTATTACTGATTTACTTGTAAGAGGAGGAAGAACTAGAGAAGGTAATCAAGTATTTAATCCTGAAGACACTATGGGTAATAAAATTAGAGCAGCTATTGGTCATTTAGTTGAAACTCAAGCTCCATTTTCATATCAACAAATGAAAAGATTAGATTTAGCAATTGAACCAATAGATATTATTCAAAAAGGTAAATTTGATAAGTATGGACAAGCTTTTGAATTAGGTGATGAATTAGCTGGCTTTACAGGATTTAGACCAGTTAAATTGAACGTGGAACGTGGATTAGATTTTAAAGTTGCAGAGTATCAAAAAGGAGTTAGGGAATCTAGACAATTATTTACAAGAAATGTTTTAAGAGGTGGACCTGTTACACCTGAAGAAATTGTAGACGCATATATAAATGCTAATAGAGCTTTGTTTGGAGTTAAGAAAAATTTATATAAAGATTTAAAAGCAGCTGAAATTTTAAATACTTCAGATCAGGTAATTAACAAAGCAGCAGAAAGAATTTCTAAAAAAGAATTTAGAAAAGTTAATTTAGGTTTGTATACACCTTTAAATATATCTCCGGATGTTAGAAAATTATTTGCTGAAAATGCAGAAAAATTAGGTCAAATTAATCCATTAGAAAGTGCTTTAAGTACTATTATAAACATTGAAAACATTTTATCTCAAGTTCCATTAACAGAAGAATCAATACCTCAATTAGAAAATCCATTTAAAAATTTACCTGAACCTACATTAGCTCCAATACAGGGATTACCTCAATTACCAAATCCTACTGATATACAAGGATACGGACAAGTTAATTTACCTACAGCAGTTGCAGGTAATCAAATTAATCCAATAACAAAGTTGACAGTAGCTGAAGAACAACTATTATCACCTGCTGAAAAACTAATTAGACAAAGACAGAGAACAGTATGAAGAAAATCATAAAATCTCGACTAGATGAACATATGATAGATTTATATCACAGAGTGGATAATCTTAAAAAAGATATATCCGTAATAAAAAATAATCATCTCAAACACATGAGTTGTGCTATTTATAAAATAGAAAAGAAACTTGATTGGATTCAAAAAGCTATGCTTACAGGAATGGGCGCTCTCACATTAACCCTCATAGCCATTCTATTCAAACTTAAATGAAATTAAGCAACAACTTTTCTTTAGAAGAGTTAACTAAATCCCAAGAAGCAATAAGACTCGGAATACCAAACGAACCAAATTCAGATCACATATTTAATTTACAATTACTTTGTCAATACATACTACAAC
>SXGQ01342196.1_pt1 | contig 10329 bp, 8 predicted proteins | sample 3178371 | NCBI WGS metagenome assembly SXGQ01 (sample SAMN11356859, study PRJNA531348) | freshwater metagenome | isolation source: freshwater sample F1-20 | place: China: Fuxian Lake, Yuxi | collected 2017-12-25 | reverse complement strand
GCTCTGTCTATCATCGACGCGAGCTCCCCAGAAGAGCTGGACCCGGTGGATGAAATGCGCCTTTGCGAGGCGCTTGGCCACGCCCTCTGGCACACGCGAGGAGGTGGTGCAGCCATGGCGAGCTGCTTCCGACGCGCGCTTGCCATTGCCGACCGACTCCAGGACAAGTCCTATCAAATGCGCTGCACCTGGGGGCTTTGGCTCATCTGCAATACGGTTGGGGACTATGCAGGCTCTCGAGGTCTTGCGATGAAGTTCGGAGAGATTGCCGAAGGGGTCGAAGACCCCAGCGCTCAGCTGACGCACGAGCGGATGATGTCCTTGGGTCTTCACTTTTATGGCAATCAGCAACTGTCAAGACAGTTCGCGAGAAGGGTCCTTGAGCATCCTCTGACAATCAACCACACCGCGCGAAACAGTGGCTTCCAGTTCGACCAACGTGTGGCTGCACTCACCGTCATGTCACGCATTCTCTGGATTCAGGGGATGCCAGAACAAGCACTCCAGCACGCCAACGACGCTGTCGAAGAGGCGCTGGCCATCGACCATGCACTATCTCTGTGCTATGCCATCGCAAACGGTGCTGGGCCAGTTTCGTTCTGGTGTGGCGACATGAAGCGCGCCAAGGCATGGACGGCATTGCTCCGTGCTCGAGCGGATGAGCGTTCGCTCTACTTCTGGCAAGCCTTTGCTGGCGCGTTTCAGTACCTGATAGACCTTGAGCATGACCTCAAACCATCACCGCAAGTGTTGTCCAACCCAGCGGTGGGAACCCTGTTGCGGGAGACTCTGAGCACCGTCAGGCCCGAGCTCGTTGAGCCCAAGCTAATTGAACGAGCTTTGAAGGGGGAATCGGGCTGGTGCACTGCAGAATTGTTGCGTTTGGAAGGGGAGCGCCTCGTCGCATCGAATGACCTCGAGGGAGGAGCAGAACTGTATCGGCGCGCCATCGACGTAGCTGTTACCCAGGACGCCCTGTCATGGGAACTGCGCTGCTGCATGAGCAACGCACGATTGTGGCGGCTTCAAAGACAGGTGGACAAAGCTCGAGAGGAGCTGGGGTCGACGCTAAGTCGATTTCACGAGGGTTTCGACACCAGGGATTTGCGGGCGGCTAAGGCACTATTGAAGTCGTTGGCTTGAGAGCGGAGTCGTGTCTCTTGTCTCGGTCTCCAAATGCAGAGACGGTGCTCTGGGTGTCAAGGTGGAGCCAAGGTGGCCGTTTCGCTTGGCCAGTCGTACTTCGGATGCCTCGGTTCGAATCAACCCGCGCTGCATGCAGATACTGATTGCTTCTGTTCGACTGCGGGCATTGAGCTTCTGAAGAATGGCTTTTACGTGGGTCTTCACCGTACCAAGGGCGAGATTCAGTCGGAGGGCGATGAGCTTGTTGGAAAATCCTGCCACCAGGAGGCTGAGGACTTCTTCTTCTCGATTGGTGAGAGCCACCTGGGCCATGCTGTCGGCCACTCGCGCCGCGGCTTCAGGACAGAGCCAGCGCAGTCCCTTTCCGACGGCCCGTACGGCGTTGAGCAACTCCATGGGAGAACTGGCCAACATCAAGTAGCCCCGAACGCCCAGTTCGATGGCGTGGCAGATGTCTCGCTCCCTCTGAGTGGAACTCAACACCAACAGGGGAGGGACGGCCTGGTTGGCTTGGGGCGGCGCTTGAAGCATCGCCACAGCAGTGTGATGGTCGGCAATCAGGACTTCAGGCCGCTCAGCGGCCATAGGTTCGACCACGTTGAGGTCAGATTCGGCGGCCAGCAGGTGCATCACTCCGGCAGACACAAACGGAGAGCTGTGGAGTACTGCGACCCGAAGCCTGAACATCAGTTGGGAGGACATCGGAACTCCTAGGTTGGGAGTTCAAATCCTCGCGCTGTGCAGCTCAAGTGGCTAGTTGAGTCTTGTCAATAACAAGTACTCGGCGCCAGGGCATGGGCGCCCCGCTTTTCAAAGATTTGCAACGCACAACTTGTCGCCCCGTCCCTTGGAGTCCGAAGATGAGCTCGCCCAGCGACCTTTTTGCTGGACGGCACATTTGACTCCGACCATGCCTTTCCGTGCACCCCCGCCAGACTTATTCGAACCATGGCCGTTGGGGGCATATGCACTCGCCCATCGCATTGTTTTACCCGCGATTTCTCAGGGACTGGCCACTCCTGTTGGTGTACCAACGGCCGAAATGGTGCGCTTTTACGCGGAACGTACTACAGCAGGTGGGCTGGTGGTGTGTGAAGCCGCGTCGGTCAGTCCAGGTGTCGCTCGCAATGAAATGCCTGGGTTACACAGCCCCGAGCAAGTCAATCACTGGAGGCTGGTGACAGACGCGATACGGGAGGCTCAAGGGGTCGCGATTTCGCAACTAGGCCTGGACGACGAGCAAGCCAGAGCATCGACTCAAGCACTTCAAGCTCTAGATGAAGACCGCTTGGAGCACTTTGTCCGTGACTATCGCAATGCGGCGGAGAACGCTGGCGATGCTGGATTTGAAGGCGTGGAGCTCCAGGCAGCTCATGGCGCACTGCCACAAAGGCTTTTGCATGGCGAAATGCAGGATTGCGCAGGTAGCTATCAAGGGGGAGCCGACGGCTGTTGTCGCTTTTTGGAGGAGGTGTTGGGTTCGTTGGTGGGCATCTGGGGACGCAATAGGGTCGGTCTTTGCTTGGAGCCGTTGAGACCGGAAGGTGGGCGGCGCATTGCGGGCATGGACATATTGGCCTTCTATGCCCGCCTATTCGAGAGCCTGGACGCCCTTGGGATTGCCTGGGTACACCTGGTTGAGCCCGGCTTTGGTGGAGTGTCGCCTGCGCCGGAGCGACCACGGCAACCGCGCATGTCAACGCTTTTGCGGCCGTACTTCACGGGTAATTTCATCATCTCAGGTGGGTTGGACCCGGGCACGGCACGCGAAGAGCTTCGCAGCGGACGCGCGCAGGGAGTAGCATTCGGAAGGGCCTTATTGGGCGACGCCGAGTTCATTACTCAACTTCGTGGCAACGACGCTGCGAGCCGCTGAATGCTTTCCGACGACGTTCCTGACGCACAAAGCTCTTTGGCGAACGCCTCCTCGGTGCAGGGAGGCGAGACATTCGTTTTCGGGCAGTTCAGCCTGATTCCGAGCCGACGTAGCCTACTTGATGGCGATGAGCCCGTGCGCATCGGAAGCCGTGCGCTGGACTTGTTGAGTCTGCTCGTTGAACGCGCTGGCGAGGTCGTGACCAAGGATGAGCTCATTCGCCATGCGTGGCCTCGAACGGTCGTCGATGAAGCAGGCTTGCGGGTGCACATTGCCGCGCTTCGCAAAGCACTCGGCGAATCTCATTCGGGCATCCGCTACATCGCCAACGTTCCCATGCGGGGCTACTGCTTCGTGGTGCCCGTTCAACGGATTGCACCTCAAGCGCCGGGTGCTGTCGCAGGTCTGGCTGCTATCTCAACGACGATTCCACCGCGCCTTTCACGCCTAATTGGGCGTGACGAGACCGTAAATGCAACAGAGCAGACAGTGCTTCAGCGACGCTTCGTGACGGTAGTGGGTCCAGGCGGGATGGGCAAAACGTCGGTGGCATTGGCTGCTGTGGATAGGTTGGCACCGCACTTCGAACACGGCGTAATCTTTGTGGACCTGGCCGGCATGCTTGACGCCAATGCTGTCCCAGGCGCAGTTGCGGCAGCGATGGGTATCCAGCTGCCGGCAAACGATGCTGTTGCAGGAATCATCAACTGGTTGGGAACGCGCCAAGTGTTGGTCGTTCTGGACAACTGCGAACACGTTGTCGATGCCGCCGCGGTACTGGCAGAGAGGCTCATAGGTGGCACTCACAAGGTCTATGTCCTCGCGACGAGCCGCGAGCCCCTTCGGGCTCGAGGCGAGTGGGTCCAGCGCCTGAACTCCCTGGATTGGCCCCCGTTGGGAACCCCGGTCAGCTACGAGAAGGCGCTCACCTACCCAGCATTCGAGTTGTTCGTTGAGCGCGCCATGGCGAGCCTGGATGGCCTGAGCTTCTCAGACGCCGACGTGCCAGACATTGCGTACCTTTGTCGAAGCCTGGACGGGATGCCATTGGCGTTGGAGCTTGTTGCAGCACGCGTGGGCATGTTCGGTCTGCGTGGCCTTGTGGAGCGCCTGGATGGTCATCTGCTGCTACCTACACTTGGGCACCGAACTGCAATGCCGCGCCACCAGGGTCTGCGTGCGACGCTAGATTGGAGCCACGGCCTCTTGACGCCTAGCGAGCAACGATTGCTGCGTCGCCTTTCGGTGTTTCGCGAGCGATTCACGCTGGAAGCGGCTGCCGGCGTAACCTCCGTTACCGACATGGAGCGGATGGAGGTCACTCCATTGCTGATGAACCTTGTGGCAAAGTCGTTGGTTGTGGCTGAGCCAGGTGGAGATAGCGTGAGTTATCGGTTGCTTCAAACGACCAATAGCTACGCAACCGAGCGCTTGTCTGCCAGCGGGGAGCTGGCAGACATCCGCCGCAGGCATGCCGTGTACTGCTTGACGCAGCTTGACACCGTCGCTCGCGACAGTGAAGTGCTTCAGCCAGCGCGATGGCGTGAGCGACATGGTCGGAGAATCGACGACTTGCGTGCGGCTTTGGATTGGGCGTTCGACGACGGAGGCGATATCGAACTTGGAGTAGCGCTGCTGGCGCGCTCGCCCACGCTTTGGTTTGGTCTGGCTATGGCGCATGAGTACATGCGCCGGCTAGAGAAAGTACCTCAACCATTGCCACAGGCGTGTAGTGGTGGTGCATTGGAGATGCATCTTCATCTCGTGAAGGGCCAAGTCATCATTGCGGTAGTAGGTCCTGCGGGAGAAGGGGAAGAATCACTACGAACGGCCAATGCGCTGGCTCAGACGCTAGGCGATGAGCAGACGCAGGTCCGTTCGCTATGGAGCATGTTCAGCCTCTACGCGTTGAGAGGTGACTATGTGCAGGCTCGCAATGCATCGCAGCGACTGGGTGATGTGGCCCGTGCTGCGGGAGACCGCGGTGCCGAATTCGTGCATCACCGCATCATGGCTCTGTGCCAGCACTTTCTTGGTGAGCAGGCTGACGCCTTGCGGCACGTGCGACTGGCTCTGGAGCCAGAGGCAATTGCCCTTCAGCCGGCACAAGGCACCTTGTTTCACCTCGACCACCGTGCAGCGGGTCTCACGCAGCTTGCGCGAATTTTGTGGCTGCAGGGGCAGTCAGGTGCTGCAATTCAGGCAGCCAATGACGCCATGGAGGCGGCACGTGACGTAGACCATGCGCTCTCATTGACATACGCCATGACGTACGCGGCTTGCCCAATTGCCCTATGGTGCGGCCACGATGACGAGGCTGAACGACTTGTGAATGCGTTGCAAGCCTGCGTGGAAGAATCTCAACTTCTGTTTTGGTACTCTTGGCCACCACTATTTCGCGCAGTACTGGCCTCTCGCCGAAGTGAAGAGGTTGTCGTGGATGTCAGTCGTCTGCACTCCAGTCACATCGACACCCTCCCCACGCTTCAACCGGGACTTGTAGACCAAGCGGCGTTGGAGCGAGTGCGTGGCGGCTCCAACGTTTGGGCAGCGCCAGAAATTTTGCGAGTTCATGCAGAGTCGCTCTTGGAATCAGACCCTGACCAAGCCAAGAATCTGCTGGAAGAAGCTCTGTCTCTGTCGCAGAAGCAAGGCGCGTATGCTTGGGTCTTGCGCTGTTCTACCAGTCTTGCAAAGCTGGCGTTTCAGGATGGACAAGACGTCCGAAAAGCCAGGAGACGACTGCAAGAGGCTATCGAGCTGGTCGATAGTGAGACGACAACGGCCGACCTGGCCACGGCATTGGAGCTGATTGCGAAACTAGAGCCCAATCAGCGAGGAGCGGCCGGCTTACGGGCCAGCCAGTCGTCTGCCAACCTGCGGTAGCGCGCAGACTCCTCTGTCATAAATGCCTGGGCCTGCTCAAAAGACATGGCTGGGGCGGGCAAGCTGTCGACACGAGCCATTTCCCGCTGGAACTCACTGCTCAAGAGTGCGCGTTGAATCGTTTGGTGAAGCTCTCGTGCCTTGGGCTCAGGCACGGCGCTTTGCACAACCACAGCGCTCCAGGACGAGTGGAGAAATGTCGCTGGACCACCTGCTTGCGCGACCGTCGGCACAAGGGGTATTCGCGTGTCGCGTTCAGCGGACGATATTGCCAGGGCTCGAAGCGCTCCGCTTTTGATGTTCTCAAGGACTGGGCCCACCAAGGGCCTGAAGGCCAAGTCCGCATGCCCACCGAACATGTCCTGAAATATCGGTGCTATGCCCCTGTACGGAACATGAATGATGGGGAGGCCTGTTTGCTGTGAAAAGTCTTCTGCGCAGAGGTGTGAGTTCGAACCTATCCCATAGCTCCCTACGCGTAGTTTTGGTGGACCCGACGTCCGTCCAGTTTCGAGGAGACTGCGCAGGTCAGTGACTTCCACTTGCTTGCTTGCCAGAAGCACCATTGGTGCCCTCACGACAAGTCCAAGCACTCGAAACTGACTTGCTTGATACCGCACATCCGGGTTAACCATCGGCACCAGAATTGCGTCGCTGTCGGTGGCGATTGCCAACTCCATCCCGTTGGGTGGAGCGTTAAGCATGCGCTGCAGCCCAACGGCACCCGCCGCACCGGCCACGTTGTCGATGATGACGTCCTGGCCCAGTTCGCTACGCAGGACAGGTACGAGTAGACGGGCCTGCTGGTCGATGGTGCCCCCAGGCGGGTAAGGCACCGTCATTCTCACGGTGTGCGTGTTCGACTGTTGCGCCAGAGCAGAACCGCATGCCAGCCCAATCAGGGAGGCAATCCATTGTGAAGTGAAAGTTCGGCGCTGCATGGCAACCCCTTCCAGCAAAGTCCAGCTACCCATCCTGTTGCCCCCTGAAATATTGATTCTCCAGTTACCGGCAGAGGTGTTACTACCTCTTTGGAGGTAATTTTCCCGTGGACCAATCGCCAGCTTAGCAGAGCATGTGCAGACTTTGACAAGGAATAACTGGTTTGCAAGGCCGGGCGCGCTCACCATCTTCGTACGGCCTGCCAAGGTGGTAGGCCTGCAAAACCGACCAGGAGCCTGCCATGACGAATATCGCTTCCACCCACCCGCGCACCCGGGTTCGCGTGCAGCATACGGACGCCATTGTTTCAGCAGGCCTGTCGCTGGCTCTGCACCAATACTCCGAGTTCGAGGTCTGCGAAGACAGCGGCGCCGGGGCGGACCTGGTCATCTGCGACTACGACACGGCCATGACGCTGACCCAGTGCCAGAGAGCATCGCGCCAGAGCGCCAGTGGCGACGTTCGGTTACTAGTGCTCACTTCGCAAGACCGTGAGCAGTCTGTCCGCCGGGCGATTGAAGGTGGCGTGCATGGCTACCTGCTCAGTGGCTCCAAGATGGAAGACTTCTTCGCAGCGGTTCGAACCGTTGCAAGAGGCCAGCGATTTCTGAGCCCGGAGGTGGCCCAGCGGATGGCCGACAGCATGACGCGAGAGGCGTTAACGCGTCGCGAGTCGGAAGTCCTGGGTCTGTTGGCCGAGGGCTACTGCAACAAGGATGTGGCCAGGCGACTCGATATCGCGCTCGGCACGGTGAAAGCCCATGTCAAAGCCATCATGGCCAAGCTCGACGTCACAAGCCGCACGCAAGCCGTCAGCATCGCCGCGCAACGCGGCCTTGTGGCACTGACTCAAGTCAGCGTTCACTAGGTTCGCTACGCCGACAAACCCCTCAAGGACAAGAGGCGAGATGCGCATGGGCCCCCTGGATGGCCGCGAGTGGCTGGAGCCAATGTCGAACGGAACCAGACCGGTTTCGCGTTCCTCCGTTCTTGGAGCGCAATCCCTGTCCATCATCGAGAGAACTTGGGGGCAGCGTTCGGGCGAGCTATTGATTAGCGAGCCCATACTGGTCGGTGAAGCGCTACCTTCGACTCCATCACCCGAGCGCCTGAGCAGCAGCGTCGAAGTCAATCGGTGGCGCAGCGTCAACTCTAGGCTCAATGTGCAGGGGGCCAGACTGTTCGCGCAGTTTCACTTGACGCTCAGCGCCGAAGTTCCCAGCATTGCGGGTCCACGCGAGGAAGACCTTGACCGCGCCTTCGAGCTGTTGCGCGATGCAGCAGAGAATGCCCTCGATGCAGGATTCGAAGGAATTGAACTGGCGGTGAGACCGCAGACTCTCGCTGGAGAACTGCTGGACTTGGATGGGACACTTGTCTGCGAGCTCCTACAGGTCCTGATTGACGTGTGGGGCAGTGGACATGTGGGAGTGAACGTCGCACCCTCACAGGTCGTTGGACTGGCACGAGAGCTCGTGACGTTCCGGCGGCAAGAACTGGCTTGGCTGCATGTCCGACCTTGCACTGCAGTGATGGCATCGCGCTCGGTCGGCGCTTGGCGGCGCCACTGGCGTGACACATTGCTAGTCTCCGGCAGCTTTGACGCCAGCCTGGCGCAACTGCTCCAACGCACGGGTCTGATTGATGGCGTGGGTGTGAGCCTGGAGCGAGACGGGACTCTTCTGCAGTAGCTGCAGGTCTCCGGCGTCCGGTGACCTGCAGCATCTCATGCCAGGTTCGACAGGCCAATCAGCCCCTTCTGTGAGGCCAGGCCGACTGCATGTGCTCGATTGGACGCCTGGAGTTTTTGCACCAGGGCTTTGACATGGACTTTCACGTTGCTCAATGGGATGCCCAGATGACGAGCAATGGCCGAATTGCATTCGCCGGCGGCAAGAAGGTCAAGGACTTCGCACTCCCGGTTGGTAAGTGGTGAGCCGGAGGCGTCGACGTCTTGCACTTTTTTGGTGCCTTGCATTGTGGCGAGGCTGTGAATTCGAGACACAAGTTCGTCGACCGAACAGTCCAGTGGAAGATAGCCGTGAACGCCGCAGGTCATTGCGTGCTGAAGTGCCGCTCCAGCGTGGGTATCTGCGAGCACAAGCAGTTTGGGTTCGACCATCCCTTGGCTTTGTCCGGCGCTCGAGCTCGAACGAGCGAGCGAAATGCCCGTGTCATGGTCGCAGATGATGACGTCAAACTGCTCGACGCTCGCCTGGCTCGGAATTCCCTCGCGAACCAGCAGTGTCGGCTGGATGCACAGGGTTACTTGGATACCGTGGGCGACGATGGCCTCCCGATGCAATATCAGAACTCGAATCTGAGACGGTACGAGGTGCGTGGTCATCTGGGTGTCCTTTCTTGTGGATGGCCGGACCGCGAAACTGCTGTGTCTCTATGGTGAAAGAGGGCACCGGATGACGCTAGTTAATAGTTATAAAAATATGCGCGCTGGGCCCGCTAATACGCAGAAGCGTCGACGCCGCACAGAGCTCAGCCTCTGTGCGGCGTCGAAGGGGGTAGCTGAACTGGTGAAGCGGGGTTACCCGGGCATCAGGTGACGTCGGAAGAACGCCGAGGTGCGGTCATTGGCCAATTTCGCGCTGAGGGCGTCATAGTGCACGCCTCGGTGTCGAGCAAAGGCGTGTTGCTGCCCCGCATAGGTGTGAATCTTCACCCAGGGATGATTCCCGAGTGCCGCCTGTATCCTGTCCTGGGCCAGACTGTCGATGTACTCGTCTTCTTCGGCCAGATGCATGAGCAGCGGGCTGGTGAGGCTCACACCTTCGCCAAGGTGCTGGTCGGTACCTCCGCCGTAGTACGCCACCGCGGCATCAGCACCGCACCTGGCAGCCGTCAGATAGGTCATGAGACCCCCCAGACAGAAGCCCATGACGCCGACCTTGCCAGACGCTCCCGGCATTTCACGGGCTTGGGCCATGGTGGTGGAGATGTCGTCTACGCCGAGGCCGAAGTCGAAGGCTTGGTAGAACGCCAACCCTCGCTTCCATTCCTCCTCACTGAAGGACGAGAGCTCCACACCAGGCTCCATCCGCCAGAAGAGGTCCGGGCACAGCGCAAGATATCCCTGTTCAGCCAGGTTGTCGCACGTTTCCCGCATGTCCTCGTTGATGCCGAATATCTCCTGGACGACCACAATCGCAGGCGATGTGTCAGCGGACGGAGCTGGGCGCGCCAGATAAGCACCGAAGTGGCCATCTGGTGTTTCGATTTGAATGCGCTCACCCATGACTGGCCCCTCAGGTCTTGAGGAAAGCAAGAAGGTCTGCGTTGAGCTCGTCCTTGGACGTGTCACCCAGGCTGTGAGAGCCACCTTTGTAGACCTTGAGCTGTGCGCCTTTGACCAGTTTGACGGACAGGAGTGCGGAGCCCGCGATGGGGACGATTTGGTCGTCGTCGCCGTGAAGGATGAGCGTTGGCACGCCAATCTTTTTCAGGTCTTCGGTGAAGTCTGTCTC
>SXGQ01167884.1_pt1 | contig 10330 bp, 8 predicted proteins | sample 3178371 | NCBI WGS metagenome assembly SXGQ01 (sample SAMN11356859, study PRJNA531348) | freshwater metagenome | isolation source: freshwater sample F1-20 | place: China: Fuxian Lake, Yuxi | collected 2017-12-25 | reverse complement strand
GCGGTGGTGTCGGTGGCGGCGGTGGTGACGCCGGACGGACGCGGCCGGTTCGCATTCGGCGGGCTCGCTCCCAAGCCTTGGCGGGTCGAAGCGGCGGAGCGTGATGTCGGACGGGGCCCCGATGCGGTCGCGGACGGCATCCTGGCCGGCGCTGCGCCGACGGAGCAGAACCGATTCAAGCTCACTCTGGCCCGGCGCGTCCTCGCCGACGCCCTGTCCTGACGGAAAGCACACGCATGATCGGGCAACCCCTGGACCGTGTGGACGGACCTCTGAAGGTCACCGGAGGCGCCAAGTACTCCTACGAACGAGTCGACTTCGGAAGAGCGGTATCCGGCTACATGGTCGGGGCGGCGATCGGCAAAGGACGTGTCGAGACGATCGACGTCTCCAGGGCGGAGCGTGCGCCGGGCGTACTGCTCGTGCTGACCCATCGAAATGTGCCGCCTCAGGCTGCACGGAACGGGAATTCCCCCGAGGGCTTCGGCCGCGCCTGGCCCGTGCTGGAGAGCGACCGCATCGCATGGTTTGGACAGCCGGTCGCTTTGGTGGTGGCCGACACGTTCGAGCGAGCTAGGTCTGCGGCGGCGCTCATCGACATCGCCTATCTCCGAGAGGACGGCGCCTTCAAGCTCGCGTCGCATGTGGGCCGCGCATACGCGCCCAGGACGGCCAATGTCGGCCTGGCAACGGACGTAGCCCTCGGCGATCTCGACCGAGCAATGGCCGAGGGTGCAGTCGTTCTGGACCAGACCTACGTCACCCCCGCGCACTTCGCCCAGCCGATGGAGCCGCAGGCCTGCGTCGCCCACTGGATTTTCGAGGACCTGCACGTGCGCGCTTCGCTGCAGACGGTGTCATACGCCCGCCTGGCTCTGGCGCGGACGTTCCAGATCCCACCGGAGAGGGTCCACCTTGATGCGGCCTTTGTCGGCGGCGGGTTCGGCTCCAAGCTCCGGGTCCATGACGAGGGCATTCTCGCGGCCCTTGCGGCCAAAATTCTCGGCGTGCCTGTGAAGGTTGCACAGACTCGACGACAGGCATTTACGGTGCCGGGACGCCGGCCCGAGATGATCCATCGCGTGCGCCTGGCCGCGGATCGGGAAGGACGCCTTCTCGGCATTGGCCACGACGCCACCATGCAGGGAACGGAACGCGAGCTTTTCGTCGAGCAGACCGCGACCGTCCTCCGCTCCCTCTACGCTGCACCGAACCGGCTCACGCGCCACCGCGTCGTCAACCTCGATGTCGGCTTCGGTGAGCCTGTGCGGGGCCCGGGTGAGCTCCCAGGGATGCTTGCTACCGAGTCCGCCGTGGACCAGCTCGCTCACGACCTCGACATCGACCCGATCGAGCTGCGCGTGCGCAACGAACCGGCGCTCGATCCCGAGAAGGGCGTGCCCTTGAACGGCCGCCGGCTGGTCGAGTGCATGCGCGTGGGTGCTGCCCGGTTCGGGTGGGCCGACCGTGAAAGGAAGCCGGGGCAGCGAAGGGAGGGCGAGTTCCTTATCGGCATGGGCATGGCCGCAGCGATCCGCATGCACTTCCAGGGCGCGTCGCAGGCGTTGGTCCGGTTGCAGCCCGATGGTCGTGCGGTGGCGCGCTGTGACATGACCGACATTGGCACGGGCACCTACACCATTCTCGGCCAGGTCGTCGCCGACACCCTCGGGCTGCCCATGGAACGGGTCACGGTCGAGCTGGCGCGGTCGGACCTGCCCCCGACAGGAGGTTCTGGAGGCTCATGGGGTGCCGCGAATTCCGCCAATGCCGTGCATCGGGCCTGCCTCGATCTCAAGGCGAGGGTGCTGGGACCGATAGATGGTCCAGGTGAAGGCCGGGACCTCGTCGGCGAGGTCGCCCGACGTTTCCCGAACGGCGTCGAAGGAAGCGGCTCGATTATCGGGATGGCCGAGGACCCGAATTATAGGGCCTTCTCCCAACACACTTACGGCGCGAGCTTCGCGGAGGTGGCGGTGAGCGCGCTCACAGGGGAGGTTCGTTTGCGACGCATGCTCGGCGTGTTCGCGGCAGGCCGCATCATCAATCCGAAGACTGCCCGATCTCAGCTGATGGGAGGCATGATCTGGGGGGTCTCGTCGGCTTTGCATGAGGCAGCGCATCTCGACCCGCGGGACGGACATGTTGTGAATGGCGATTTGGCTGAGTACCTCGTACCCGTTCACGCCGACATACCGACGTCGTTCGACGCGGTTCTGCTGGACGACTTCGACGACAAGGCGAACCCACTCGGCATGAAGGGCGTGGGCGAGCTCGGCGTCTGCGGCACGGGAGCGGCGGTCGCGAACGCGGTCTTCAACGCCACAGGGGTCAGAGTACTCGAATTCCCGATCACTCTTGATAAGCTGCTCCCCGCTCTCGCTGAACGAGACGCATGACATGCCTACGCGATCCGCACATTCGACATTGGGAGAAGCCGGGCGTCCCGTACACCTGGGCGTGAACACCCGTCTCTGGTTGCCCGAGGCTCCCACTCGTCACTGCCAGCACCGGTGTGATACTCGTCGTAGGAGTACCTCCTGAACGCCCTAGCAGCCCGGGAGATGGATGGCCGCGCTTCAGAACGCGGCCGGAATAGAGCCGCTGCCAGAGCAGAGTCGTTACAGTCCGTCGAAGCCACCGGGCAGTCTGGATGAACTCTGGGCCTCACTCGCCCGCTCCGGGCAGCCATGCTGCCGCCACGCTTGCCCGAGATCCATTCGCAAGCAGCAACGCGGCGACTGAATGCAAATAGATCAATCGAACAAGCTCAAAGCCGCTTTGGGACTGCCGCTCGTGCCTCGTGGGGGCGGCCGCATGCGTGACAGCGTCCGGGCTGCCGAACTCGACGGTCTCACCTTTGCATTCTGGGCGCGCTTGCTCGGCATCGGCATCGTCACGCTCTGGCTGGTTTTCCTCGTGCCGTGGCCCCGGGATGCCTACTACGCGACATACGGGCTCGGGTTCTTCATCCTCGGCTTCGTGCCCTACCGCCTCCGGCATCATCGGCACGCCTCCGCAATCAAGCTCGCTTTTGTTGTGGCCGACGTAGCACTTGTCACGACGGCGATCCTCATGCCGCCGCCCGCCGGGCTTTCAGGTGACTGGCCGGTGCAGGCCCGGCTCCGCGGGCAGGAATATCTTTACCTCATGCTGCTCCTGGCGGAAGCCGCGCTGACCTATTCCCCTTTCACGGTCCTTTGGACAGGCGCAGTGATTGCGGCGATCTGGTCATTGGGCGTGCAGGTGATCTACTCGCTTCCCGGAACGACAACGTTTGCTCAGCTTTCGAGTGAGGTCGCCGCTTCGAGTGAGGCGGCCTTGCGGGTTTATTTCGATCCGACCTTCGTGGGGCTCACTGCCTGGCGGACGCAGCTCATTGCGACAGGCCTGCTGACAGTTATCCTCACCATCGCCGTGTGGCGCAGCCGGCGCACCCTGCTCGCGCATGTGGAGGCCGAGATCGTTCGAAGCGACCTTGCGCGCTATGTTTCACCCGATCTTGTCGATGCCCTCGTCTTGCAGGCCCCGGAGGGGCTCGGGGAGCCCGCCGTCAGGACAGTGGCGGTCCTGTATGCGGATATCGTCGGCTTCACGGGCTTTGCGGAGCGCCTGCCGCCGGAGCGCTCTTTCGCGCTGCTGCGCAGCTTTCGGGAGCGATCCTGCCGCGTCGTGTTCAAGAACGGCGGCACGCTGGACAAGTATCTCGGCGACGGCTTCATGGCCACCTTCGGCGGCATCCAGGTGCAGGAGAACGCTGCGGAACGTGCGCTGACCTGCGCGTTCGAGCTCCAGGAGGAAATCGGGCGTTGGAACGCGAAGCGGCGGGCGCGAGGGGCGGTACCCATCGAAGTCTCCGTGGGCGCTCATTGCGGACCGGTGGTGGTGGGCAACCTAGGCTCACAGACCTGCAGTGAATTCACGGTCGTAGGCGATGTCGTCAACGTTGCGAGCCGGCTCGAAGCAGCGACTCGCGAATTCCGAGCCGCGATTGTCGTGTCCGGCACCTGCGTCACCGCGGCTGGCTCGCACTGGCGAGAGCGCTTTCAGGAGGAAGCGAACCTCAAGCCGCGCGGGCGGGAGCAAGGGCTCAAGATACATCTCGTGCTGCGACATCGCCCGGCCGACCGCCGGAGCGAACCAGCGGCCAATGAGAGTCTATCGGTCCTCAAGCGAGCCCCTGGCTATGCAGAGGGCAGCGGTCTGGAGCGCGCCACAGCGACCCCGGCTGCACATCATGATATCGGATGACTTCGTCGGGGCGGCTGCCCGAGCGGGATACCTGCTGCGCTTCGCTCGTGAGGGGCAGCTTACGATCCGCGGCAGGACCGCAGGCCTCAGTGTCCACCGCGACAGCTGCGGTCACCTTCCGCCCGAGGTGATGCGATCAGCCAACCTGGGGATCCCATGAGGAAACCGACAAGACGAACGACTGGTCTGCTGGGTGTTGGCGCGCTCCTCGCCACTTCTCGACAGGTGAATGCAGAGCAATCCACCGCTGCAGCCGGTCGGAGCTTCTACTACTCGGGGCCCAATAGCGATCACTTCGACGGGGAACGCTTCTTCAACCCCGATGGTGATGCTGAACCTCGCTCGCTGACCGACGTCCTGCGCTGGCGTTTAGCCGGAGGAAGGGCCGAGTGGCCCGACAGCTATCCCAGCCCATACGCCGGATCACGTCCTATGGCCTCCGGGCCTGGATTGCGCGCTACGCTCGTCGGCCACGCGACCTTCCTCCTCCAGGTCGGGGGCATTTCGATCCTGACCGACCCTGTCTGGTCCGACCGCGCAAGCCCGTTCTCCGCCGTCGGTCCACGCCGTCACAATCCACCCGGTATCGCATTCGACGACCTGCCTCGCATCGACGCGGTGTTGATCTCTCACAATCACTACGACCATCTGGATCTGCCGACGCTTGGACGCTTATGGCTGCGTGACCGCCCCTCATCCTGGCGCCTCTCGGAAACGACGCGATCATTCGGGCTGAAAATCCCGGCATCATTGTCACGACATTGGACTGGGGCGGGAAGGTCACCGTCGGCGGCCTCACGGTGACAGCCGTGCCGGCCCAGCACTGGTCCGCACGCGGCCTCACGGATCGCAACCACGCCCTCTGGGCCGGCTTCGTCGTTACAGGCGGTGGGCGAACCATTTATTTCGCGGGCGACACCGGGTTCGGCTCGGGCCGCCACTTCCGCGCGGTAGCGGCGCGGCACCGGCGCATCGACCTCGCGCTCCTGCCTATAGGCGCGTACGAACCGCGCTGGTTCATGGCCGCCCAGCACATGAACCCTGACGACGCTGTTCAGGCCATGAGGCTGCTCGGCGCCCGGCAGGCGCTCGGCTACCATTGGGGAACGTTCCAGCTCACAGACGAAGCTGTCGATCAGCCCACACGGGATCTCGCCGAGGCGCTCGCGAAGCACCAGATCTTTGCCGACCGTTTCCTCGCGATGCGGCCCGGAGAGGTCTGGCAGGGTTGAGGCGCACTGCGGCCGTGAGCTAACCCCCAGCCGCCATCTGAATCCGCTTGATACCGAGAGCTCTCGTGTCCGCTTTCGGGAAAGCGCGCGAACGGCTTGATGCCCAACTTGGGCGCAACTGGCCGTAATCGGCTCTGGCCTAGAAGGCGCCCAGCAGCTTACCGCAAAGACGGACGTCGGTCGGATCTCAAGAGAGAGTCTAGGGCCCATTAGCTCGGCGTTGCAGACTGCTCCGTCGCTTGCTGATTCATCCTGCTGTGGGATCGTTCGGACACTCGTATCCCCAATCGGGAGCGATCGCCCGGGAAGATGCACGGTGCGCCAACTCCCTCACATCGTCTTGGATATCCGGAAAACAGAACCCTGCGGCTCGCCTACCGATGTCAGATTACCGTGGGCGAGTTCCCTAGCTCTCCGGCTTCGACGCTTTAGGACCCGGACCCCGCATATAGTGCTTCGCGGGCTCGTATGTTGGATCCACGAGGTCCCGGAGCCGATCCCGAACCCTCATGCAGCTACCCTTCAGCTCCTGGTACAGTGAGCGGGAATGCCTTCTAGGGCGATGAACTGTTCGGTGTTGCAGGGCTCTGAAAAGACTAATGAGGTGCAAAGTCATCATTCTGATATTTACCTCACAGTCCTGCGATTTTATACAAACCTTATATCATTATACACGTTCTGAGTTTCACTACAAATTCACGAGATGCAGAGACTCAATCAAGAATGCTTCGTCCATGAGGCCGATATGCTATTTTCTATGAGCAGACTTTGTCGGGCAGGGTGAATGCTCCAGAGTGGCGGATGGACTCGGCTGCACCGGCCACGCGAGGGCCGAGCTCCTTCTCGAAATAGTCTGGAACGGCGCGGTAGCTCGGAACGGCGCACGCCAGCGCGACGTCGAGCCCGTCCTGAGTTCGGCCGAGGGGGGCAGCCGCCGCGACCAGGCTTGACCTCCAGTCGCCATAGGAGACACAGAAGCCTTCCGTCCGGCAGCGCTCGACGGCGGCACGGGTCTTCTCGGCGAAGGTGGCGAACTCCGCGGCGTGTTGACGCCGCAACTCGGCCAGCTTCCACTCAAGGTCGCCCTCGCGAAGGATCGACAGGAGCGCCCAGCCAGTCGCCGATCGGTGGAGAGGTCCCGTTTGACCGACATCCGGCACGTGCGGCCAGCCAGGCGGGCTTCCAGCCGTCTGAATGTGCACGAACATGTCGCCCGACATGACCCCGAGCGAGCAGTTGCCGGAGCACATTTCGGCGAGCTCACGCATCGGATGCAGTACGTCGTGTCGCCAAGGCATCGCCGACAACACAGGGTAATTGAGCGCGAGGAGCTGCGGCGCGAGCCGGAACGTTCCGCGCGACCCTCTGCGCAGGTAGCCCACATGAATGAGCGTCTTGCACAGACGCGATACCGTTGGTCTGTTCAGGTCGAGCCGCCGGGCGATCTCCGCGTTGCTTAACTCCTGCTCGCCGGAGCCGAAGCAGCGTAGCACCTCGAGCCCGCGAATAAGTGTCGTGGCCAGGGAGGGGTCGTTCTCTGCCCTTGCAGCCGACTTGAGGTCGAACGCCGTAGGCGCCGCCGAGTTGTTCTTGGCCGAGGTCATATGATTTGCTCCGCCCTCAGCCGTTCGATCTCGGCCTCGCCGAGGCCGAGCAGGTCTCGGTAGATCCGGTCGTTGTCGGCGGCCAGGCTTTTACCTGCCCAGCGGATTCGGCCCGGCCGCTTCTTGAAGCGGGGAACCAGGCCCTGCATGCGTACGGTGCCGAAATCCTCGTCGGGCACCTCCGCGATGGCTTCGCGCGCGACGAACTGTGGGTCCGTGAAGATCTGGTCCACGCCATAGATCGGGGCGAGCGTTCCGTCGGCGCCGCGAAAGGCCGTCACGACCTCGTCCTGGGTATGAGCGGCGATCCAACTTCCAAAGATGCGGTCAAGCTCGGCGGCGTTCTCGACGCGTTTCGCGTTCGATGAGAAGCGGGGCTCATCGATCAAGTCCGGCCGACCGATCGCCCTGGCGTTGTTCGCGAAGGTGCGGTTCGTGCTGCCGGCCAGGGACACAAAACGCTTGTCAGTCGTCAGATAGACGTCCGACGGTGCCGAATAAAGGTTCCGGTTTCCGCTCCGCTGGCGCACCTCGCCGAGTTGATCGTACTCGATCGCGAGGACCTCTATGGTCCGGAATAGGGCTTCCGTAAGCGAGAGATCGATCTCCTCGCCCGTCTCCCGCTCACTCTGCGCGACGCGCCAGAGCGCGGCCATGATTGCGAATGCACCAAACAGACCACCGATCGGATCGGCGATCGGATAACCGGTGTGCATCGGCGGGCCGTCCTCACTCCCGGAGATGGCGGTCAGTCCTCCTATCGCTTCGAATATCCGGGCCACGCCGGGAAGAGTGGAATGCGGCCCGCTCTGCCCAAAAGCGCTCGTTCGTAGCACCACGAGACGCGGATTGGCCGTCCACAGTGTCTCGATGTCGAGCCCCCACCGCTCGAGGGTTCCGGGGCGAAAGTTCTCTACGAGGACATCCGTCCTCGCCACCATGCGCAGAAAGAGCGCCTTGCCGGCAGACTTTCGGAGATCGAGCGCCCCGAAGAGCTTCCCGCGATTGGTCACCTTCCACCAAAGCGACTTGCCGTCCTTGAACGGCGGGAAACCGCGTAAGCCGTCCCCCAGCCCCGGCAACTCCAGCTTCACGACCTCAGCCCCGAAATCGGCCATGAGCGTCGCAGCCATAGGCCCAGCGATGATGGTCGCAATGTCGAGCACTTTCAGCCCTTTGAGCGGCCCTTCACCCTCGAATTCCAAGTCGAAGCTCCATAGCTTTGTTCGACTATATGAAACGAAATGATGCAAGCCGTCAAATAATTGTTGCGCACCTTTCGGTTGGGTCTTTGCGTCAGCGGCAAGGGAGAAGCGCTGAGGCGGCATCGCTACCGCGTGCTCAGATGCTCTCATGGGCAGGAGACGCTCGGTGGCGCAGACCATTGAAGCAGGAACCGTCGTCAGGGCGGAGCACCGGGGCGCGACCCTTCTCCTCACGCTCGACGGCCCGACGAGCCGCAACTCGGTTGGGCCCAGCGTCTACCCCCAGGTGCAGGCACGCCTGATCGATGCGAGCCGTGATCCTGAAATCGGCGCGGTCGTGCTCACCGGGGCGGGCGCGTTCTTCTCGTCCGGCGGCAACGTCCGCGCGCTTCGCGACAGTGCGGGCGGAACGCTCGCGGAGGCTACGGGCAACACAGACAAGCTGAACGCGATGATCAAGGCCATCGTGGAGTGCGACAAGCCCGTGATAGCCGCAGTGGAGGGCGGCGCGGCAGGCGCTGGCGCCTCGACTGTTCTGGCATGCGATCTCATCATCGCGGCCCGTGGTGCGCAGTTCACGGTTGCTCACGTCCGAGTTGGATTGAGCCCCGATGGCGGCGTAACCCACTTCCTGCGGTCGGCGCTGCCGCGCCAGCTCGTGATGGAGCTGTGCCTCCTCGGCCAGCCGATCGGCGCCGATCGGCTGGCCGAGCTCGGTGTCGTGAACCGCCTGACGCAGGAGGGCGAGGCGCTGGAGACGGCTCTCGCCCTGGCCGAGCGGCTCGCGGCCGGACCGCCTCGCGCGACTGCCAACATCAAGGGCCTGGTCAACGCCGCAGAAGGTAGTGATCTTGCCGATCACCTCGACCGGGAGGCGCGCGCTATCAATCTCGCGCGGTTCGGTGCGGAGGCCAGCGAAGGGCTGGCGGCATTTCTCGAAAAGCGCCGCCCGGATTTCTTCAAGTCCCGTGCGGTGAACCAACCCGAGTGACTCGGAGCCCGGAGATCATGCCCGCCGGAGCACAACCATGAGCAAGGCACTCCACGACCGCACGGTGCTCATCACGGGTGCGAGCCGTGGCATCGGGCGAGAGATCGCGCTGAGGGCGGCGTCCCAGGGTGCGAACGTCGTGATCGCGGCCAAATCGGATGTGCCGCATCCGAAGCTGCCGGGCACCATCCACACGGTTGCCGAGGAAGTTCACGCGCTGGGCGGGCGGGCGCTGCCGGTGAGGGTCGACGTTCGGGACGAGGAGTCCATTGCACGGGCGATCGAGCAAACCTTCGCCGTGTTCGGCCGACTGGACGGGGTCGTCGCCAATGCAGGCGCGATCCGGCTTGAGCCGGCGGCTCAGCTGGAGATGAAGCGGTTCGATCTGCTGCACCAAGTCAACACGCGTGCGCTCCTGGCGGTCACGAAGGCTGCGCTTCCGCTGCTGGAGAAGTCGGACAATCCGCACGTCGTGAGCATGTCGCCGCCGCTCAACCTCAACCCGCGCTGGCTTGGCCTCTACGCGCCCTACCTGGTGACGAAGTACGGGATGACCCTTCTCTGCCTCGGGATGGCGGAGGAATTTCGGTCCAAGGGGATCGCCGTCAATGCCCTTTGGCCACGGACGGTCATCTCTACTTCCGCGGTCGAGTTCGAGGTCGGACCGGAGTACCTGGCGCGATCGCGTAAGCCGGCGATCGTCGCCGAAGCCGCGTGCCTTCTTCTCGCGGCCCCATCCCGCACGACGACCGGTCTGACGCTGCTCGACGAGGACGTCCTTCGGACTGCAGGCATCAACGATTTCGAGCGTTTCCGAAACGGCGGGAACAACGAGGATCTCGCGCTGGATCTGTTCGTGGACGCATGAATCCGAGCTGTCCCGTGACAGCGCCGCGTGGAGCAGGAACATGACCGAGATCCCACGCGAGGAGTACGAGGCGAAAGTCGGTCAGGAGATCGGCGTGTCGAACTGGATCGACATCACCCAGGATCGGATCAATCGCTTCGCCGAGTGCACGGGCGACGATCAGTTCATCCATGTCGATC